>JAEEGK010008537.1_pt1 | contig 24139 bp, 15 predicted proteins | sample 8958771 | NCBI WGS metagenome assembly JAEEGK01 (sample SAMN16246547, study PRJNA631951) | gut metagenome | biome: gut microbiome; feature: rumen; material: SC-attached | host: Bos | place: Iran: Karaj | collected 2018-10
AATATATTAAAAATAATTCATTAATGAAAATGAAAAATCTAAATAAAAAAAGAGAAATAAGTTGGAAGAGTTTTATTAATTACTTCTTTTTAAAAAAAATATAAATATTGTGAAGAAATTAACTCACTTAATAATAAAAATTATAATTAATAAAAAAAGAATAAATATTTAATATGTAAGAATTAATAAATTAAAAAAATAAAATTATAAAATAGAAACAATATTATTACCAAATATATTAATTTCTAAAAGATAAATAAATACAATAAATGTATTTATCAATGTCAAATTAAAATAAATGAATAAAAAATTTTTACAAATTATGAAAATGAAGAATATTAAATAAAGGATATTGATGATGGTTAATATGAATGATATTTTATTATAATTAAATAAAATTAATTTATTAAAATATTTTTTTTCTTTATATTGTTTTATATAATGGAGTCATTTTATAAAAAATATAACGAAAAAAAATTTTATGAAAAAGATGCAAAACAAATTAGATTAAATTTTCTTCAAAGTAATAGAAATAGAATAACAAGAATAACAAAAAAAAAACCAAATAATATTTTATATTCATTTAATCAAGATAGTTTAAACTCAGATAGATTAGCTTTATCAAAAAGAAATTATAATAATAAAAAAGATAATTCACTTCAAATATCATTTGATCCACATTTTATTAACACAAGTCAACAAATTCCTTTTGTGAATAATCAAATTACTAATTATTCATTAAATAAATATTCGGTAATACCAAAACAACAAAAAATACAAAAACAATATATAAAAAATAGAAGAGGATTATTTTTAAAAACAGATTATAATCAATTTTTTCTAAATGAAAATGTAAAAAATGAGAAACATAATAGTGATATTATATCAATAAATAATTTAACTTTTTCAAAAATCCCAATAAATGAAATTAAAAATAATAAATTATCTGATAGAGGAAATTCAAATGATATTACAAATAGAAACACACAAGAAAGTTTAAATATAAAAAATTCATCAAATAATTATGTTTCAAAATCAAAATTAATTATTAATGCAAAATTAAAACCATTACAAGTAAATGCAATTAATAAACCATTTAAAAAAAATATTTTACTTTCATCATTTGAACTTATTAATAATAATAAAAATAAAGAAAAAATTGAAGAAGATCAAAAATGTATTAGTGAAGAAGTTCCTTCAATTGTAAATAATAAAAATTTAACAATTAAAAAAGATAAATTTTCTATTATTGGAATTGATAATTTTCTCAATAAAAATAAATTTAGAGCAGTGAAAAATAGTGAGACTAATGATATTTATGATGTATTAAATGATAAAACTAATTATTTATATGATTATAAAACTATAAATAAAGAAAGAGAAGAAAGAAAAAATATGAAAAGTATTATTAGGAAATTGAATATGAATAAAATAAAATTAAAAGAAAAAAATATTTTTTCTACAAATAGAAATTTAATTTATGAAGATTATATATCTAATTTCCTCAAAAATTTTGAAGAGTAATTATAGCATTGAATTGTTATAAAAAATTATTTATTATATAAAATATTTAAAATATTTTTTTTGATAATCATAATTTTTTATTCATAAACTTTTTTTCCATATTTCTTAATATTTTCATAATTATCAGGAAGAGAATTAACTAAAGTTTTATAATTAACTTCATTAGGTTTAGAACTAAAAATATCATATCCTTTTGGTATATTATCATGTGATAAAATATCTTTCATTTGACTATTTAAATGAATTACTTTTTTATGAGATCTTTCATTAATTCCATTTTTATCATTTCCTTGAGTAAAAAAATGATCTTCATTATATTTTTTTAAAATATTACTTCTATATTCATTTTTTTTTTGTGTACCAATTTGATTAGGTAAAATATCTTTATTATTCATTTTTACTGTTTCATATGATGGAATTCCAGCATATTTATAATGTTTTCTTGACATTATTAATCCTTCATTTTCTCCTTTACCATATAAAATATCATTTAAATTATCTTTTTTTACTCTTGTATCTATCATTTTTATACTTTGTGGTTGTGGTTTATGAATTTTTTCTTCATATTCTGTTCTTAAAAATCGTTTTTTTGGTTTATCTGGAATATAATTTGATTCATCTTTAAAATTTAAATCTAAACAATCTTTTATTTCAATTACTTTCTTTTGAGGTTTATTTTGTTCTTTAATTACTGAATTTTTTGAATTATATTTTTGAGTTTCTATTCGAGGTCTATTTTGATATTTTGGTTGCTAAAATTTTTATTTATATAAATTTAAATTTATTACATATTGTTGAGATGTTTGAAGAATAGGATTTGCACTTATTCCTGATCTATCTCTTATTTCTTTGGCTTCTTTTTTTGTTTGTAAATATATTTCACGAAATTTTCTATTTTGTTCTTCTCTTTTTTGGGATTTTGACATTCTTTTATTTTAATTTAAATTCTTATTTAAATAATTAATTTGATAATGATTATTTGTTGAATAAAATAAAAATTCTTTTATTAATAAATATTTATTTTTAATAAATATTAAAATTACTAATTTTATTATTTATTTAATAATTATTATATATATATTTAGCCCCAAAAAATAAAAAATATAAAATAAAAAAAGAAACATGATAATTTCTTTTTTTAAATCTAAATTCCAAAAGAAATTAGTTATATACAAATAATAATTTACAAAAATTCATTTCCAATTATCCATTATTTTTTTTAATTCAATAAAATCAATTCTATCATTTTCATTTATTTCAAGCATTTTTATTAATAAATTAATAAAATTATCACTATATTTCTCTTTTAAATTATCTTCAAGAAATATTTTAAGTGCATTTCTATCATTTATTTTCCTAATTTCATATAAATTTCCAAAATTAAAAGTAGAAGAATATAATAAACATAAACCTAATGAATATAAATCACTTTTAAATAAATTGTGTTTAATATCAATTTTATTATTTTTTAAACCATTAAATAATAAAGGACTCATATAAATTTGAGTACCTCTTAATGTATTTCTAATATTTTGATAAGTTATTTTTTTTGCTTCACCAAAATCAGCAATTTTATAATGATGATTAGGAAAAACTAAAACATTCTGTGGTTTTATATCTCTATGACTTATATTATTATTTTGTAAAAAACTTAAAGAAGATGATAATTGTTTTATTATATTTATTAATTCATTTTCAGAATAATAATTATTTGATGTTATTCTTTGTTTAATTTCTTTTTCCCAATCATTTTTACCAACTTCCATTAAAATATAAATTGCATATGTTGTTTTATCTAATTGATGATGATAAATTCCTAATAATTTTACTATATTTTCATGTTTAAGGGAATGACATAATTTATATTCTTTTATTATATTATGATAATCTATTTCATCTGAAATTAATAATTTTTTCATTGAAAATAATTTACCTTTTTTATCTTTAACTAAGTAAATTTTACCAAAAGTTCCTTCTCCAATTTGACTTAATATTAAATAATCATCAAAATTAAATTCTCCTAAATTGTCTTGACTATTATTTCTTGAAATTGGAAAAATTTGATTACAAATATTAATATTTTTTGATATTGATGATTGTGCTTTTAATTTTAATTTTTCTGCAGAATTTCTTAAATATTCTAATAACTTTGTGTCACTTTTTAAAATATTATTTGGATTTAATTTAGTATCATTATTATTTCCTTTTACTTTAATATCTAAATTAAAATCATTTTTATTATTTGTACTATTAGTTTTCCTTACTTGAATATACTTTTGTGTTTCTTCTTTATCTAATTCATTATAAAATTTTATTGATTTATTATTTTTTTCTTGTGATTGAAATTTATTTCTTTTCTTAATTGAGTAAATTGGACTATTATCATTAATATTTTTTTTATTATAATTTTCTTTTATTTCACTTGAATTTATACTTAATTGATTTGATTTATAACAGGAAATATTGTATATTGGTATAACATTATTATAACTTTTTTTTACATTATTATTATTATTTTTAACTTCATCATCATTTGTTTCTGATTTATGAATATTTTTTTTTTCACTATTTAGAAAATTTTTATTTTTCCTTAAAGAATATTTAATAGCTTGATATTTAATATTATAATATTTATTATCAATAGAATCATATTCATCAATTAAACCATTTCTTTTATTTTGACTATTATTACAAGATTCATTTTTAATATGTACAGGATTTATTAAATTAATTGATAAATTTCTTTTATTATTATCACAACTTGTACTAAATAATTTTTCATGTAATTCAAAAAGAGTCCTTTTATTATCATTATAATAAATTGTATTGAATTTTTTATTTTTAACATCTTTAGTATTTGAACCACTTGTATTATCTGTTTCTCCATTATATTCAGAATTATTAACAATATTATTATATTTTTTTAATTTAAAACTATTATCATTAATTTTTTCAATATTATTTTCTTCTTCTATTTCATTCGGTTTCATTGTTATTATTTCTTTACATATGAAATTTTTATTACATTTTGGACATATCCAATTAAATTTATTAATGTTTATAATTGATTTACATTTTGAACAAATCATAATATTTTTCCCTGATAAAATTCCAAAATATAATTCTCCATTACATTCATTTATTTTATGATAAAAATTATTTTTTTTTATTTCAATATTAGTAAGACAATTACATCCCAATTTTTTTGGTTTTACTATTTCTTTTTCCAAAAAAGCATTTTTAATACAAATATCAATTAATTTATTTTCTAAAGGATTATATATTTTAGCCAAAGATTTAAAATCATTTTTACAAAATAAACATTTCCATATTACTTCAAGAGGATTTATAGTAAATTTACATTTTTTACAAAATAAAAAATGTTGTTTTAAAAAAAATTTATCACCACATTTTATACATGACATTTGTTCATTTCTTAATAAATTACAATGATATTTTTCCCAAGTTGCTGGGGGTAATATTTTATCTAATAAATTAATACTTAAAGAATAAAACTCTTTTTTACAACTTATACAATACATTAATATTGAATTTTCATAATAACTTTTTTTACATTCTGAACAAATCACATATAAAATTTTATTAGTATTTTTATCATCATATACAATTAAAAATTTTGATTTACAAGTATGAAATGCAATTTGATTTGAGAAACAATGTGTTCTAAAATTTGTTAAATATGACAAGTCTTTTGATTTTTTATTCATATTATATTTTCTTATTGTATTTTGACAACAATTAAACATTTTTTTATATATTTCTGTATAAAAAGAATTTTTACATTTTAAAATTAAATTGTTAAATTCTTTATTATTTTCTACAATTGACTCTCCATATAAATTTTTAAAGATTAATTCCATTCTCTTATAAAAATTATCAAGAAATTCATTTTCTTTTATTATTAAAATGTCTTCACAATAATCAATAAATTCTTTTTTATATGAATCATATAATATTGAATATTCAAAAAATATATTTTTTATATTTTTATCTTGAGAAAAATTCTTTTTTCTTTCATTAATTCGAATTGACATTTTTTCTAATAAATTTATTAAAAAATAATATTATTGATTTAAAAATAATTAATAAATTTAACATATATATATTAAAATGCATTTTACTATTTTTTTATCATTAGGATTTATTTGAGCATTTTTTTTCATTTTATCAATAACACCAAAAAAAAATCTTTATCTGACAGATTAAGTGTAAAATAATTATCATAATTAATTTTAATATTTGGATTTTCTTTATTTTCTTCTTTATTTTTTTCCCAATTTGTTAATTTCATTTCTAATTCATTTGGATTAAACATTGATAATTTTTTTTTATAATAATTTAATTGTTTTTCATAATTAGTAAACATATCATTTGCTTGTTTTATAAATGATGAAAATTTATCTTTTTCTGGAGTATTAATTGATGCTTTTTCAAATTCTAATTTTATATTTTTCATTTCAGTACTTATTTTATTCATTTCTTGTTGAGTTGGAAATGGTGAAATATTATTAGAATTTGACTTATTTCCATCTAAATTTTGTTCTTCTGGTTTTTTATTAAGTATTGAATTTAATCTTTCTTTTATTAAATTTTGATTTGAATTATCCATTTTTAAAAAAAATATATTTTTAAAATAAAAAAAAAGAAATAAATGAAAAATATATAGAATTTTTAATATGTAATTAAATATATATATATAAATAAATAACATCAAAAAATACTTTAAAAAAATACTATAATAAACAATTAAAAAATTAATAAATCACAATTGTAAAAATTTAATCTCATTTATTTTCAAAAATGAGAACTAGAACCAAAAAGACATTTTTTAACAAGTTCTTTTTGCATTAATTGTTTCATATCTAAATTAATTTCATCAAATTTTTGACTATCTTTAAATATATTAATTTGTTCTTCAATCATTTTTTTTTTAATCAAATTTAAATCAACTAATCTTTGTCTTATATATAAAATAACTGCTAAAATTCTTTGTTGTTTTTTATCACCTTCAAAAATTTTTAATAAAGAATTAGGATCATTTAAACTTTTTCTTCCAAATAAACATTCTCTTAAATTTTCAATAAATTCTTCATCTTTATCAACTTCATTTTTATCACCAAACATTCTCATTGTTTCTTCATTTCTAGTATATAATTTTTTAAATTTTCGATTTATTTCATTTTTAATTCTCATTTTCTGTTTTTCATATTTAGTTAATATTTTTTTATGATTTTGAAATATATCATAAATTTCATTATCTTCATTATTTTTATTAGAATATTTTTTTACATTAAATTCTTCAACAACAGAAATTCTTCTTATATTTTCTTTAAATTTTAATTCATTTTGTTTCTTTTTTAAAACTTTTAAAATAATTTTTAATTGTATTTCTTCTAAAGAAATAGTAGCAATTTTTAATAAATAATCTGATTGTTCATGAGTTAAAAATTTTGGAAAATGATGATATTCTAAATTAGTTTGTAATTCTAATAAATTTCTAACTACCCAAATCATTCCTTCTCCTCTTGAATCATAACCATTTTTTAATATTTCCATATAATATTGTCTATGTTCTTTTATTAATTCATCATTTACTTGTTTATAATAATTCATTTCTTGTTCAATTCTTTTCATATCATTTAAACATATTTCTCTTTCTGTGTCTATTGTTTTCATATTTTCTATATATTCTTCTCTAGTTGTTTTTATATTATTTTTTAATTCTTCATTCTTTTGTGTCGCTTTGATACTTTTTAAAAAATTATTTAATTTTGTTCCTTTTCCATATATTTCTTTTTTTTTCTTTTTATTATTATTATTATGTTCTCTTTCATATTCTTCTTGAAATTTTTCTAATATTGATTTTCTTCTATTAAATAAGTGATTAAAATCTTTTGTTAATTGAGATTGATGAATGTATATATTACTTAATTTTTCTGTTGTTTCTTTTTTTTGTATTTTCTTATCATAAATTTCATTATTAACTGATATTAATTCATCATGTAATTGATTCTCATATTTCATTTTATCTTTTATAACTTTATTATAATATTCATTATTTATATCTATTGCATTCATTGAATTTAAAGTTTTACTATCAACTCCAATATTTTGTTCTACTTCTTTTTGACTTTTTGAATTAAATAAAGAGTAACTAAATCTAGTTTTTGTTTTTGATATATTATTTCTTAAAATACTTCCTTGATCTTTATTTCTTTTATTAAAAAATTCTTCTAAAATTTTATTTGTACCTGCACCTTTTTCCATTAATTTATTAAAATTTGATTTCGATTTTAATAAATAATTAAATTGTTCTAATTTTTTTTGTTCCTTTTGTAAATTTACTTTTCTATATAAAGCAGATAATTTAGAATATAAAATATCTGGATCTTCTTTCACTTGTGATAAATGTTCTTTATCCCAAATTTCTAATTTTTTCATTAATAATGAATAATCTTCTTTTCTAGATTTATTATTATTAATTGCTTTTAAATTTACTTTACTTTTAGATTTTTTTTTAATAAAATAACTAGAAAATAATTCATTTGTTGTTGATTTATTTCTAAAATTTTCTAATGTTAAATCAGGAATATCAATATTTTCTTTCCTAGGTGAAATTAAATCTCTTTGTGATCTAGTATAAATAGTAGATAAATCATTAAAATTATTATTATCAATTTTTACTTTTAAAGATTCAATATTCACAGAAGGTAATTCCATATTTAATTAATAATACATTAAAAAATAAAAAATAAAATAAAATAAAATAAAAATAAAATTTTTAAATTTTCAAATATAAAAATAAATGAATAAAAAAATTATTGTACTCCACAAACATCATTACTATTTTTAGGTTGAGTATACCCTTTAATATAACAATCAATGCAACAATCATAATCACACATACTACAATACATAGAAAGATTTTGGTCTCTTTTTTGACAAAGATCACAACGCCAATTTTGTCTTTTAGTCAAATACAATTGATGTTGATGTCTATTTTTTTGTGGTGCACAGAGTAATTTATTACAACAAATTTGACAAATATCCATATCACATTGTCTACAAGAATAACATATTGTTCCATCACCCAATCTCTTACACATATCACATCTATATCTAGAAGTAAAGTTTTGAGATACGACTGGATGTACATGTGGAATTGTTTGATTCATATAAGTTCCTTGAAATTGTTGGTTTGCTGTTATTTTATTTGCAGGTGGCATTGATGATACATTTTGATATTGATTTGCCATTGGAACTGCACTTTTAAATACTTTAGGCATTGAAGATGAATGTTGATATTGATTAACCATTGGTTGTTGTTGATATTGACTTGTCATAGGAGGTTGTTGATATTGGTTTACCATTTGTGGTTGTTGATATTGTCCTTGCATAAGATATTGACCTGTCATTGGAGGTTGTTGATATTGACCTTGTATTTGTGGTTGTTGATATTGATTTACCATTGGTTGTTGTTGATATTGACCTGTCATTGGAGGTTGTTGATATTGTCCTGTCATTTGTGGTTGTTGATATTGACCTGTCATTGGAGGTTGTTGATATTGACCTGTCATTTGTGGTTGTTGATATTGTCCTTGCATAGGAGGTTGTTGATATTGTCCTTGCATAGGAGGTTGTTGATATTGTCCTGTCATTTGTGGTTGTTGATATTGTCCTTGTATAGGAGGTTGTTGATATTGACCTTGCATAGGAGGTTGTTGATATTGTCCTGTCATTTGAGGTTGTTGATATTGTCCTTGTATAGGAGGTTGTTGATATTGACCTGTCATTTGAGGTTGTTGATATTGATTTTGTATTTGTGGATTTTGTTGATATTGTCCTTGCATTTGAGGTTGTTGATATTGATTTTGCATTTGTGGATTTTGTGGATTTTGTATTTCTGGATTTTCTTTATATTGAACTGTCATTGGTTGATTTTGTGGATTTTGTTGATTTTGTGGATTTTGTTGATTTTGTGGATTTTGTTGATATTGATCTGTCGTTGGTTGTCCTGTTCCAGTTGGAGATTGTTGATATTGATTTTGCATTGGTTGTCCTGGTTGTTGTTGATATTGATTTTGCATTCCATTATTAAAAGAATAACCTTGATTCATTTTAATAATAAATATTATTTTTCATTTGATTTTACTATTATTTTGTTGATTGTTTTAAAGATAAAATATTTATTTAAAAATATAAATTATTATTTAAAAAATTAATAAATTAAAAAATATAAATTATTTTAATTTGTAAAAATTTCAGAATTTTCATCATCTGGAAGTAACATATCTAATGTTTCTTTTTCTCCTCTATCACAAATACCTACTTTAGTAAAATAATTTAAACCACAAAAATTTAAAATTATAAATTCATTAAAAATTAAACAACAAAAAATAAATATAATATATAAAATATATAATATAATATCATAAAATATTAATTTTGAATTTGAAGATTTAAAAAAATTTATTAATTTTACTATTGGTTTAGCTGAAAAAACAACTAAAATTAAATTAGTAGGTTGTAAAAATTTAACTGTTAAAAAAGTCAATAAATTTAAAAAAAAATAATGTATATTCCAGAAAAGAAAATGAAAAAATTTTTGAAATATTATATTTTTTTTAAAAATACTTTCATAGAAGTTACTTTTATTATCATCTAAAATCAATAAAAGAAATCAATCAAATTATTATCATATTGAAGTCAGGATTTATTTCTTTAAATTCTTCTTTACTAAATATAAATGATGCATATATTTTATTGATTTGATTTATATTTTTATTATTTTTATTATTTTTTTCTGAAGAATTATTATTTGAATGAGATATATCTGATTTATTTAAATATTTAGTAATTGGAATAAAAATTCCACAAAATAATTCTCCTAAAAACATTGAAAAAATATTAACAAATGGGTCATCAGGAAAACTTGTAAATAAACCGGAAAATAAATTAAAAAAAACATATACTAAGAAGAGAAGAAAAATACATAGATGTTCAGTTCTGAATTCTCCAAATTGTATTAATCCCATTTAAAAATAACTAAATAGTTTCATTAAAAATTAAAATTAAAAATAATTAAATTAATTTATTTATATTGATATAAGTTTTATAAAATTAAAATATTTATAAATTATATGAAAATTAATATAAAAATTTTTAATAAATAATTATCTATATTCAAACATATTTCTAATAACTTGAATAAAAATAAATAAAATCAAATATTAAATTAAAAACATATTTTGAATAAAAATAATAAAAAAATTTAATAATAATTAAATCTATTTTTATTACATTTATTCTTTTTATTATTTATTTTATCATTTACAAAATATTTAAATTATTATAAAATTATATTAATTAGAATATATTAATAATTATTTTTATGTATTCATTATATCATTTTCTTCTCCACTTTCTAAATTTTCAGTAGTTGTAACTTGAAAAGATAATTTTGGAATATCTTCACAAGCATAAATACTTTTATTTTGATATAAATCAGGTCTTTTTCTACTATATTGTACATGTTCTAAAATTTCAATTATTTCATTATATAATTGAGCCATAATAATTTCAGTAGCTTCAACTTTTAATTGTGTTTCTTCCATTTCTAAATTTTGCCATTGATATTCATTATCATCTAATTCTTTTTTAATTGATTTTAATATTCTTTTTTCTCTTTCAATATTTAATTGTTCACCTGAAAGAAAATCATAATTTTCACTAATTAATCCAATTCTATTATGTAATAAATATAATAATTTTTTAGTAATAAAATCACATAATTTTTTAGGATTATTTTTATCATATTTATAATAAATATTATGAGTTCTACTACTCCAAGGAAGTGGATTACCACTTTCATTATATATTCTTTCTTTATTTATTAATTCAATTGTTGTATCAATTAAACAATTATTTAATATATTATCATAAAAATTATCTGAAGTTATATTATCTTCATTTCTTATTTTTATATTTATTGGTTCAAATTCTTTTAATATTTTTTCTTTATTTATTATTTGTTCTATACTCTTTTTTATATGTAATATTTTATAATTATTTCTTAACATATCTACATCTTGTAATGATAATGAAATCATTATATTTTTTCCTTCATTTTTTAATGGTGTTGAAATATTTTCATATATTTCATTATATTTTTCTTTTATTTCTTTTCTAATTAAAATTATTAATTTTGGTGCTATTTTCTTATAATATAAATTAAAAGAATTTTCTTTTTTTTGTTCTTTTATTGTTTTATTAAATATTGAATAAATAGAATAACTTGACATTAAAGAATCATTTAATACTTGTAAACTATTATCTTTTAGAGATGAATTTGATAAATTTAATCCTGGATTTTCTTTGATTGAAGTATTTGAATCTTTTGATGGTGATTCTTTTGAATTAGATACACTACCACTTTGACTTAAATTATTTGGAATATTTGAAAATGGATCATATTTATATTGTTTATTTGGAATTAATTTAGTATTATCTGATTTAATTTCAGAATTTAAAATATTATTTATTATTTTTTCTGATATATCATCAATTAAATTTTCTTTATTATCAAATAAATAATTTACATTTTTTGATTTTTCAATATTTATATTTTCATTTTTTATATTTTCTTTTTTTGGAATTATTACATCATTATCTATATTATTTTCATTATTTATTTCTTCTTTATCTTCTTCATTATTTCTTTGTGAACTATTTGTTAAATTATTTCTTGATTTATCATTTTGTTTTACTTCATTTATAGTAATTATATTCTCTTCATCTTTTTCATTATCAGAAACATCCTCAAAATCACCTAAATAATCATCATCTCCATTAATTGAATTTCTTTTTTCATTTTTATTATTTTTATTTTTTTCATTTTGATTATTATTATTTATATTTTTATTTTCTTTTTTTTCATTTGATAATGATTTTGAATTACTTACAGAATATTCCCAATCAATTTGATTTCCTGTATCTTTTTCTGCTGAAATATCTTGTTCACTAATTGTTGGAACTTGTTTAATATTTGTATTTATTTCTTCTGGAATATTTGTTTCTAATTCAATATTATTATTTATTTCTTCTTTTATAAATTCATCTTTTTTAATTTCTTCTTTTTTATTTTCTAATTTTTGTTTTATTAATGATTCTTCTATTTTTTTTATATCTTCTTTTTTTGGAAATTCTTTTTTTGGTTTTTCAAATTCTTCTTCTTCATTTTCAAATATTACATTTTCTAAATTAATACTATTATCTTTAATATTCATATAATTATCAGGATAATTAAAATTATTATCTTCATTATCTTCATTATCTTCTTTATTATCTTTATTTAAATATTCTTCATTATTTACTTTATTTTTATTATATATATTATTATTATCATTATTTTCTATATTATTATTATTAATTATATTATTATCTTCTTTATTTTCATCTTCTTTATTTTCATCATCTTTATTTTGAGTATTTTTATTTTCATCATCTTTATTTTCATCATCTTTATTTTCATCATCTTTATTTTCATCATCTTTATTTTCATCTTCTTTATTTTGCTCATCTTTATTTTCACTTTCTTTATTTTCATCATCTTTATTTTCATCATTTTCTTGAATATCAATTTTCATTTTTTCTTCTTTTGTTAAAATTGATGGAATTTCTTTAAAATCTTCAAAACTTTTTTTATCAAATTTTTCTGGTTTTAAATTATTTTTAATTTCTTCAATTTTTTCTTTCAAACTTTTCCCATTTTTATTACTATTATCCAAATCACTTATACTATCCTCATTTTTTTTTTCCTTATTTTGATTATTACTTTTATTACTAATACTTTTTTCTAAACTTTTATTACTAATAGATTTCTTAATAGAATTATTTAAATTAATATCTTTTGATAATTCAGATAAACTTCTACTAATATTTAATCCAGGTTTCATTTTACAAATTTCTTGCAAACTTTTTGCACTTTTATTAGAAGAAGTTTTAACTTTATTCATTTCATAATCATCTTCATCATTTTCTCTATTATAATCTTCAAAATATTGTTCTTTATTTGCAATATACATTAATTGTTGATGTAATTTGTCATTATTTTCACTATTTGGTTCAACTGTATATGAACTTTTATTTGAACTATCTAATGATTCATATAAAAAACTATTCATTTTTAATGGATTATATTTCATTTTATTATTATTTACTTTTGAATTTTTAAAAGATGATTGAGAAGAATTTGTATCTTCTCTTATTATTAAAGGTTCTTTTACATTAAAATCTCTTTTATTTTTATTTTTTAATTTTTGACAGTTTTGACAAAATAAATTAAATGCTTCTTTTAATTTTTGTTTCATTATTAATTTCATTATTCTTGTTATTATTAATCTGAAAGTTAATATTTCTTCTGTATTTTCTATTTCTTCTGAGAAATTATATATTTTTTCAAGAACTTTAAATTTAAATAATCTACTTAAAATTTCTGTGAAATAGTGTATTTTTCTTTTTGTTAAGAAACAATTTATAAAATAATAAAACATTTTTTTTAAAAAAGGTTTAAATAATTGATAAAAAGCTAATAAAAAATAAGTTCTATAATTTACAAATTCTTCTATTTTTCGAAAAGCATATTGTTTAATAATTACAATTAAATATGAAATACCAACTGTATATCTTTGAGATAAAATTGTATTAATGTAAATTTCTAATAAATTATAAAATATCTTTCTTTTAATGATTAATTTAATTATTTCAATTAAATTTATTACTATTTTTGGTTCAATTTCAATAATTAATTTTTGATTTTTATTTGAATTTTCATTATATCTATTATATAAACTAGGAATGATATTATCTTTTGTGTTATTATTTTCTGTTATATTATTATTTACATTTATTTGTAATTTCATATTTTCATTTTTACTATTATTATTACTTTCTGTATATTTATTTATTAATTTTTTATTTTTTGATATTGATTGATTTACTTTTTCTTTTAGTTGATTTATAGTATTTTTATTTGAATTATTATCTTCTTCTGTATCTTTTCTAGAACTTTCTTTTTCAGTTATTTTTTCCATTTGTTGATAATTATCATATTGATTGTTATTAAATTCATCAATATCAATTTTATATAATCCACCATTTACTAATAATTGTTGACTTTCTAATATATTCATATAATAATCATTTGCTTCTATAATTGTTGAATTACTAATTGAATCATTTCCTATATAATATTCATTTTTTATTCTTTTTCTTTTTGTATTTCTATTTGTTTTTGCCTTTGATTCAATTTGTTCTTTTGTAGATAAAGAAAATAAATTTTTAAAAATTGAAAATAATTTTTTATTTTTTTCTAATTCTTGTTCTTCAGTTTGTTTTCTTTTTTTTTCTTTTTTCTTTTTATTATAATTTTTTAATTCTTCTTCAGTTCTTAAATTTTTATTATAAGAAAAAAGTAAACTACTATCATAAGTTTCATTATCATTCTTAGAATTTATATTAGTATTATTATTAACATCTTTATTATTTTTTTCATTAGAATATGAATTTCTAAAAGAATTTTCATTTTCTTTTTTTCTATTAGAATCATTATTTAATTGTGATGAATCACTTTTTCTCCTTTGACTTTTTTTTCTTTCCTTATTAATTTTTCTAATAAATTCAAATTGATCAACTTTAGGTTTATAAATTTTTTTTTCACTTTCTTGACTACTAATTAAATAATTATTAATTTGAGAGTAAAAATTTCTATTAGACTTAACATTATTATAATTTGAACTTTGAGAATTTAAATTAATTTCTTCTTCAATTTTATCTCCTTCAAAATCATTATATTCATTTTCTTTATCTTTTCTTTCTTCATCTTGTGTATTTTCTAAACTATCAATATTAATTTCTATTCCATTATCTTCTAAAACTTTTTGTTTCTTTTCAATTATTTCTTCTTCATTTTTTGGTTTTTTTTCTAATTGAATATCTCTTATATATCCTGCTACTGCATTTTCTATTAATTGATTCATATATATTCTTTTTTCTTCTTCAATTTCTGATTCATTTTCATTTTTTTCTTTTTTTTTTTCTTTTATATTATTTTCTTTTATTTTTTTTATTTGTTTTTTTTTATTTTTTGAACTTGAACTTTTTGGTGGAGGAGAAAAATAATTATTTCTTTTTATATTGTTATTATTTATTTTATTTAAATTATTATTTGAACTATTTTTATTTTCTTTTTTTTTTGTTATAATTTTCATACTTTGAGAACAATTTTTTTTTATCATTGATTTTGAATTTGATGTAGATAAAATTTTAGAATTTTTTTTATTTTCACAATTAAATTTTTTTATTCTATTTTTTAAACCACCGTCAGTAACATAATCATCAGTTTTAAGAAAACCTAATTCAATATCAGATTTATGATGAATTTTAGGTGTTTTTTTATATATTATTATAGGAGAAGTACCATTTGTATTTAATTGTTTTAAGTTTGATGTTTTCATAAATTCGTTTATTTTTTTATTTGAATTTGTATAAGTTTTAATTGGTTTTAAAAAATCACGAGATGATAAACTTTTAGGAATGTACCTATAACTTATTGGAAAAGAATTCATTTTTTTTAATTTAAATTTTAATTTGAATTAAAAGAAATATAATAAAATAGATTATTTAATTTAATTATTTTTATAAATGTTTATTATTTTATAATTTCAAATTAATTATATTAATTAATATATATAACAAAAATCCTAAATAGATAATAAAAAATTATAAATTAATAAAATAAAAGTTTTTATGATATAAAAATTTATATCAAGGAGAATCTTTATTTTTATTTTTATTTGATGAATTAAAAATTAAAGGAGTTAATTTAATCATTCCAGAATTATTTTTGAAATTATTATTATTATTTTTATTACTAATATTATTTTGACTTTTTTTATTTTTCTTTTTTATAATATAATCTAAACTTTCAAAAAAATTATTTTTTTCATTATAATTAAAATTCCCTTTACTTTGAATTAAAGTTGAAGTAGATTCTTTAATACAATGTGAATGATTCTTATCTAAATTATTTTCTAATTCAAAAAAAATATTATCAGGCTCAAAAGAAATAATTTCATTAACTAACAATTTTTGATTATTCAAATCTTTCGAATTATCTAAATCATTTTTAACAATAACAGAATCAGAACAAACAGAATTATCATCATCATTAATTTTATTAATTTTATGATTACTAAAATCATTTTCATTACAATTTGAATTTTTCGAAATTCTACTTTCATTATCATTAAACAATCCTATTTTAATATCAGTAGAAATTTTACTAGAAGACATTTTAGATGAATTATCATCAATATTTTTCCCGAAATCAAGAGTTCTAACAATTTCTTTTAATCTCTTTTTATTTTCAATCATATCAATTAATTCTTTCATAGCATCATTATTATCATCATCACTTAATTCTTTAATAAAATCATGATTAATTAATTGATCAATATTACCTCTTTCATTAGGATTAATTTTAAGACATAAACTAATAAAATTATTAAAATTTTTAGAAAATTTTTCTGGATTTTTTAATGATTGAGGCGGATTTTTTGCAATTGTTTTCATAGCAATAAGTGACTTAACTTCTGAATAAGGTGGATTACCTTCAGCAAGTTCTATACAAGTTATACCTAATGACCATATATCTGTTGGAAAATTATATTCATTACCTTTACACATTTCTGGACTCATCCAATATGATGATCCTGCTTTCTTTAAATTACGATTTGAAATGTACATTGTACTAGTTCCAAAATCACATAATTGAATTTTTCCATTTTCATTTAAGAGAATATTATTTCCTTTTATATCTCTGTGAATTATATTGTTTTTATGAAGAAATTTTATTGAATTTAGTAACATTTTTATTATTGAAGATATTATTTTTTCTGATAATTTTAAATTATATTTTCGTATTAAATCTATTATATTACCATATTTACAATATTCTAATATTAACCATATGTCTTTTGATTCAAAGTCAATGTATGAACCATAATAATGATTTATATAAGGACATTCGCTACATAATTTTTGTATTGATGATTCTATTATTAATTTTTCTATTGCTGATATTTTTTCTCTTTTTATTATTTTAACTGAATATATTTTATTTGTTTTTTTATGACGAGCTTTGTATACTTGACCAAAAGTCCCTTCTCCAATAAAATCTAAAATTTCAAATTGTTTTTTTGGATTTATTGATATTGCATTTAGATAATCAGGAATAAAATTATTATTTTCCATAATTAATTACAAAATAAATATTATTTATGCTAAAATAAAATATTTTAATTATATTACTAAAAAATAAAAAAAATTCGTTATATTATAATATTTATATTTAAAATATTTTTTTCTATGATATAAATTTATCAATGAGAATATTCCTAAAAGGATTCATATTATTTTTTCTCATTCTCCTTCCAACTTCTTCTTTAACTTTTTGTAATATTGGTCTAATATCATTTGGTTTTTTAGCAATTAAATTTTTTAAAAATTGTCCAATATCATTTAATTGAGTATCTTTCATTTCATCTAACCAAGTTTTAATACCTAAACCATTATGAGGTTGTAATTTAAAATTATCAGGTAAATTATCAATTATAATAACTTTACTTAAATCTCTTCCTAATTTAGTTAAATCTTTAACAAAAGATATTCCACTTATTGAAGTATGTTGTCTATATAATCTATATTTAATATATAATTTATTAGGATCTATTTTATCTAAAATTCCATCAGCATAATCTTGCATTGCAGCAGTAAAAATTGCAATATCAAATATTTCACTCATTTCTCTTAAAAATTCATAACAATAAGGTCTAATTAAGAATGTACCTCCGCTTGGACAATAAAAAAAATGAACTAAAGTCTCATCTAAATCTAATACTAAAGTATATGTATTTTCATCACAAGAAGGTAAAAATGGAGTTGGAATATTCCCATTAAAACCATATAAACTTAATATATTATTTGGATTAAAACTTAGTGTTTTATTTGTAATTGAAGTTTGACTTTTTGGTGATTCTGTTATTAAGAAAAATAAAACATGATTAATTATTAAATTTGCTATTTGAAAAGCAGAATAATTATCTAATAATCTAAAAAATTCATAACATATTGTATGAATTGGTTTAAAGTAACCTAATTTAAAATAATTATTTGACATTTGTCTTATGTGTCCTATTATTATTTCACAACTTTTACTTAAATTATTACCAAATGTTGTTGGATTTGTAATTGGATTATTTCTTATTTTATGTAATTTAATTACTCTATTATATTTATTTAAAAAATCTCCTGTTATTAAATCACAATTATTAATTGATTTATCTTTTGGACCTTTTGTTAAAATAAAATGAGATATTAATTGAATTAAGTAATCATTTATACTACTTGATATTGATTTAACACTTGATTTTAAACTAGTATCATAATTAAAATCACTTAGAATAAATTTTAAATAAACTAAAAGAATAAAACAAATTTTTATTAATTTAATATAACCGTTATTCATTGAAGTATTTGAAAAAATTTCTAAAGGAAAATCATTATCATTAACATGTTGTTTTAATAAATTCACATATTTTTTAACAGTTGCACTTAAATTCGTTTTATTTTCATATACAGTTTCAATTTCAAATAAAATTTCCCAAATTAAACTATTAAAATAAATAACATTCTCATTTGCTTCAACAATTGCAACATTATTATTTACATTATTATTAACTTGATTATTATTAATATTAATTTTAACAGTTCCCATATTAAAATTCCTTATTTTCATATCATTATTTTTATCAACATCAATTGAATTGAATTTTTCTTTAGTAGTTTCCATTAAATTTTCAATAACATTTTGAACAATATTATCATTTAATCCATTTTTATTATCACTAATTTTATTAGGTCCTTTTCTAAAATTAGTATTTTTCTTTTTATTTTGTATTCCCTTCCCAATAACATCATTTCCAATTTTTGAAAAAATAGAATTTCCACTTTTATAATCAATAGGATTATAATAATTTTTTCCAACATTACCATTATTAATAATTAAATTATTTACATTAATATTAATATTATTATAATTATAATTAGTATTATCTTTATGTAAAGGCGGAGTATGTACTGAACTATTTGCATTATTTACTACATTTGGAATTAATTTTGAAGTGTCTTGTTGAAAATTTTTTCTTTGGTTTGATTTTGGTAAACTATAACTTGAATTTGTGTGCTTGTCACTTGAAAAATATGCTCTTGTTGTTGGTTCATATTTTCTTCTTGTAAATTCTAATTTGTAATTATATATTTTGAGATACCATTTTCAAAATTTTTTAAGGAAGAAGCCATAATAAAATAATTAAAATTAAAAAAATATTAAAATTAAATAATTTAATCAATTTCAAAATATTTTTATATATTAAATATTTATAATTTGATAATTTATTTAATTATTATTTTGTAAATTTTTTTGTAAATTGATGTAAAAAATTAAAAAAAAGAAATTATAAAATATAAAAAATATAAGAAATATAAGTTAAAATAAAAAAAAAAAAAGATACTTTAAATAAATAAAATATAAACTTTATAATTTATAAAATTTAAATAAATAAATAAACTTTATTTCTTCTCATCTTTTTTTTCTTGTGGTAAAGCATCATGTTTTTTTCCAAGAAAATGTTCATCAAATTGATCAAACAATTTATATTTATTTTGAAAATGAGTTTTTTCTCTATAATCATTATATTCTTTATTAAAAGCATCTAAATCACTTTCTTTAATTTTTTTATATAAATCATGTTGACTTTTTTTACCAGTTTTTTTATTTCTTTCTTGAATAATTTTATGTCCTTTACCATCTAACATAGTTTGATGAGAAACTTTTTCAACTCCACTTAAAGAATTTTTATAAGCTTCTTGTTTTTCATTTATTTTATGACCATCTTTATCAGTATGTTTAATTGATTGAGTTTGATAACTTTCTGTTTCAGGTTCTCCTTTTTCATTATATTTTGTTGATGAAACATATGATCTACTTATACAAGTTCCTTCTCCTGAATGTGGTACTTCTTGGAAAAAGTGTTTGAAGTTATTATTAAATGAAGGAAATTTGAAATCATTAAACATTTTATCAAATGGAGTTTCTTCATCTATTGACATTAAATCTTGAGTCTTTTTATCTTGTTCATTGTTATCTGAGTCACTATCATAGAATTCATCTATGTGAGAAAATATTGATTTTTTTTGTGGTTTTTTATTATCTGACATTTGGCTTTTTTATATTGAATTTTTTTATTTTTTGTTTATTTATATAGGGTTTTTTAATGTTCTATTTATTAGAAAAAAATATATCGAATTTTTGGTGTTTTGGTTATGTTTTTTTTTGTTTTTTTTTAAAATTGGTTTGTAGATTTTAATTAAAGGGTTATTGAGATATTATTTTATGTTTAGGTTATTTATTTTGAAGGGATTAAGGAAAAAATCTTTATAGAATTTTTCTATATTTCATCTAGAAATTTCCATATAATTAATTAATTAATTTAATTATTTATTTTTGTACATTATTTTTTTAATGGAATATTCTTTATAAAAATAAATTATTTATATAGAATAAAATTAATAATAAATTTATTAATTTTTTTAATTATTATTATAAAATAAAATTGGTAAAAAATAATTTTTTATAACTAAATAATATTTAAATCTTTAATTTTTTAATATAATAAAATTGTTTTTAATAAATAAATAAATTTCAAATTTGAATTATTTATTTTATTCATTATTTTTTATCTAAAAAAGATAATAAATTTTTTACAAATATAATTAATAAAATGTCTAATAAAGATAAAAAACAATTAACAAATATTCAAAATAAACCGGAAACAAAAAAAGAAGAAGAAGAGGAAGAAGTAGAAGAAGTTGAAGAAGAAGAAGAGGAAGAAGAATATGAAGAAGAAGAAGAATATGAAGAAGAAGAAGAAGAGGAAGAAGAAGAAGAAGAAGAAAAAATAAATCAAAAAAAAAAACTTTCTGAAAATAATTTAAATAAAAAACAAATTAATATTCCAAAAAAAGAAGTTGAACAAAAAAAAATAAATCCTACAGTAAACGTTAATCAAAAAATTAATGTTCAAAATAAAAATTTATCAATTAAAGTAAATAATATTCGTAATAAAATTAATTTAAATAATACAATTAATTTACATAGACCTATTTCTTTAAATCAATCTTTGAATTCAAGTTTGAATAATTCTTTAAATAATTCTATGAATAATCCTTTTACTAAATTGCCTATTGTATTAAATCAAAATAAAATTAATGAAAAAAGAGAATTAATTCAAAATAGGATAAATGAAAGACTTATTAATAAGAATATTTTAGGAAATAAAAAAGTAGAAATAAACAAAAATGATAATAATGAAAAAAAAGATTTAGGAAATAATAAAAATTTAGAAACAAAAGAAGATAATAATAATAAGAATTTAATTAATAATGAAAAAAAAAATATTGAAAATAATAATAATATAGATAATAATAAAGTTGAAAATAATAATAAAATAGATAATAATAAAAATGATAATATTAAAAATGAAAATAATAAAAATGAAAATAATAAAATTGAAAATAATAAAATTGAAAATAATAAAAATGATGATAATAAAAATGATTATAATAAAATTGAAAGTAATATAAATGATAATAATGAAACAGATAATAATAAAATAGTTAATAATAAAATAGATAATAATAAAATTCATAAAAAAGTAAATATAATTGAAAATGAAAAAGAACGAAATGAGGAAAATAAAAATGATAATAATCAAAAAGAATTAATTCCAAGTAAAGGGAAAAAAGGTTTTGAAGATTATATTGTTGATGGAATTGAAATTGAAGTAATTAAAAAAATAAATGATGAAACTGAATTAAAACAAAATGGTGTAGAGGTTGAAAAAGTATATTTTGATAAGTTAACAGAAAAAGAAAAACAAAAATTAAAATCAAAGGGTAGAAAATTAGTAAAAAAGAAAATTCCAAAAATGAAAAATTTAAATATAAATGAAATAATTAAAAGTAGAGAAAATGAATTAGAAAATAATAACAATAATAATCCAAATAAAAAAAAGAAAAAAATTAAAAAAATTAAAAAATCTAAAAATTATGTTACTGATACCAATATCAATAACAATAATATAAATACAAATCCAAATAATAATACATACAACATAAATAACAATAATAATTATAATAATAATAATAATACTAGCAATATAATATATAATCATATAAATAATAATACAATTAATAATTTCCATCAAATTAAGCCAACCCATAAATTACAAAATTCAATGAGTTATAAATCATTTAGACCAAATCATTCAAGATATGTTATTGATGATAATAATTCATTTTATAATTATAAAAAAGGTCATAATAGAAATATTAATAGTTTTAATGATAATAGTGATTTAATGAATAATTCATTTTTTGCAACAAATCCAAGAGGATATAATAATTTTAGTAGAAATGATTTTAATAATAATATTAATAGAAGTTATCATGCTAAAATTACTTTTACTTCTTATAAAAGTAATCCCCTTGTTGTTAAATTGAGAGGAGGTACTAAAATTATTTTGGGAAATGATAGAAAAATGAATATTAAATATAAAAAATAAATCTTTCATGCATTTTATATAGAAAAAAAAAACTTTAGAATTTTTGTTATGTAGAAGACTTGTTTTAAAAATTTAAATAATAGATATTTAAAAGAACAAATAATTTATTATTTTTTTCTAATTACTAATATTTTTTAAAATATTTTTTTTTCTAGTTTTAAATGTCTAATATTTCAGTAAAAAATGATAAAAGTGATAATAAAATAATGAAAAAAATTCAAGACGAAATAAAAGATTATATAATTTCGAAATTTTTAACTATTATTATTTCACAATCAAAAGAAATAAAGTATTTAAAAAATAAATGTGAAGAATTTAAAAAACAAGCAATAAATGTATTAAAAAAAATAATGTATAACGATGATAAAAATACTTTATCATGTGAGAATGATAATAAATCTCATAGTAAAATTGATATTGAAAACTCAATCTCTGTTACTAATATTAGTTCTCCAAATAAAAAATCATTTAGAAATAATAAAAAAGTATCTGGAAATAAAAAAAGTAATTTATTAAAGAATAATAAAGTAGTTTCTTTAAAAACTGAAAGTAATCTAAATAAGAGAAAATTAGTTAATGATTTTGATTGCAAAACTGAAGGAGAAAATTTTGAAAAAAATATGGAAAATAATTTAGTAAAAAATAAAGAAATTAGAAATGACAAAAATTATTTTTTTTATTCTCCAAAATTTACAAATCAAAATTTTTATATTTTATCAGATAATTTACAAAATAAAATATCATCAATAAAAAAAAATAAGAATTTAAAAAAAGAAAATAACTCAGGTAAAAAAATAAAAATCCAAAAAGAAAATAGTAATAATAGTATTAAAAAAGATAAATCAATAAATAGT
>JAEEGK010008540.1_pt1 | contig 24134 bp, 18 predicted proteins | sample 8958771 | NCBI WGS metagenome assembly JAEEGK01 (sample SAMN16246547, study PRJNA631951) | gut metagenome | biome: gut microbiome; feature: rumen; material: SC-attached | host: Bos | place: Iran: Karaj | collected 2018-10
CATCATGATGGAAGCGCGTTCAATCCATGGGGTGTCTTCCCACTGCTTCTTAGCTGCCAATGCAGCGTCGATAGCCATCTGTACTTCCTTCTTGCCAACCTTGTGGTACTTTGCAAGTACGTGCTTGTGGTTTGTAGGCATAACAACCTTGCCCATGTCACCAGTCTTAACTTCCTTACCGCCAATGATGCAAGGAATTTCGATGCACTGGTTGAACTGACGTTCGAGTTCTTCTTTCAATAATTTTCTTTCTGGTGTTCCGGGTGCGTATGAGAATCCCGGTTCGTTCTTCGGCTCTCTGAATGAGAATAATGCGTTATTCATAATAATTTTATTTTGTTTTGTTAATTTTTTTTGATTTGCAAACCTACATAAAATTTCTGATTTATGTATCGGGAGAATGAAAAAAGTTTGCTGGTTTTGTAATTTATATGTTTACTGAACTACCCCGATTCTAAGTTTATGGTTTTATATCGTAAAAAAGGCAGACACAAAATGCATCTGCCATCTTAAATATGAAAAAATGAGATTTCTATTCCTTCACAATCCTATCCCTTGCAATTACATTGTCACCATTGACTATGCGATACATGTAGACGCCTTGTCGAAGCGATGAAATGTTTATGCTTGTGCTGTTACCCTTGATTTCTTCGGAAAGAACAAGTCGACCAGTAACATCGTGGAACTCAATCGTTGTTCTTCCTTCTGGAAGCGAGTTGAGCAGAATGTTCAACTCCTCGTCAGCTGGATTTGGATATACATAGATTGCAAGCGGTTCTGCATTTTCTTCCACAACCTCAGTTGTACTCTTGCTATTCATCGGTGCATCTATGTCGAAGTCAAGGTCTAATTCCTCGTCGCGGCAGATACCGTAGAAGAAGCATAGCACCGAATTTGCATACGCCGACGATACGCCTGTGTTGCGTTCTGCAATCGTCTGCAATTCTGCAATCTCGGTTTCGGTAAACTGTGCATAGTTGCGTCCCGAAGCATATACCGATTCGCGCAACGACTGGTACTGGCAGAAATTGTCGTACTCGGCAAGTTCGTCTGTGGTAAGTGCAAAACGCTGTGGTATCAATGCAAGTTCCTGACGGGCAAGAGCATATTCGCCAACTTCGAAGTAACTATTTACTAACGAATATTTTGCTGTCTGGGTATTTATTCGGTTGTACCATCCGTTGAGTGCCTCGCGGTCAAAAACCAGAGTATCCTGCAATATTGCATCAATGTTGCGGTTTGCAATTTCTGCCATTGCGCGGTGAATCGTGATTAGCGTATCCTGCTTAAGTCTTGCCAGCGCCACTATGTCTGCATCTTCTTCATCAAAGTTCTCGAGCAGGAAACCATATCCGGCTGCATCGTATTCCGCTAGGCGCGAATCGTACTCCTGCTGCAGCGATTCGTAAAGAGTGATGTCATCGCTGGCTGGTGAGGACTTAGGATTAATTGGCGGATGTATTGGCGGCAATATCGGTACAATGCATATTGTAGATTCGCATTCGTTGGCTGTAATATTTGGTATTTTGGTGATATTGTTCGATGTTGATGCGGGATAATATGGGTTCGATGATAATTGCGCTCCGCTGTGGTAGTAGTAGAGAGCGATGTTTGATGTAAAATTGGAGACTCCTGATGAAAACTGATTGCCTGCACTCACACTCGATGTCCCCTGGCTCGGAATGGAACCGAGGTTACCTATGTCACAGGTAAAGTTGTCGGAAAACTCATTGCACGAAACTTGAAGTCCCGGATTATTTATAGATTTTATGCCATCATCCAACTTCTCGAATGTATTCCTGTAGATGGTATTGGCATTGTTTCCCGAATTCTGCATATGAATACCACATGTATTACAAAATACATGGGATGTATTTGTCGTGTAAAAATTATTGGCTTCTACCTTGTATCCACTGCAATTGTTTGAGTATATGCCGTACCCGTCCAACGTGGTTAGGAACTCGACTCCCGATAGATTAAAGTTCGACATCGTTACATTATAGTTGTTCACAGCACTCGTATAAATTCCTTGCTCGCATAGGGCAAAATCGGTCTTGAACACATTAATCGTATAATTTGACCCTGGATTCTGCACACTTATACCTTTTGTGAAGCCGCTGAAAGTATTCCTGCTTTCTCCCATGCAGATACACGGCATATTGATAGTGTAGTCGCCATAGGAACACGATGGCTTGAAGTTTACGCCGGCACCTGCAAGATATATTGCGGTTCCGCGTGTGGGCGACCCCGTACGGGTGTCGCTGAAGTGGCAACCACGTATTGAAATACCATTTACAGCGCTCATCTTTATCATGTATGTATAGGTCGCATTTGACGAAGCGAATATATTGTTGTCGTCAATTGTAAAGTTGCAGTTCTTCAGGTAGCTTACATTGCCGCACTCGTTGTTGTTTGCATCGTGGTTGGTGTACGGATAAATTTCTACCGCCCTTCCATTATTGTGGAATGTTGAATTGCTGCATTTCACTATGCCTCCCGAAGTGCCGTAATCATATCCATTCCATGTGATAATACCCCATTCAGCATTTTCTATCAGCGAATTGTTCTTTATCTCCAAAGTACCTTGATTTGCAGCTAGTTGTTGCTGGTAGGAGTTGCCAACTACATATATGCCGTTCCACATTTTACCAGGACAATAGCTGGTAAGTTTTCCATCATCAACTATTAGTTTTCCTCCTGGCTGTATAATAATCTTTGAATCAGGAAAACATAAACACACACCACTTATTGTTACAACATGACCGCTGTTTACTGTAAATGTTCCGCTTATATAAAGTTCATTATTGAAAGTCATATTACCACTTGTACTATAATTGCAATAGTAATAGTTAAATGTAGGGAAATTTTCGATTGTAATCTGTTTTTCCTTGGTAACGGTATATCCTTCGTGTGTATAACTTATTCTTATTATTCCAGTACCATTACCTGTAGGCCGTATGTTTGCCTGATAGTTGTTTGATGATATCAATTCAAGATTACCAGTTACAGACCATTGTACCGTTGTGTTATTCGGTTTGCTGCTATTATTTAGATTATAAGTAAAAGCCATATTGCATGGATATGTTGTGTTGCATGGATTTATGATGTCGTTACCAAGAATCTCCCTATCATAGAAATACGCTTCCATTACGGCAGCGTGGGCATCTATAAGTCCATAACCCATTTGGTCATTCCATGGCCCATTTGGATGGTCAGATGATTCTGTATAACTATACAATCCATTCTCAGGATCTTCATTTACATCTCGGATTCGTTGCGCAGTCTGTTCTATTATCATTTTTACTTGTGCAGATGTTAGATTTGAATTTACAGAACGCATAAGAGCCGCCACACCAGAAACATGAGGAGTCGCTGCTGATGTTTTGTCAAATGAATCATAGTATCCGCTATTTAAATCTGTCGTGAAAATATTTACACCTGGAGCAACCAAATTAAGACTATCTCCATAATTAGAGTACTGGTATCTTGTTCCATTCTTTACAATAGCACCAACTCCAATCACATTTGCCATAGAAGCAGGGAATGCTAAAGAAGCAACACCTCTATTACTTGCCGACGCAACGACAACAACACCTTCATTTATTACACGTTCTATAGCGTTCCTGACAATGTCATTTTCTGCCACATGCCAAGAACAGTTTATTACAGATACATTATTATCTAAGGCAAAGAAAAAACCATTTGCCCTTCGTGTCCAAGCATCCGGATTTGCTCCATATCCAGGATAACAAATTGGAACAATTGGAGATGAAGGGGCAATACCGGCAACTCCAATATTATTGTTTGCAGTAGCACCAATAACTCCGGCACACCATGTTCCATGATTATTGTACACAACATTGATGTTTGTCCCAGATTCAATGTCATAGCATATTGTAGATATGTTGTTCAAGTCAGGATGATTAGCCTGAATACCTAAATCATATACAGCTACAATTGTATTGGCATTTCCTGTTGTAATATTACGAGCCTTGCAATAGTTTATGTCAATTCCAGAATAGTCTTGATTGGATAGATTCCACTGACTGGAAAAATAATAATCATTCGTACAGTCAGGTACAATATCGCACATAATGTCAGGATGGGCAGCATCAAAAAGATTCGATTCGTAAAAAGCGTTTGCCACCTCAAGGGAATTTCCTATTGAGTATTTTGTACATTCCATAGTCCACCATAATGGCATTCTATTATAATAACCAATACGTGTTACATTGTATAAATTAGAAAGGCTATCCAATTTCAACGTGTCTGACAAATTTTTTAACTTCACATAAAACAAATTTGAAATACCTACTGTTGTAGCATCCGTCAATGTAAAATGTGGTGTCATATATTCAATACTGCTATTAGATGGAATGCTTATTGGCGAAGATGTTTCTACAATTGACCAGCATTTGGAATTTAGAGTATTTGTAGCATTGTTTTGTACTGCCCCAACCAAAAACGGTTTGAAATAGGAAATTGACAATGCATTTTGTAATTCATTTTTTACTAATGCTGTATCTGTTTTTTCCGAAACAACGAAATACTTATTGTTGTTAATTGTCATATTTATTTGACGTCCATCAGACCAATAATATGCAGTTTGTGGATATAATGACATTGGCATGGCGACAAACATAAATGTCACCGCAATGATTATTTTACAAATTAACCTATTCGCCATCATATTCGTACTCATTCTTTATTACATTTATAGAGTCTGTATTCTCTAATTTAGGCACAACATAATAAGCAACTGGCACGGGTGGATTATATGTTGCATCTCCCATATATAAATCAATAGTAAAAGTATAACTCAATGCTGATAGTTTTTCAAAAGTTGATTTTTTCTTGAACAAAATATCTGGAACATATGCTAAAACATATACAAGTGTTCCAGAATTGAAATCAATTGTAGGTAGAGAATCGTAACATTCTCCTATAAGAGATTCCATCTGACTCCGACTATTTATGATATATGCAGTGTCATAATCAACACAATTACCTGTTAGATGATACCTTGAGAAATCAACTTCGACAGCAGAAAACTCCACATTTTGAGGAATTTGTCCAACTGTATCATGTTCTATTTGCTGCTGATTTATCAGCGAATCTTCATTTGTCCTTTGTGTCTGTCCCTCGTCAGGAACAATCTGTTCTCTTTCACATCCCATAAATGCTATCACACCCATTGCTACAACGAGTATTGATATTAAGACTAATTTTTTCATGGCTCAAAATTTTAATGATATATATCATTGCAAATATATGTATATTTTTATTCTGTGCAATGGATTTTGTAAAATATTCAAGGATTTTGCAATTAGCAGGCGAAATATGGCTATTGTTATTATTTTGTTTTGGCGGATAAAATATCCTTATACTCTCGCCTTCGGAATTACAAATCCCGAAGGACAATTAGGACGATTACAATTCTAGTACAAGTCAGATGGTTTTGCGCTACCGAACTTTAGTCGCTCGATGGTCGGATCGTTGATGAGGTCGTCACGCTTGATTTTTGCACCACGAACTATGTAGTTGTCAATGAACCACATCGACTTGTCGAAATCGTAAAGAATACGAACAGCAACTTCGTGACCAAGGTCTTCGTAGCGCACAAAATAATATGGATAATCCTTTTTCTTGAACTGCGGGACAATCTTGCTGCTGCCAATGAAACCTATATTGAACAGTTTTATCTGCTTGTATGTTACAAGACGGTCGGCAGTACCGTGAAGGAACATTGTCGGAGCTGGCGGCTGACAGCGATACTTCACTTTTCCCTTCTTGGAATATATTGCACCGGCAAACGACATAACACCGGCATAGCGGAAACCTTCTGGCAGGATTTGCCCTAGCTTGGTGCGGTTGCAAAGCTCATAGTCAGCCTGCAAAACCGTTATCGCGCCAGCACTCGAACCTGCAAGTATTATCTTACGGCTGTCAATCTGCAATTCCTTCTCGTGATCAATCAGGTATTTGGTTGCGGTAAGCAAATCTTCGGCTGCCATAGCAATTGCATCTTCCAATGGCTTGCGGTTTACCGGACTTATGTTTTTCGCTCCTTTCAGTCCCAATCTGTAGTCGATTGCCACCACATTGAAACTACTGTCAACCAACCTCTCATAATATGGCAGATAATACCCTTCGTTGCGTGCCCCACTGATAAATCCGCCACCGAACACAAATACAACTGTATAGTTGTCGGCAGAGTGCGCCGACTTGTAGAAATCGAAATACAACGAACTATCGCGCTTTGCAAATTCATAAGTTGCCGTAGGTTTTATCTGTGCATTTGAACATAATGTTGCAATTATTGCAAAACAACTCAGTACCAATGTCTTAATTATAGCTTGCATATATTTGTATTTTATTGTGAAATGAAAACATTCTCTATATGTTCAACCTTGTACTCGTCACCTATTACAAAAATGACAATCGCATCGAAGCGAATCTCACAATTTGACCCCAAAAGCCTTGCGTATGCATCGGCAGCTTCGACAAGGAATTTAGTCTTGTTTGTTGTGATGAAATCAGACACTCCGCCATACTGCTCGGAACTACGGGTTTTCACTTCGACAATCGCCAATATTCCGTCTTTTCGTGCAATAATGTCTATTTCCTTGTGCTTGTACCGCCATTGGCGTTCAAGAATCTCGTAGCCCTCCGAAGTTAGCCGGTTTGCAGCTATGTCTTCACCAAGTTTTCCGAGTTCGTTGTGAGCAGCCACTATTCTTCAGGTTTGTCTTGTACTACGTTTTCAGCAGGAATCTCGTCCTCTTTCTTGGCATAGAACAAATCAATCGTCACAATCATCGCGGCAAAAGCCCAGAATGGAACGGCAATCTTGTCAATGTCGAGGAAGTTGTTCAGTAAGCCGTGAATGAAATAAGTGACAAGCCCACACAATGCAGATGCCACTATCATTCTCAGCTTTTTGTCCTTTAACCTGTGATAGGTTCGTGTCCCGGTAATGTATATTATTATACAAACCAATATATAGTTTAGCATCCCTAAAAGCCCCGACTCGGCCAAAGAACCAAGATAATCACTATGTGCGTTACCTCCATCTCCTGCATTTGTACTGATAATCGTCTTTTCGTCGGAATGCTGGAACGGAGCATATTTGAACTGATATGTTCCTGGTCCCCAACCAAACACTGGCTTTTCCTTGAACATTCTTATTGCACAATTCCAACGGTTTATTCTTTCAAGGTTCGATGCGTCAGAGGTTATGTTACTGATGGACTTAATATGCTTGGAAAAATCGGTTGACGATTCCACCTTGTTACCTTCCATCTTTATCAGAATCTTGTCCTGCATAAGCACGAACCCGCCTATACCGATAATGATTAATGCAAAAACTATTTTGTTGCTTATCTTTAGCTTTAAGATCAGGAACATTGCCAGGGCACCAAAAAGACTTATCCATGCCGCTCTTGTATAAGAGAAAATAAGTCCCGTAATGAAAATGGCAAGCAGGACTGCAGAAACGATTCTCCACTTCCAATTTACTTCCCTATTCAGTGAAAATCCCAACAAGAATGGTATGAACATCGCAATTGCTGCACCGTATGATGTGTGATCATTGAAAAACGGATTCATTATTCCGTTACCTATATGTTGGTCGAAGTTATATGCCGAATGCTTAACAAGTGTTATTATTATAAGAGCAGAAAACGGGACGATATAAAGGAAAAAGAACCTGTATATATTCTTTTCTTTCTTGAACAAAAGTATTCCGAGGAAAAAGAATGGCAAGATAAACCATAGCGAAGCCAGCCAGCTCTTAAGCGACACAAGTGGCATCGTGCTTGTGCATACGGTAACAAGATGCCATAAAATGTATAATATTACCATTACTGATAGCGGATGCTTCAGTATTTTGCGATCGTATTTGTGCTCTATCAATAGTTTGAGTATAAATATCAACATAACCCCCACGAACAAAGGTTCGGTAGGTATGTCAATATTAAATCCCATATCGGGATAAAACACCTTTATCGGAATGGAGAACGGTATGCACATTACCGAAAAAAGCAATACCCTGTCGAAAGCAAAAAAAATTGCACCAATTACGATAAGCGCAACCGGTAGCAAGTTGAATGCATACGTCTGGTATTTTGCAATCAGAAAGCAGTCGATAATGATAAATACGGCTGCAAGCGCATAAAAAGTTATTATTTTTGCCTTTGGTGTCAACTTATTCTTCCTTGGGCTTTCTACAACCTTCAATTATTGCAACAGCTAATATTCCTATCAGGCAACCGCCTATAGCCGAAAGTAGAGCTATAAGCCAGCGTACAGGGTAGAATTTCTTGTCGGCCGGATACGGCTTCGAAATAACGTTTGAAAACGTTTGCTTCTTATTCATATCTCGTTTTGCGTCCTCGCAAACCTTCAAGTCCCTGTTATACCTCAGTATTGTATTGTTTAGAAGCGAATCTGTCTTTTTGTATTCGGCACCATATTCCTGCCAGTTATTAAGGATGGTTGTTGCATCGCCACTTGCACGTCCTTGTGCCACAGCTTCGCTATATGCTCGTGTTTGCGATTTTTCATCAATCATTCCATATTCGGTTCCATATTTTTTCAGCAAGTCGGAAAGGCTATCAATTACATGAGCTTTTTCTTTTAGCGAACAACTATATATGGTGAACAATTCTTCCGACTTTTCAGCATTGTTCTTCAATACCAAATTGTCAAAACATTCGATGATTGAATTAACCATATTGGCTGCTACCTGCGGATCTTCATCGCAGACAGTTATCTTCACAGCATCATTTGGCGTTTTTTCTATTATGACATTGTCGTCGTAATATTTCATCATTTTTGCCAACGATCCATTTGCTGTCGAATCCAAGTAATAATGCTCGTACAAGTCGTATTGCTCAATTATCGAAAACTTTATATCGTCTGAAGTCATAATTTCAAGCATCTGCTCTGATTCTGACTCGTCCGAATAGCATACAATATTTGCAGGATATAATGTCGCCGATGACTTATATTTTGGATGTATGAAATACGGAGCAGAAAATACGATACTGAGAATTGTGGCTACTACCGTTATTATCAATATGTGCCATTTCCATTTAGAAATGATCTTGAAAATGCTTTTTGTCTTGAAGTAACTTTCCATAGTTTCGTAATTTGGTAGTATTGTGTAAAAAATTATCTCCCTTTTCAGTCCTTTTTTATCGCTTCTAGGTTGTCTCCGCTCTTTTTTTTTAAAGGTTCGATTATTGCGAAGACAATTAATGTCAGCATAAATGTCGCTATAACACTGGTCAGCACAATTAGCCACCGTATAGGATACGATTTCTTTTCTGCTTTTTCGGCCTTGTTGACTATAAACGCATTAGGCAAATCTTGCTCGAGTTCGATTTTTGCTTCTCTATACTTGTTTTTTCTCAGTGTCAGAATCTGAACTTCCTCTTTGAGCTGTGAGGTTAGCATCGTATGGGCAGCGCCATATTTTGCAAGTGTATCGAGTTGCATTTTCAACTCTTTTATACGACTTGCATTTCCGCTAGCCAATGCAATAGCATACTGCTCGCTATACATTTCGGCCTGCGATTTTACTTCTATAACGCCGAGAGCTCCCAATTTCTCAAGCGAGTCGCTAATGTTCTTAACTAGAACTTCCTGTTCCAGCATTTCATTCTCAACAATCTTAAGAGCCCTGTATGCTCTTTCACGTTGCATACGCGAATATACCGTATCGAGCAAATACGAAATGTCATTGGCTATTAATGCTGCAGTGTCTGGACTTTCGTCAAGTACCTCAATCTTTACCGAAGTGTATTCGGTACGAGAGAATTTTACATTGTCATCGTATTTGTCATACAATTTAGTATAGAGGTATTTTGTATTAGGATCAATCCTGTAGTGTTCGATTAGATTATATTTTTCTACAATTCGATTCCTAATGTCGTTCGACTGAAGCATCTGCATCATTTGTTCCACCTCTTCATTTTCACCGAATTGCAACAAACCCTTTTCGGTATTCATATCGGTGGCTAGTGTCTGCGACACTGAAGTGGAATTGGCAGGGTACAATACAACCGTAGACTTGTACTTTTCAGGAATGAGATAACTGACAATAACAGATGCTACTAGAGCCACGCTACAGACAATCAACAGATGTATCCTCTTCTTGTATATAAGAAGCATTACATCTGATGCATTGAATGTATTTTTATTGTCCGTTTCGTACATTTTCAAACCGAAAGATTATTTTGCCCTTTCAGCGTATTCCTTTGTGCGTGTGTCAACTTTTATCTTTTCACCTATTTCGATGAACAAAGGAACCATCACCTGAGCGCCAGTATCGATTGTTGCAGGCTTTAAAGCGTTGGTTGTTGTATCACCCTTCAAACCTGGCTCTGTATATGTAACGGTAGCCTCGATGAATGGAGGAAGTTCGCATGAAAGCGGAGTTTCTGTTTCTGCATGAACAACAACTTCAACATCCTGACCTTCCTTCAAGAATTCTACACCATCAATAACATCTTCAGGAATTGCAATCTGCTCAAAAGTCTCCATGTGCATGAAATTGTATCCCATATCGTCCTTATATACAAACTGATACGGACGACGCTCTATTCTTACTGGATTTATTGATGCACCCGAGTTAAAAGTCTTGTCAATGGTTCTACCATTTTCGAGGCTCTTAAGTTTTGTACGGACGAATGCTCCGCCTTTGCCTGGTTTTACATGCTGAAAATCAACCACAAGGTAAAGCTTTCCTTCGAGTTCCATTGCTAAACCTTTTCTAATGTCTGCTGTTGTTGCCATATAATATATTTCTAAAATTAGGGCGCAAAGATAATCATTTTATTTTTTTATTGAAATTTTTTATTCGATATCGTAAAAAACGATGTGAAATCTTTTTTATTGCCAGTGCCCTAAAAATAAAATGTATTTTTGCAGCCGACAAATGTGCAAAGGAATGGAATGTAGTTTTTGTCCGCGAAATTGTAAGATAAACCGTGCTCAACAGGCGGGTTTCTGCCGTGTGAAAGGACTGACAATCGCCCGTGTTGGCATACACGAGTGGGAAGAGCCTTGCATTTCGGGGACACGCGGAAGCGGAACAATTTTTTTCGCAGGATGCAACTTGCATTGCATATTTTGCCAAAACGACACAATATCGCGTTCGAGCTACGGACGGGAAATTTCGGTTGACACACTTGGCAAATTGATGCTTTATCAACAAAAAGTCGGAGCCGAAAATGTAAACCTTGTAAGTCCAACGCAATTTACAGGACAAATAGCCGAGGCTCTTGAAAAATACAAACCCCAAATTAAAATTCCGATAGTATACAACAGCAACGGATACGAATCGGTGGAGCAGCTACGCCGTCTCGAAGGACTTGTAGATGTGTATCTGCCCGACCTTAAATATGCCGATGATTCGCTAGCGGTTGAGTATTCATCTGCTCCGCACTATTTCGAGGTGGCCACGGCAGCCATTGCCGAGATGAAGCGCCAGCGACCAAAGAATGTCTTTGTAAACGGAATGCTTCGTCGCGGTGTAATTGTGCGACACCTTGTATTGCCTGGCAATCTCGACAACAGCAAAAAGGTGCTCGACTACCTTGCTTCGTTCGACCGCAACATATATGTAAGCCTTATGGCTCAATATTTTCCGACGGCAGATGTCAAGGGTCATCCGCTGCTTGGACGAACTCTCAAGCAAAGCGAATATGATGAAATATGTTCTCATTTCAAGCAATGCGGTCTGCACAACGGATATTTTCAAGAACTGAGCAGCAATTCCGAAGAATATGTACCGGACTGGTCAATGGAAAGGTTGGACGAGGTGATTGGAATGATTCGATAATTTGATAATTTGAAGATTCGATTGATTTAGCTTCGCTGTGCTGAAGGTTGCTTGCGCGAGCTAAAGGTTGATTATTGTAGCATCGTCTACAAAAAATTTTGCCAATTAAACAGAGAGAATTATTTTTGTTGACACTAATATTAATAAGTATGAATATGAGAAAGAATTTTTTATTTGTAGCTACGATGCTGTTTTCGATGGCATTGTTAAGCGGCTGTAATTTTTCTAGTGGTGTAAATATCAACAATAATGATTCACAGGAAAATCAGGAGGCAACCGAAGAAGAAAAATCTGAAGTAGAAAAAGCTATCGAAGCATCCGATTTCCCTTGGTATTTCCCCGAAGATGCCAAGAATGAAGGACTAGCCGAAGGACAGACCGTTTTATCAATCCACTCGTTCTATCCCGACAAACTAAAGGAGTCCAACGACCCAGCAGAGGAAACCTACATATTTTACAATGCAACCCTCAAAAGTATTGGCGAAAAGTCGTCTGTAGTAACAAGCATGGGACAAGACATAGAAATGCCAAATGCATTGATAATTCCGCTTCCACAAGGACAGACAGCAAAGAAAGGTGACATTGTGCTCACATGGTGGCAAAGTGGTTCGGGAATGGAGCGTGCAATCGTTACCGACGACTCAAATCCCTCATCGCCAAAAGTTTGCTACTTGGATATGGACTGGACTGACGATGGCAAGGGCTTTGCAAACGACCACAACAACGAACAGTTGAGACCAAACACTTTCACCGTACTAAAGAACAATGAATGGCAGCCAGGCGCACAGGTTACCGTCAATGCTGATGGAAGCTACAAGATTTTCACCCTTATAAATGCAGCCGACAAGTATTTGCTTTTGTCGGGCTGGGCAGGAAAAATAACCGTATACAAGAAGGAATTCTGCAAGGTTGTTCCTCTCGAGCAGGACATAAATGTAGGTGATGAAATTATGGCTAACTTTGTTGGCAGTTTCAGGACTGGCTACAAGGTTACAAAGATTGACAAGAAGATTGGTCGCGTTTGGGCAACCGACTCGTACGGCGAAACCAAGATTTTCAGCATTCTGGATGTGCTGAAGGAAGAATAAGCGGATATAATATCCTTATACTCTTGTCTTTGGGAAGGACATAGTTACAAAAAAGCCCCTAACCAGGGCTTCTTTTATTTCTTAGAGTTCATCTTGAACTTCATGTATTCATCAGTGAGAACCTTCTTGGTATAAAGCGGAAACTCGCCCTTCATCATCCAGTCGTAGTATGCCGAATCCTTGCGGAACACATCAGTCAAAAGCATACCCTTGTACTTGCCAAAGTTAATGACAACATTGTGGTCGGCATCGTAAACCAACCTACCCATAAAGTCGGCATTACTGTTGTATGACGAGAACTTTGAAATTTCCTGTATGTCGTTGCCGATGTCGGTATAGCGTTCCACCTGCGCCTTGAAAACCTCGTAGGTTGCATCGGTGTCGGCATTTGCCGAATGTGCATTCTCGAGGTCGCCGTTGCAGTAAAACTTATATGCAGCCGACAGATTGCGCGGTTCCTTCTTCATGAATATGCTCATCACATCCACAAAATTGCGTTTCTTCAGGTCGAAATCAACCCCTGCACGGATAAATTCCTCGGCCAGCAGAGGCACATCGAACTTGTTGGAGTTGTAGCCAGCAATGTCGGCATCTGCAAAAATCTGCACAAGTTCCTTAGCAAGTTGCTTGAATGTAGGGCAATCGGCAACATCGGCATCGGTAATCTTATGTACGGCAGTAGCCTGCGGAGGGATTGGCATTTCGGGGTTTACACGAAAAGTCTTGCGCAGCTCGTTGCCGTTGGGATAAACCTTTATTATGGAAATTTCCACGACCCTATCGGATGCAATGTTAACTCCGGTGGTTTCAAGGTCGAAAAATACTATAGGCTTGTGAAGTTGTATTCTCATTGGCATAAAAAAAAGATTACCCGAAAATTCGGGCAATCTGTTAGTATTAATTACATTCTGTTAATCATCATTGGCATGAGGAGCATCAGTACTTCCTCTTCTGGATTCTCATTGTCCTTTGGCAGTATTATTCCAGCACGAGTTGGATCTGAAAGTTCAATAGAAACTTCGGTAGTTGAAATATTGTTGAGTATTTCGCAAAGGAAATTCGACTTGAAGCCAATTTCCATGTCATCGCCTTGGTACTGGCACGACAATGTCTCTCTACCCGAAATCGAAAAGTCCATATCCTGCGCTGATATTTCAAGGCTATTACCTGAGAGCTTTAACCCAACAAGATTACTTGCCTGACTTGCGAACATACCAACACGACGCAAAGAGTTTGCAAGTTCAACCCTGTCAATGACAAGGTTATTTGGATTATCGCGAGGAATAACCGAGTTGTAGTTCGGATATACACCTTCGAGAAGCCTGCAGGTCAACTTAATGGAGCCAAATGAGAATACAGCATTCTTTTCATCGAATTCGAGAATTACATCGTCGGCAGCCTTCGGCAATATGGTTTTCAGTATGCTAGCCGGTTTCTTAGGAAGAATAAACGAGCTTTCGGTCTGTGCTTTCACTTCTTTGCGGGTATATTTTACAAGCTTGTGAGCATCGGTTGCCACAAAGTTGATACCGCTCTCCTGCAATTCGATGAATATACCGTTCATTATCGGGCGCAACTCATCGTCACCAGTTGCAAATATTGCAGAGTTGATGCCACAATATAGAATATCAGGACTAATGCTTACGCTAATAGCCTTGTCGGACTTCAATTGTGCAGTCTGCGGAAAATCGGAAGCATCCACACCTACGATGGTGTACTTTCCGTATCCGGATGTAATATCTATCCTGTTGTCTTCTGTACTTATGCTGAATGTAAGCGGCTGCTCTGAAAATTCCTTGATAACCTCAAGTATCTTTTTCATATCTGTCGCTATGACTCCTGTACCGCTGTAGTTTTCAAGCGGAATTGTCGTAGTGATTGTGCTTTCGAGATCACTTGCTGTGATTCTTAAAAAACCATCCTCGATTGACAACAATACGTTGTCGAGAATTGGAAGTGCATTCTTGGAGTTTACAACCCTGCTTACTATCTGCAGGTGCGAAAGAAGCTGAGAGCTTGAAATTACGAAATCCATATATGTTATTTTTTAGTTTTTGAATTAAAAATTGGGCGTAAAATTACAAATTATATTGATATGTTTACCTTTTTATTTGCGTTTTTTTATGTACCGAATTGCTATAAATTTATGCCGTACAACTAAAATTCTGATAACTAACATTTTATAATGTACCACTATTTATATTCAACAAAACACATGATAATCAGCTAGTTGTATTATCAAATCATCGTTTATACTATATTAGTAGCAAATTCTAAGAATTTTATCAAATGCACATAAAAAAGTTGCACCATCATGATGTGGTGCAACTTTTAAAAACGTTATTTTGATTATAATCTATTTCGTTGAATCCAAAATCAAAGCCTGAGGATATTTGTCCTTAATGCTAGACAATGCCTTATTGGCTTCTGTCCAACTGTTGAAATCACCTATATAATACTTGTATACGCCATTTACTTCTCTAACCTTAAGGTTTGGAATATTAAACGACTCAACATCCTTTGCCTTCGACAAAGCGAAAAGCTGTACCCTATATGTCTTTCCAGTTGCACTCTCTGAGCTCTTGCCATTGTCTGCACTGTCGTTGCTAGCATCCGGAACTACCTTCAGGTACTTTTCAGAACCTTGTTCGAGAACCTTAAATTCAATACGGCGGTTGTACTTACGGGTTGAATTCGAATTGTTGCTTGCAATTGGTGCCGATTCTCCATATTTCTTTATCTCTACCTTATCCTGCTTTACACCACGTTCAACGAGATAATTCTTTATTGCCATAGCACGGCGACCCGACAAAACGATATTGTATTCTTCTGTTCCAACAAAATCGGTATGTCCACCTATTTCTATTTTTGCACCAGGATTATCCTTCATATATTCTGCAAGGTCATCCAAATTCTTTGTATACTGCGACTTTATGTCGTACTTGTCGAAATCGAAGTATATATTCCTGATTTCAAGTGTATCAGAATAATTCTTATTGTACGGATCGTTATTGTCGTCGCTACCATCCTTGTTGGTACCAGCATAAACATCCGAAGTAGACGATACCTTTATATTATATACATTCTTATCTGATGGCTTTTGGTTGTATGTAATGTCAGATGAGTTAACCGACTTTCCAAGATAATCGGCAACCTTACTAATCTTTGGAGAATCCTTTGAAAGTTCATTTTCATCGAATTCGAGATTAACAACCATTTGTCTCGACTCTGCCTTCATTTCATCATTTGTCTTAAGAACATCGTCGAGAACTGAAGTTACATCAGGAGTAAGATCGTTGTCATCATGTACTGCAATCGAAGCATCCTTGTTCAATAGTGGCAGAACTACATCATCGAGTGAAATTGGTTCTCCCATACGTTTGAAAGTTTCCTTTTCATCACTAGTTGGAGTTTTATCTATTTCCTTTAGAGTTTCACCGTTCTTAGAGTATGTAATGCTATAATCATCCTTAGGCTGAAGGTAGCACATATATTCACCAGTATTTTCGTCAATATTGTACGAACCCAAATCTTCACCCGTGGTCTTGTCCTTTATCCATACAGTCACGCCCTTAGGAATAGCCTGGTCGGCATACTTTACACTGCCCTTGTACACAATTAAATCCGGATCGGCAGCCCTGTCTTCCACAATATATATATCGTATTCTCCATACGAATCTTCACGGATTGCTGCAACATACGCAGTTTTTCCATCGCATGAAAGTGTATAGCAAATATCATTGTCGGGAGTATTGATTGGACTGCACATGCTTTCTGCCTTCGAATATGATCCATCATCGTTTATCCTGGAATAGAACACATCGTATCCACCTACAGATTCATGCCCCTTTGAATTGAAGTATAATATTGAACCATTGGGATGAACTAATGGACATTCCTCGTCCTTTGGTGTATTTACCTCGGCAGGAAGCAATTGCGGATCAGACCATTTTCCATTTGGAAGTTTCTTCATAACATATATGTCAAGGCCACCGAAACCACCCGGACGGTCGCTGGTGAAATACATGCTGTTGCCATCTGGAGCAATCGACACATGCGATTCCCTATACTTTGTATTAATGTCGGAACTCAAATGCTTAGGCTTTCCCCATGAACCGTTGTCGGACATTTCGGAAACATATAGGTTACCTTGAAGCGATGAACCCGAACGGAAGAAATACAACTCTCTGCCATCTCCCGATATAGAAACTACCGACTCGTTGTTTCCCTTGGAATTGATTGGAGACGGCAGCATTTCTGGAGAAGACCATTCTCCATTATCTTTCTTTCTGGTAACATATATTTTTTCGTCATCAGTCGAATTTATTGTGTTCGGACGCTTTGAAGTAAAATACAAAGTATTTCCGTCACATGTGATTACAGGTGAATGCTCTGAATATTCTGTATTTATTGCATCACCCATATTTTTCAGGTCAATCCTGTTACAAGTTTTCTGCGAAGTAATTTTCTTTGCATTATTTGTTATCTCAATCTCCTCGTCTGCACTTGCTACCAAGTCGCTACGGCCATTGGAAGATGCTACTTCCTTTGATCTCTCGAGCATAGCAAGACTCTCATCATACTTTCCCACCATACGCAATGCCACACCGAGTTCCATAAAGCAATCGATAGGACATGTACGATCTGTGTGGTCATTGGCAACATAATTAGGATTTGCATAATCGAGCGATTTTGTCAAATATTCTACCGCCAGATACCTATCCTTCGAGGAATTTTTGTAACAAACACCCATGTTGTACCAAACATTGGGATTGTCAGGATCTTTATCCTCTGCTTTTTTCCAATAATCAAGCGCAGCACCGTAGTTGTCTTCATACATATATGCCACAGCATCGTAAAAATTACTCATGAAAACCTTATTGGCTTTCTGCGAATAAAGTGTTACGCAAAATGCTACGCTTAATACTAACAATACAAGTTTTTTCATCATTTATTAAAATAAAATATAATTAACAAAATAACCTTTTTTTTATCCATCCATAAACGGAATCGGCATCATAGCCACATTCCCTAATAAGTTCCTCCTGCGTTCCGTGCATTACAAAACGATCAGGAATGCCAAAGCGTTTAACCTTTACATTGTAATCGTTGTCGGAAACAAACTCCAACACTTCGCTACCAAATCCACCTGCCAAAACATTGTCTTCGATTGTAACAATATACTTGTGAGTTTCGCAGGCTTCACGTAACAAGTCCTCGTCCAACGGCTTCACGAAAACCATATCGTAAACAGATACTGTAACGCTGTCGTCGTCATGAAGTCTGTCGGCAACCTTAACTGCTGTCTGTCCGGCGGTGCCGATACTAACTATTGCCAGGTCATCACCCTTGCGCACGCGCTTACCTTTTCCTATTTCCATTTCGGAAAATTCAATTTCCGACTTAGGATATACAGACTTTCCTCGCGGATAGCGTATTACAAATGGGAAATTGTTTTTCTCCAACTGTGCGGTATATAATAGGTTACGCATCTGGCATTCATCAGACGGTGCCGAAATCACAAGGTTAGGAATGCACCTGAGATATGATATGTCGAATGCACCATGATGAGTTGCACCATCCTTTCCTACAAGTCCAGCCCTGTCGAGGCACATAACTACATGAAGGTTTTGCAATGCTACATCGTGTACTATCTGGTCGAACGAACGCTGTGCAAAAGTACTGTAAATGCAACAATACGGAACAATTCCTTTTGTTGCCAAGCCTGCAGCAAAAGTTACAGCGTGCTGTTCGGAGATACCAACATCGAAACTCCTGTCGGGGAATTCCTCAAACATCTTCACCAAACCGCTTCCCGAAACCATAGCAGGTGATATGGCAACTATCTTTTCATTTTCGCGGGCAAGCTTAACTATTGCTTCCCCAAATATATCCTGGAATTTCTGCGGACTATTAGGATCGGCATCAGCAGAAATAACTTTTCCTGTCTCGACCTCGAATTTTCCCGGAGCAGCATGCCATTCGCGCGGATTTTCCTCTGCCGGCTTGAAGCCCCTGCCCTTCTGCGTGATAAGGTGCAACAACAACGGGCCGTTTATATTCTTCAGGTCGTTAAACAATCTTACAAGCGAAACGACATCGTGACCATCAACAGGGCCGAAATAACGGATGTTCATCGACTCGAACAAATTGCTCTGTTTCATCACGATTGACTTTATGGCATTGTCGATACGTTGTGTAAAATGGCGCACATCTGGTCCCAGCTTATTCACTTTGCCAAGGAAATGCCATACATCGTCTTTAACCTTATTGTAAGTCTTTGATGTTGAAATGTCTGTAAGATATTCGCGTAGCGAACCTGGTGTTTCGTCAATAGCAATCTTGTTGTCGTTAAGCACAATCAACAGATTGGGATTATTAATTGCCGCATTGTTCAGAGCCTCGAAAGCCTCACCGCCCGAAAGAGCACCATCGCCAATAACAGCAATTGTCCTTTCGTTGCTTCCGTGCATCTTTGCTGCCACAGCCATACCGAGAGCTGCCGAAATGCTTGTTGACGAATGTCCAACCCCAAAGCAATCATACTTGCTTTCTGCCGGTGTAGGGAATCCGCTTATTCCGCCATAAGTCCTATTGGTTGCAAATTCGCTACGACGACCTGTAAGTATTTTGTGTCCATAAGCTTGATGACCTACATCCCAGATAAGGTTGTCTTCAGGAACATCGAAGACATAATGCAAAGCAACCGTAAGTTCAACGACTCCGAGGTTAGCGCCAAAATGTGCAGGATTAACGGCTTCAGATTCAATGATGAACCTTCTAAGTTCATCACAAACCTGAGGTAAATCGACAAGGTTTACCCTTTTCAAATCTGCAGGCGAATCTATTTTATCTAAAAACCTATACGACATGCCGTTGTATATTTACACCATTTTAACGAAGCGACAAAATTACAAAAAATAAACTTATACTTGCAAGCAAATATTAACATAAAATTGTAAATAAATTTATGACATACAAAGTTCCCGCAAACTGTAAGAATAATAATTTTGCACTTTAGATTAAACATAGATGTTTTTACAATGAAAATCAACGCATTACTAAAATCATTATTGCTATTGACAGCAATATCGGGACTCCTTTTTTCGTGTGTGCCGTCACGACAATTTGAAGATGTCAAGGCCGAAAAGGAGAATTGCGAGCGTGAAAGAAGCGAATTAAAAAAGCAAAATGAAAGCCTGACAGCCGAAAACAACGAACTTAAAGCATCGATTAGCAAGAAAGACCGCGAAATTGCAGCTCTTGCCGCCGACACTGCCATAAAAAGTAATTCTTACAGGATTCTTACATTGCAGTACGACAAGATAAGCGACCTTTACAAGCAACTTCTCGAAAATCAGGAAAAACTTCGTGCTGGAGCCGATGCCGAACAACAGAAAGCTATGGCTATGCTACAACAGTCGCGCGATGAACTGCAAGCAAAAGAAGATGAACTCAGAAATCTTGAGTCGAGTCTAATGCAGGAAAAAGCAAAACTCGAAGCCATGAAGATTTTGAACGAGCAGAAAGAAAGGGAACTTAACGAAAAGAACGCTTTGCTTGAATCGCAACGCAGTGAATTGAGTAGCAAGAACAGCGAACTAGATTCAAAGAATGCAAAGGTTGCTGAACTTCAGGCAATACTGAACGCAAAGGATTCGGCAATGAACGCATTGAAGAGCAAGGTTTCGGAAGCATTGTCTGGATTTGAAGGCAAGGGCCTGACTGTAACACAGAAGGAAGGAAAAGTTTATGTCTCTCTAGACGAAAAACTGCTCTTCAAATCGGGCAAGTGGGATGTTGACCCCAAGGGACAGGACGCTTTGAAAAAATTGGCAGCCGTACTTGAAAACAATCAAGATGTCAACATTACAATTGAAGGTCACACCGACGACCTTGCATACAGCGGAAATGGAAACATTCAGGACAACTGGGACTTGAGTACAAAGAGAGCAACTTCGATAGTAAAGATAATCCTTTCTAACTCGAAGATTGACCCTGTAAGACTAATCGCATCGGGAAGAAGCTGCTACCTACCGGTTGACGATGCAAAGACTGCAGAAGCCCGTGCAAAGAACCGCAGGACAGAAATTATCCTCACTCCAAAATTGGACGTTCTGTACGAACTTACAAGATAATAACGCCATGACATAAAAAATAAAGCCCGGCAAATGTCGGGCTTTATTTTTGAACTAATTTTCATTATTCCTTTTTCTTCTTTTCCAACGGCAAAACGCCAGCCATCTCACCTATTACATTAACTAAATCGGAATCCGATGGAACAACAATCTTGGCATTGTTTTTCAGAGAGTTCTCCAAAGCCTCTATCTTCCTCAATATCTGGGCGTTGCCAATGAAATACTTTTCGGCAGCCTCGTTTACCAACCTAATGGCCTCTGCCTCACCTTCGGCATTCAGAATCTTAGCCTGACGGAAACCTTCTGCCTCCTTAATCTTTGCACGCTTAACACCATCGGCCTCGGTTTCGGCAGCAGTTGCATAGTCTATAGCAGCAATCTTTTCATTTTCAGCCTTAACAACCTTGTTCATGGTTGCCTGTACATCCTGCGGCGGATCGATTTGCTTCAACTCAGCACGAACAATCGAAATTCCCCAGTCGTTGGTTTCCTCCGACAATATCTGGTGAAGTTCGGTATTGATTCTACCGCGCTCGCTATTTGCCGATTTCAGTGTAAGTGTACCTATAATATTACGCAAGGTTGTACGCGCAAGGTTAACAATTTGAACCTGATAGTTGTACACATTATACAGCGAATTCTTTACGCTCTGCTCGTCCTCGCGCACGCGAAAATAAATCTGTGCATCGACGGTTGCGTTCAGGTTATCGTTGGTGATGATTTCCTGGGGGTCGGCATCCACCATCTGCTCGGTAACATTCACACGATAAATATGGTCGATGAAAGGAATAATCCAGTGCAAACCCGGATTTGCAAAATGATGATACTTACCAAGCCTTTCGACCAGTGCCCTATGTGTAGGACGAACAACCTTGAAGCCTGCCAAAAACAATATGACCACTACAGCCGCTACAATAACAATGATTAATACATTCATAATGATTTGTGTTTAAAAATTCTTCGACAAAGATATGAAAAGTTTTTGTTCCAATGCAGTTTTTATAGAAAATACGGAAGGAATAATCTTTGTCTGCTTACATACTATCATTTTCAATAATTGTTTGTCATTAAAGAAAAATAAATTATCTTTGCAACTACTAAAATAATATTACTAAATGCTATTTTATGGTATTAAATAATAATATAATATTACCTAATTGTTTAAGTCCGCACGAAGTTGCAAAAGATATTGCCGCACGAGTGAAGCAACGCAGGCTGGAATTGAATCTCACGCAGGGCGGATTGGCATTGCGCTCAGACATAAAGTTGCCAACATACAGGCATTTTGAGCAGACCGGTGAAATTTCCTTGTCGGCATTGCTACGCATAGCAGTGGCATTGGACTCACTTGCTGATTTCAACGAACTTTTTGCACAACGCAAATACGAAACCATAGACGAAATCATAAATGGCTCAAAAACAAAGAGAAAGAGAGGAAAGAAAAATGAGTAGTATGGTAAAAGTTGTTGAAGTTTGGTGGAACAAGCGCCTCGTTGGCCGTATTGCTCTGGAACCAAGTGGACTTTGTGCTTTCGAGTACGACCAGCGGTTTTTGGCGGATGGTGTTTCTGTTTCTCCTTTTGAATTGCCTTTGAAATCAGGGACTTTCATTGCCCGCCGTACTCCTTTTGATGGCGGATTCGGTGTCTTTGACGATTGCCTTCCCGATGGCTGGGGGCTTTTGCTACTTGACAGATACCTGCGCAAACGGAATGTAAATCCAAATTCTCTGACTTTGCTCGACAGACTTTCGCTTGTCGGTTCAACAGGGCGTGGTGCACTTGAGTTCGTCCCCGACAAAAGCAAAATGCCAGATAACACCAAAGCGGATTTTTCTGCAATTTCTACCGAAATAGAGCAGATTCTTTCGTCAGAAAACTACGGAGGTACAGGCATTGATTCCCTTTATGCGCGTGGCGGTTCCCCCGGCGGAGCAAGACCTAAAATTTTTGTCAAGGATGGCGATGGGGAATGGTTGGTAAAGTTCCCAGCGAAATACGATAGGCAAGACATTGGAAAACTGGAATACAAATGCTCTCTGCTTGCCCGCAAATGTGGAATCGAAATGCCAGAGACAAAGTTGTTCGAGGGCAAATACTTTGGCACTAAAAGATTTGACAGAACAAGTTCTGGCAAACTGCATGTCATAAGCATGGCTGGATTGGTTTGTGCCGACTACCGAAGTCCGAGCATCGACTACCTGCACATATTTCAGGCTTGTAAAATGCTAACGCACAGCATAAACGAAATGTGGAAAATTTATCGTCTAATGGTGTTCAACTATCTGATAGGCAACAAGGACGACCACGCGAAGAACTTTGCATTTATATATAGGGATGGCGACTGGCATTTTGCCCCTGCCTACGACATTCTGCCGAGCGAAGGTTTCAACGGCTACCATACTACCACATTCAACGACCGCACCGAACCCTCCGACAATGACTTAATCGACCTTGCCGTAAATGTTGGGCTTAACAGAAAACAAGCAAGCGAGATTCTTGGGTGCGTTCGGGAAGAAGTACAGAAAAGCGGGAGTGCGCGGTAGCTATAGATTTTGTGCATTTAAAGATGGTGGAATGGGGCGTTTGGGAATTTGGAAATGTAGGGAAACGTTAGTTTTCTGTTTGTTCATTATGTTTTTCCGTAAATTTCTCTTCAATTGTTTCATACAATCTTCTTTTTTCGCGTGATATGTCATAATATTTAAAACACAAATCAGAGTCATCTTTCGTAAGAGCCAATAGAGTTATAACATCTTTAAAGAATTTTTGAGTATTTTCGTCATTATCAGAAACAGCAAGAACATCACTAATGTATTCAACTGCGGTCAATTTACTTTGCGAATGCTTTATTCCTTCACATATTTCTTCCAATGACGGCAAATCAGAAAGACGACCAATAATTTGCTTGTTACGGTTCAGTAACTTTGCTTTTTCCTTTAATACTTTTGATTCTTTTTCTGTTTCCTCTCCATTGAACCATGCTGAATATGTAACCAATGCTAAAATGCAATTCGTTTCCGTGTACAAATCCAATATATCTATATGTTCATCGTCATTT
>JAEEGK010008541.1_pt1 | contig 24130 bp, 18 predicted proteins | sample 8958771 | NCBI WGS metagenome assembly JAEEGK01 (sample SAMN16246547, study PRJNA631951) | gut metagenome | biome: gut microbiome; feature: rumen; material: SC-attached | host: Bos | place: Iran: Karaj | collected 2018-10
GGGGGCCGGCCTTGAGAGTGTGCGGAGCACGCCTGGATTAGCGGAGCTTCTTGTAGCCGTAGCGGGCCTCGTCGCCGAGTTCGATCTCGATGCGCATGAGGCGGTTGTACTTGGCGATACGGTCGGTGCGGGACAGGGAACCGGTCTTGATCTGGCCGCTGTTGGTAGCGACGGCGATGTCGGCGATGGTGGTGTCCTCGGTCTCACCGGAACGGTGGGAAGTGACGGTGGTATAGCCATGACGGTGGGCCATTTCGATGGCGTCCAGGGTCTCGGTCAGGGAACCGATCTGGTTCACCTTGATGAGGATGGAGTTGCCGGCGCCCATTTCGATACCCTTCTGGAGGTACTTCACATTGGTCACGAAGAGGTCGTCACCCACGAGCTGGCAGCGGTCGCCGATAGCCTTGGTGAGCTTCACCCAGCCTTCCCAGTCTTCCTCGGAGAGGCCATCCTCGATGGAGTCGATCGGGTACTTGGTGATGAGTTCCTCGAGATAGGCGATCTGCTCGTCGGTGGAGAGCTTCTTGCCGTTCGGATCCTTCTGCTTGCCGCCCTTCAGCTGGGAGTAGTCATAGTAGAAGGAGCCGTCCTCGTTCTTGAAGCAGAATTCGGAAGCGGCGCAGTCCATGGCGATCTTCACATCCTTGCCGGGCTCGTAGCCGGCCTTCTTGATAGCCTCGATGATGCAGTCGAGGGCATCGTCGATACCGTTGAGCTTCGGGGCGAAACCACCTTCGTCACCCACGGCGGTGCTGAGGCCGCGGGCCTTCAGGACCTTCTGGAGCGCGTGGAAAACCTCGGCGCCGATACGGACGGCCTCGGCCTCGCAGGGAGCGCCGACCGGACGGATCATGAACTCCTGGAAAGCGATGGGGGCGTCGGAGTGGGCGCCGCCGTTGATGATGTTCATCATCGGAACCGGGAGGACATAGGCGTTGGTGCCGCCGATGTAGCGGTACAGCGGAAGACCGAGCTCCAGGGCGGCCGCCTTGGCGACGGCGAGGGAAACGCCGAGGATGGCGTTGGCGCCGAGCTTGGATTTGGTCGGGGTGCCGTCGAGTTCGATCATGGTCTTGTCGATGGCGCGCTGGCAGGTGGCGTCCATGCCGACAATCGCGGGGGCGATGACCTCATTGACGTTCTTCACAGCCTGGAGAACGCCCTTGCCGCAATAGCGGGAACCGCCGTCGCGGAGCTCGAGGGCCTCGTTCTCACCGGTGGAGGCACCGGACGGAACGGCGGCGACGCCGACAAAACCGCTGTCAAGGGTAACTTCAACTTCGATGGTGGGGTTGCCGCGGGAATCGAGGATCTCCCTACCGAAAACGGAAATGATCTGCATAGTGTATGGAATTAAAGTGTTCTTGCTTTTGTAAGCGCCGCAAATTTACGAAATAATTCGCACATTGTCAATGGACGCGGTATACCTCAATGCCCGTTGTGGCCTTCTTGCCCATCACATATTCTTCCAGTGTCTTCCCCTCTACGACCACTTTCATCGGCACCGTCGAAGCGTGGATGAACGTGACCGGCTTTCCGGGTTCCGCCAGCGCGATGCCGCAGTGGGAAATGTCCAGCCCGTCGACCCGCGTGTTGAAGAAAATGATGTCCCCGCTGCGGATACCTCCCAGGGCTTTCTTGAGGACCGATTTGGGGATATACGTCGATTTCTCCGCATTGATTCTGTCCTCAATCGCGGCGATGGCATCGACATCGGTCATCCGGGCATAAGCGTCCGGATGCATCGACATATAATGGATGGGATGGTCCAGGGTGACGCCGCCGAGGGTTCCGGAAATGTTTTCCACCGTCCCCCGTTTCTCTCCCTGCCGGGCCCATTCGGTCGTGTAATGCAAGCGGTCCTCGTACCGGGTGCATTGACCGTCCCGGTACCGGCTCTGGAGCAGTTCGCCCGCGAACGTTTCGAAATCACCGTCTTGCTGCGCCGTACGGACAAGCCCCAGACATGTCTCCACGAACAGGATGCAGTCCGTCCGCGTGAGGTAGATGCACAATTTCTCTTCGGGGAGTTCCTCCAGTGTTCCTGCCACATACGGCTGCCCGAGCAGCGCTTTCGCCGCCCGGACCATCTGCGCGCCCGGTGTCTCATCCGGATGCGCCTTCAACTCGCCCAGCACCCTTTCCGCCAGCGCCCGGTCTTCCGGCGTGGTGACATAATCGACGGCTGCCCGCTTCGTCTGCCCCTGGCAGGAGGCAAAGAACAGAAGCAGGGCTAAGGACAGGAACCACTTTTTCATACGGCTAGAAATACTTTTTCTCCTGCCTGTACAAGGCCACGAAGATGAAAATCAAAATGGTGAAGGCCCACAGCGACGACCCCCCATAGCTCAGCAGGGGCAGCGGAATGCCGATGACGGGCATCAGCCCCACGGTCATGCCGATGTTGATGAACAGGTGCATAAAGATGCATGAGGCGACGCAATAACCGTAAATGCGGTTGAAACTCTCCCGGCAGCGTTCGGCGTCCAGGATGATCCGTACGATCAGGAATACGTACAGGAGAATGACCACGAGACACCCCAGGAACCCCCATTCTTCTCCCACGGTGCAGAAAATGAAGTCCGTGGTCTGTTCCGGAACGAAACCGAAGGCAGTCTGGGTCCCTTGCAGGAAACCCTTTCCGGTAAGACCGCCGGAGCCGATGGCGATCTTGGACTGGTTTACGTTGTATCCCACGCCCGCCAAATCCTCTTTCATGCCCAGGAGCACTTCGATGCGGGAACGCTGGTGGTCCTGGAGGATGTTCTCGAAAATGTAGTCGGTCGAGAAGACGAGGGCGACACCGATGATGAAGGCGACGACGGACATGCCCAGGAAACCGTCCCGCTTCCGGTATGCGCTGATTCCCAGGAAAGGCAGGGTCAGGAAACTCGTGGCCAGGAGGATGTACATCGGCTTGACCTTCAGCAGGAAGGCCAGCCGATAGGTCTCGCTTTCTTTGGCCGTGGGCACCCAGGTCACCCGTTCCATCCAGTCCATGTGGGCCTGGACGGCACCCTGCACCATGCCCCATAATTTGGGCAGGGCGGCCATCAGGGCGACGAAGCCGAGCCCGAGTCCGAGCCGTTTCCATAACTCCTTCCTGGGGCCGCGGAATGCATTGGAAAGCGTCAGGATGGCGATCAGGATGAGGATCGACGCGTACGGACTGAGGGTAAGCGTCGTGATGAACAGCAGGATGGCCAGTCCGATCAGGGCGAGCCACCAGCCGTTGAAACCCTCCCGGTACAGCATGAAGATGAAGCCGGCATACACCAGGGCGGAGCCGGTTTCGCTCTCCGCGACGATAATGAGCATCGGGACGCCGATGATGGCGGCCACCAGGAAGAAATCCCGCCAGTTGGACAACTTGAAATTCTGCCGGCTCATCACGGTGGCCAGCAGGAGGGAGGTCGATATTTTCGAGATTTCCGCAGGCTGGAACTTGACAGGCCCCAGTTCGAACCAGGAATGGGACCCCTTCACGTCCTTGGATACGAAAATGACCAGCACCAGCAGGGCGCAGACGCCGAGGTACATGGGTATCGACAGCCGTTCCCATATGCCGGGCGGGAGAACAAAAAGGATGAAGCCGGCGAGGCCGAACGCGGTGAGCATCCAGACGAACTGCTTGCCGCACCGGGCGTTCCAGTCGAAGATGGTGGCCGGATTCTCGGAATGGATGGACGCATAGATATTCACCCAGCCGATGAGCACCAGCAGGATGTACGCCACGATGAGTTTCCAGTCGACGGACTGTTTCAGGCCCCGTTGTTGTGTGTTCTCCCCGATCATCTCCTAATCCTTCTTGACCCGTGCCATCAGGTTCGCCTCTTTCATCCGTTTCTCGAGGTCCGTGCGCTTGACTTCGCCGTTGAGGTACTTCTCCACCATCAGCGAAGCCATCGGGGCCGCATAGGTGGCGCCGAACCCGCCGTTCTCGACATAGGCGGCGATGGCGATCTTCGGATTGTCCATCGGTGCGAAGCAGATGAACACGGAGTTGTCCGCACCGCGCGGGTTCTGGGCCGTGCCCGTCTTGCCGCAGACATCCAGTCCGTCAATGTGTGCGACCCAGGCCGTTCCGCCCATGCCCGCACCGGAATTGACCGCCCGCCACATGCCCTTGATCACCTTCGGAAAATGCTCCAGGGACACCTTGGTGTACTGTTTCTCGTAATATTTCGGGTCGATTTCCACCCCTTCCGACGCCTTGATGATGTGGGGGATGTAGTAATAGCCCCGGTTGGCGACCGTCGCGCACAGGTTCGCCAGATGCATGGGCGTCGCGAGGATTTCGCCTTGGCCGATGGACAGGGAAATGACGGTGGTGGAATTCCACCGGCCCTTGCCATAGGCCCGGTTGTAGGTCTTGGACGTGGGGATGCTGCCGCTCAGCTCGTTCGGGAAGTCGCTCCCGAGTTTCGTGCCGAAGCCGAAACTCGTCACCATGTCATGCCAGTGGTCCATCGCCTCGCCGTAGTCCCCTTCGAACTTGCGGTTGTCCAGGATGTTCTTGAGGACATAGCAGTAGTAGGCGTTGCAGGACATCATGATGGACTCCTCCATGTTCAGCGGGGACTTGTGTCCGTGGCAGCCCAACTTGCGGCCAGCCCCGAAATGGTAGCCATGGCTGCAGGGATACGTCATCTCCGGACGGAGTACACCTTCCTCCAGGCCGATGAGCCCGTTCACCAGCTTGAACACCGATCCCGGCGGGTAGGACGCCTGCACGGCCCGGTTGTACATCGGCCGGTACGGGTCCGAGACGATTTCCTGATAGTATTTGCCGATGTCGGCCAACTGTTCCACGTTGATACCCGGAGACGACACCAGGGACAGGATCTCGCCCGTTCCCGGTTCGATGGCGACGATGGCGCCCACCTTGTTCTGCATCAATTCCTGTCCGTACTGCTGGAGTTCTGCGTCGATGGTTGTGACAATATCATGGCCCGGGACGGCCTCCTTGTCGAATTCTCCGTCCTTGTACGGCTGTTCAATCTGGTTGTGCGAGTTGCGAAGGTAGATATGGTAGCCCTTCTCGCCCCGGAGGTCCTTCTCGCGGGCGGCCTCGATACCGGTCTGGCCGGCATAGTCGCCGGACCGGTACTCGCCCGGGTGGCTGTCGATATAGCTCTGGTTGACCTCGGACACATAACCGAGGAGGTTGCCGCCGGCGTTGATGGGATAGTCACGGATGCTGCGCACCTGGCCCTTGAAGCCCGGGAACCGGTACTGGACCTCGGCGAACTTGTTGTAGGTCCTGGCCGGGATCTGTTTGATCATCGTCACGCTCTGGAAGCCGATCTTCCGGCGGTTCTTGCGATATTCGGCCATCTTGCCGCGGATGAATTCCACGGTGGTGTCCAGGGCCGTCGCGAGGGCGAGCGTATCGAACTCTTTCTTTTCCAGGTCATGCGGACTCACAAGGATGTCATAAGCCACCTTGTTGCCCACCAGGATTTCCCCCTTGCGGTCGTAGATGACACCCCGGGTGGGATAAATGATCTCCCGGACCGTCGTGTTGTTGTCCGCATCGGTCTTGTAATGGTCATCCAGGACTTGGATGGAGAAGATTTTCGCGAGAAGGATGACGGCCACTACGCCGAGGCCGATCAGCAGCCGGGTGTGTCGGGTATCGTTCGGGTTGTTCGTCATTTTCGGGTGTCGGGAGCCAGGATGTCGACGATCAGCAGCGAAAGGATCCAGCCGGCCGCCAGGGAAATGCCAAAGCGGATGGCGTTGAAGGCGAGGGAGCGCGTGCCGGCGCCGTCAGCCCAGATGTAAATGAGAAGGAAGAGCGCCTGGACGAGGAAGATGGCGAGCGCCACCTTGCCGAAACCGTTCTTCCGGAGCGAGAAATCCTCCTTCCTGGCGAAAAGCTCGTCGCCGAAGATCAGACGGATGACTTCCTTTCGGACAAAGGCCACCGGGACAAGGGCAAGGGCGTTGAGCCCGAGCAGGCCCTCAGACAGCAGATCCACGGCCAGGCCGGTGACGAAAGCGAGGAGCATCGTCCAGAAAGTGGGCAGCCGGAGCGGCACGCACAGGATCATCACAGGCAGGATGGACAGCATCAGGTACGCCGAAAGGTTGAGGTAGTTGCAGATGAGCATCTGCACGGCCGCCAGCAGGAAGAAGACGAAATAGAAGCTCGATTTCCTCATAGGTCGAATCCCTCCACTTCGTCAAAGGCCGTGTTATGGACGACGGTCACATACCGGATGGCTGTGAAATCCTGGAACAGGTCCACCCGGATCTCGTTGGTGGCGCCGTTGATGACACGGGCCTCCCCGGCCACGCCGAGCGGGATGTCCGGCGGGAACATCAGGGAGTGGCCGCTGGTGTAAACCGTGTCGCCTACGGCGTATTTGTACTGGAGCGGCACTTCCTGGAGAATGGCTCCGTTCGAACTCTTTCCGTCCCAGACCAGCAGGCCGGTCGCTCCGTCTTCGCCGAAGCGGCCGCTGATGGAGATGTCGGTGTTCTGGAAGGAGAGGGCGTAGGAATGATGGGCGCTGACCGCGTCCACGATGCCCACGACTCCGCCGCGGGTGATGATGCCCGACTTCTCCTGGATGCCGTCCTCGAATCCTTTGTTCAGGATCATGTAGTTGTGCTGCTTGTTGCGGCTGATTTTGATGACTTCCGCAGGAATGTAGTCGAATCCGCGGACCGTGCCGCGGGCGACGCCGAGCGAGTCCACGCGCAGGGCGTGGGCGTCGGCGCGGAGACCGTCCAGTTCTTCGCGGAGCTGCTGGTTCTCGAGAACGAGATCCTCGTTGATGCGTTTCAGGCTGAAGTAGCCGGCGACGGCCTGTGTGCCGCCCCAGACGGTTCCCATCACCCCGTGGGCGGCACGGGCGATCCAGATTCGCTGGAGATCCGCGTTGCGCCAGAGCATCTGCAAAGCAGCAACCTCCAGGATGATGAAGGTTGCCGCACTGATGATCCGGGGGAGGACTTTCCGTTCTTTCGCCATACTAAAGCAAGCCGGTTCGCCCTTCGGGGGCGGTGTTTAACGCATCAGGAAGGAGTAGTTGTCCGTGTTCTTGAGGGCGATGCAGGTACCGCGGGCAACGGCGCGGAGCGGGTCTTCGGCCACGTGGAACGGGATGTTGACCTTTTCGGTAAGGCGCTTGTCCAGTCCGCGGAGGAGGGCACCGCCACCGGAGAGGAAGATACCGTTCTCGACGATATCGGAATAAAGCTCCGGCGGAGTCTGTTCCAGGACCTGCTGGATGGAGGTCTCCAGGCGGGCGATGGATTTGTCCAGGCAGTGGGCGATTTCCTGGTAGGGGATGAGCGCCTCGACCGGATGGCCGGTCATGAGGTTCGGACCCCGCACGAGGAACGGTTCGGGTTCCGCGTCCAGTTCGGGAAGGACGGAACCGACGGCGATCTTGATCTTCTCGGCCGTGGTTTCGCCCACGCGGATGACGTGCTGCTGACGCAGGTAATTCTGGATGTCCGCCGTGAATACGTCACCGGCCACACGGATGGAGTCCTGCTGGACGATACCGCCGAGGGAGATGACGGCGATTTCGGTGGTGCCGCCTCCGATGTCGACGACCATGTTGCCCTTCGGCGCTTCCACGTCGAGGCCGATACCGAGGGCTGCAGCCATCGGTTCGAAGATCAGGTAGACGTCCCGGCCGCCGGCGTGTTCGGAGGAGTCGCGGACGGCGCGGATTTCCACTTCCGTGGAGCCGCAGGGGATGCCGACGACCAGCTTGAGGTTCGGGGCGAAGAGGCTGCGGTGGCGGGCGTTGACCTGGCGGATGAAACCGCGGATCATCATCTCGGCCGCATTGAAGTCCGCGATCACGCCGTCGCGCAGCGGACGGACGGTGCGGATGCCCGGATTCGTCTTTTCGTGCATCAGTTTCGCCTTCTGTCCGAGGGCGATGCACTTGTTGGAAGTATTGTCGATGGCGACGATGGAGGGCTCGTCCAGCACGATCTGGTCATTCTGGAAAATGACCGTATTGGCCGTGCCAAGGTCCATAGCGAGCTCCTGGTTCAGGAAACGGAATGCCATATCTTGTCTTTTAGATTGTCAAAAATGATTTATCGTTCAAAATTACGAAAAAAATCTTACATTCGCATAAAGAATCATGCGATATGGACCGTAAAAAATACCTGGTCGTGACCGCCGGCGGATCCGGTACCCGGATGGGCGCGTCGATGCCCAAACAGTTTCTGGATCTGGGGGGCCGGGCCGTGCTGCAGATGACCCTCGAACGGTTCATGGACGCCTGCCCCGACATCAAGGTGATCACGGTCCTTCCCGAGGCGCACATCGCCTGGTGGCGCCGGTATTGCCGGGACCGGAACTTCAACTGCCCCCAGCGGCTGGTCCCCGGCGGCTTCACCCGGTTTCACTCTGTGAAAAACGCCCTCGATTTCGTTCCTGACGGGGTGCTGGTCGCAGTCCATGACGCTGTGCGTCCGCTACTCAGCACAGGTCTCATCCGGACGATGTTCGAACGGATGGAGACGGTCCGCGCCCTCATTCCGGTCGTGCCTTCCGTGGATACGCTTACCGTTCTGGACAAGGATCCGGACGGGACGCTCCGCGATTCAGGCGAAGAAGTGGACCGTTCCCGCATCTATGGGGCGCAGACGCCGCAGATGTTCCGGTCGGAAGACCTGAAAGCGGCTTATGGACAGGGCTTTGACCTCTCATTCACCGACGACGCCTCCGTCGCCCGCAAATACGGGATTCCGCTCTCCTACATCGCAGGAGAACGGAACAATATCAAACTTACGACGCCGGAGGATCTCTCCCTCGCCGAGGCTATTCTTCGGATTTCTTGCTGAGGCCGGTATAGGTCGTGCTCTTGAAATCCTTCACCCAGACCTGGCGCTCGATGGGCTCGTCCAGGGAGATCATCGTGTCCGTGGACTGGATGTACGGAATCTTCTGGATGGTGTTCAGGAGCACTTCCATCAGGTGGTCGTTGTCCAGGCAGTACACTTTCGCAAGGATGGCGTAGCGGCCGGTTACGAAATGGCATTCCACGATCTCCGGGATTTTCTTCAGGTGGGCGATCACTTCCGGATAGCGGGTGGATTCCGACAGGGAGATGCTGATGTAGGCGCACACGTTGAGACCGAGGGCCTGCGGCTTGACGAGCAGGCGGGAACCGGTGATGACGCCGTTGGCTTCCAGGCGCTTGACGCGCTGGTGGATGGCCGCGCCGGATACACCGCATTCACGGGCGATTTCCAGGAAAGGCATCCGCGCGTTCTTGACGAGGAAGGACAAAATTTTCTGGTCGATCTGGTCGATGTGATAAGAAGCCATGAGACGTATCGGGATTACTGTTTAAAACTAACCACCACAAAAGTAAAAAATTTTTTTAAAAGTTGTTCATTTTCGGGTGGTAAAAATTAATGAATCACAAAAAACGGCACCCGAAGATGCCGTTTTTTAATGCCGATTCGCTTTCAGCGGAGCTCCTGCTTTATTTTTTAAAGCGCCTGTGACCCTTGGCCGTAGGGTCTGAGGCCGCGATAATGGCTTGACAATCAGCTTCCGTGAGGGAAGAAACATCGGTTCCTTTCGGAATCCGATAGTTGTTACCACCGGATTTCAGATACGGACCGTAACGGCCGTTAACGATTTGAATGTCTCCCCAGGCGGCGAGGACGGCGTTCGCTGCCGGTGTTTCGGGGGTTTCCGCGATGAGTTTGGCGCACTCTTCAAGGGATATCTTGAGCGGGTCGACGCCGCGGGGCAGCTTGACGTTCCTGTCACCGTACTTGAGGTAGGGACCGAAACGGCCCTTTGTGGCGATGACCGGAATGCCTTCGTATTCGCCCACGTTACGGGGCAGCTCGAACAGCTTCAAAGCTTCCTCCAGGGTGATGGTCTCGATGAGCTGGCCTTTCCCAAGGGAGGCGAACTGGCGGCTCTCGCCTTCGCCTTTCTGCACGTATGCACCGAACTTTCCGAAGGCGGCAGTCACTTTATCCCCGTCGGGGGCGGTACCCAGCTCCCGGTTCACGCGGCTGTATTCCCGGGCGGCCAGGACGCTCTCCACCTGCTGGTGGAAAGGCTTGTAGAAAGTGCCGATGGTCTCGTTCCATACCTTGTCCCCGTTGGCGATCTCATCGAAATCCTTCTCCACATTGGCCGTGAAGTCGTAATCCATGATGGTGCCGAAGTTCTTGACCAGGTAGTCCGAGACGATGATGCCGATTTCCTGCGGGAGAAGCTTTCCTCGTTCCGCGCCCACGGTCTCGGTCCGGGCTTTTTGCGTGATGGACCCGTCCTTCAGGTGCAGGTCCGTGACGGGCATCCTGACCCCTTCCTTGTCGCCCTTGGTGACATAGCCGCGACCGGTCGTGAGGGTGCTGATGATGGTGGCATAGGTGGAAGGCCGTCCGATTTCCAGTTCTTCCAGTTTCTTGACGAGGGTGGCCTCGGAATAGCGCTGCGGGGGGACGGTGTACTTGCACTGGGCGGAGACACCCTTCTCCTCCATCCGGTCTCCGACGTGCAGTTCCGGGAGGACCGTCTCGCCCTCTTCGGGCTCGTCGTCGTCCCGACCCTCGAGATACACTTTCATGAATCCGTCGAACAGCATTTCGGCGGCCTGGACGGCGTAGTGCTCGGCCCGGCGGTCGGATGCGATGCGGATGGAGGTGTTCATGACCCGGGATTCGCTCATCTGCGAGGCGACGGTACGCTTCCAGATCAGTTCGTAGAGCTTCTTCTCCTGGGCCGTGCCTTCGATGGACGTGTTCTCGATATAGGTGGGACGGATGGCTTCATGGGCTTCCTGCGCCCCTTTGGCCTTGGTCCGGTACTGGCGGGTATGGGAATACTCCGCGCCGAAATTATCGATGATGAACTTTTTCGCCGTGTTCAGGGCAAGGGACGAGAGGTTCGTCGAGTCGGTACGCATGTAGGTGATCAGACCACGTTCATAAAGGGACTGCGCGACGCGCATCGTCGTCCCGACCGGGAAATGGAGCTTGCGGGAGGCTTCCTGCTGGAGGGTGGACGTGGTGAACGGAGCGGCCGGGAACCGGGTTCCTTCTTTCTTTTCCAGGGTGTCGATCCGGTAGGCGGCGCCGATCGAATCCTCCAGGAACCGCCGGGCTTCTTCGATCGAATCGAAGCGGGTGTCCAGCAGGGCCTTGACTTTCACGCCGGCCGGGGCGCCCTCCGGATGGAAGACGGCCTCCACCTTATAATACGGTACGCTGTGGAAATCCATGATCTCCTTCTCGCGGTCGACGACCAGGCGCAGGGCGACACTCTGCACGCGGCCGGCGGAGAGCTTGGGCTGGATCATCCGCCACAGGACGGGGGAGAGTTCGAAACCTACGAGCCGGTCCAGCACGCGGCGCGCCTGCTGGGCGTCCACGAGGTTCCGGTCGATGTCGCGGGGATGCTGGATGGCGTCGAGGATGGCCGGTTTCGTGATTTCGTGGAAGACGATCCGCCGGGTCTTTGCCGGGTCCAGGGCCAGGGTCTCGGACAGGTGCCAGGAGATGGCTTCTCCTTCACGGTCCTCATCGGATGCCAGCCAGACGGTCTGGGCGGCGGCGGCGAGTTTCTTGAGGTCGGACACGACCTTTTTCTTGTCGGCCGGAACGACATATTCGGGCTGGAACCCATGTTCCACATCCACGCTCAGCTTCTTCTCCTGCAGGTCCCGGATGTGGCCGATACTGGCTTTCACGAGATAGTCTCCGCCGAGGAACTTCTGAATGGTTCCCACCTTTCCGGGAGACTCGACGATCACTAAGTTTTTTCCCTCCATAATCTTCTGCTTTTACCTATTATTTTGCAAAGTAAGCGAGATTTCGGGCAATTTTCCAAATTTTCTGATTACTTTTGTAATTCAGTAATCCGAGCAAGACCTATGGTCTTGTACGCAATGAAAGATTTTTGAGATGACAGAGAATACACGCAAGAAGATCGTCCGCTGGTTCTGGATCCTCATCCTGGCCCCGATCGCCCTCATCCTGGTCCTCCTCGGGATCGTCTGGGCCTTCGCCAAGATCCCGACCCTCGAGGAACTGGAGAACCCGGACAGCAAGCTGGCCACGCAGGTCATCGCCGAGGAAGGCGAAATCCTGACCACCTACCATATAGAGAACCGTACTTTCGTCAGCTACGACGAACTGCCCCAGCACCTCGTACAGGCGACCGTCGCCACCGAGGACGCCCGTTTCTACTCCCACTCCGGCATCGACATCCCGAGCCTTTTCCGTGTGCTCTTCAAGACTCTCCTTTCCCGTGACACCAGCCAGGGTGGCGGCTCCACCATCACCCAGCAGCTCGCGAAGACCCTGTATCCCCGTAAGGAGCATGCCTCCAAGCTGGACATGATCTGGATCAAGCTCCGTGAGTGGATTACCGCGGTCAAGCTCGAGCGCAACTATACCAAGGAGGAAATCGTGGACATGTACCTGAACGCGGTCTTCTTCGGCTCCAATTCCTATGGCATCCAGTCCGCCTCCGTCCAGTTCTTCGGCAAGAACCCCATCGACCTGAAGGTGGAGGAGAGCGCCGTCCTGGTGGGCATGGTCAACAAGCCTACGCGCTATAATCCCGCCATCAATCCCGACAAGGCCCTGGAACGCCGTAACCTGGTGCTCGGCCGCATGAAGGACAAGGGGTATCTCACCAAGTCCGAACTCGACTCCCTCCGGAACCTGCCCATCGAGCTGCACGCCCGCGGGGTGGACCGCACCACCGGTGTGGGCCCGTATTTCCGGGACATGCTCCGTCGCACGATGAGTGCCGAGCGCCCCCGGCGCAAGGATTATCCCACCGTGGAGGATTTCCGCGTGGACTCCCTCCAATGGGCCGACGATCCCATCTACGGCTGGCTGAACAAGAATCTCAAGAGCGACGGAACGCCGTATGACCTGGACAAGGACGGCCTCCGTATCTACACCACCATCAACTACAAGATGCAGCGCTATGCCGAGGAGGCGATTGTCGAGCATCTCGGCCAGAATCTGCAGAAAGCGTTCTGGAAGGAAGTCCGCACCCGCAAGAATCCTCCGTTCTCGAACGGTACCGATCAGAAGGTGATGGACATTGCGATGGACCAGGCGCGCCGCTGGAGCGACCGCAACCGGATGATGAAGGCTTCGGGTCATTCCGACGCGGAAATCGCGAAGAGTTTTACCCAGAAAGTGCCGATGCGCCTGTTTACCTGGGAAGCGCCGGGATACCGCGACACGGTCATGACTCCGGACGACTCTATCCGTTACTACAAGTCCTTCTTCCGGGCGGCCTTCATGGCCATCGAACCGCGTACGGGCCACGTCCGCGCCTATGTGGGCGGCCCCGACTACCGCTATTTCAAGTATGACAACGTCCGGCAGGGCAAGCGCCAGGTCGGCTCCACGGTCAAACCCTTCCTTTACACTTTGGCCATGGAGTCCGGCATGACCCCCTGCGACAAGGTGCTCAACTCCCCGCAGGTGCTCGTGGTCGGCAACACGACCTGGACGCCGCAGGATCCGCACGTCAGCGGAACCATGGTGGACCTGCGCTGGGGCCTCGCCCAGAGTTCCAACTCCGTGGCCGCCTACCTGATGAAGCAGCTGGGCCCGGAGGCCATGGTGGCGATGATGCACAAAATGGGCGTCGGCGGCCGGATCGACCCGGTGGTCTCCCTGTGCGTCGGCTCGGCGGATCTCTCCGTCTATGACATGGTCGCCGCTTACAACACCTTCCCTTCGGAAGGCGAATATACCTATCCGCTCTTCGTGACCCGGATCGAGGACAGCGACGGCAACGTGCTCGGTCAGTTCTCCGACCGCCGTCATGAGGCCATCACCCGGGACGCCGCCTATGCGATGATCCAGATGATGCGGGGCGTCGTGGACGGCGGCACCGGCTCGCGTCTGCGCTTCCGCTACGGCTTGAGCGGCGCCATCGCCGGCAAGACCGGCACGACCAACGACAACTCCGACGGCTGGTTCATCGGCTATACCCCCACCATCACGGCGGGCGTCTGGGTGGGCGCCGAGGACCGGTATGTCCACTTCACATCCACCGCCCTCGGCCAGGGCGCCAACATGGCCTTGCCCATCTGGGGCATCTGGATGAAGAAGGTCCTGGCGGACGGCACCCTCGGCATCTCCTCCAACGACGCATTCCCGGAAGGGACGAACGCCTCCTTCTGCGACGGCTCCGGCGAGACGTCGGCCAAGGATGACCTGGAGGATTTCTATTTCGAATAATCTGTTGACAACCTATGTCCCGATATCATTCCATCGCCGTTATCTACGGCAGTGATTCTTCCGAATGGGAGGTGGCTTGCCGGAGCGGCGAGTTCACCGCGTCCCGGATTGACGAATTCAAATACGACGTCTATGAAATCTTCGCCCGCTTCGGCGACTGGAAGCTCGTCGCGATGCGGAAGGCCAATTCGATGCGGACCCCGTTCCCGGAGGGCGCCCAGCCCCAGGTGGACAAGACCGATTTCTCCGTCCGCGTGCTGGGCGAGAAGGTCAAGTTCGATTTCGTGTACATCATGCAGCACGGCGCGCCGGGCGAGACCGGCCTCCTGCAGGGCTATTTCGAGATGCTGGGCGTTCCGCATTCTTCCTGCAGCGCTTTCGTCACCACCGTGGCTTTTGACAAATACTCCTGCAAGAACTATCTCCGCGGGCTGGACTATGTGAAACTGGCTCCGGATGCTTTCATCCGGATGGGACAGGATGTGGATGAATTCTCCGCGAAGACGGTCGAGGCGCTGGGCCTGCCCCTCTTTGTCAAGCCCACGAACGGCGGCTCCAGCTTCGGTATCACCAAGGTTACCCGGGCAGAAGACCTGCCGTCGGCCATCAAGTACGCTTTCAAGGAGGGTGAGACGGTCCTGGTGGAGAAGGGCATTCCTTCCGAGCACGAACTTACTTGCGCCGTCTATAACGACGGTACGGGTGTCCGGGCGCTCCCCATCATTGAAATCATTTCCGAAACGGGCTGGTTCGACTATGACGCCAAGTACAACGGTCTCAGCCGGGAAGTCTGCCCGGCCGAGGTGTCCGACCACCTGACGCTGCAGATCCAGGACATCTCCCGCCGCCTCTACCGCCACCTCGGCTGCAAGGGACTGGTCCGGATGGACTTCCTGACCGCTCCGGACGGCATCTATTTCCTGGAGGTCAACATCATCCCGGGCATGACCAACGCTTCCCTGGTTCCGAAGATGGTCCGCGCCGCCGGTATCAATTTCACCGATTTCCTTACCCAGATCATCGAAAACGCCTGATCCATGCTCCTTTCCGAATTCCTGAAAGACGGCGTCGCCTCCCTGGAGAGCCTCTATCCCACGGCGGAAGCGAAGGCGGTCGTGCTGCAGCTCTGCGGCGAGATCCTGGGTACGAAGAACTATACCCACATCATCGAGCCGCAGTATCAGATCGACAAGAAGAAAGTCCAGCCCCTGGCCGAGGCCATGGTCCGGCTCCAGGCCGGCGAGCCTATCCAGTATGTCGTGGGCAAGACGGAGTTCTGCGGCCATATCTTCAAAGTGGACAAGAACGTGCTGGTGCCGCGCCCCGAGACGGAGTTGCTGGTGCGGGAGGCCATCAAACTGGCCGCCCGGATCAAACAACGCCGTATCCCGTACGGCCGCTCTGCGGAACCGGTCCGTATCCTGGACCTCTGCACCGGTTCCGGTAACATCGCCTGGACGGTCGCCCTGGCGGTCCCCGGCGCCCGTGTGGTGGGTGTGGACAACTCCGAAGGCGCCCTGGACGTGGCCCGCAGCCAGAATTTCTCCTCCGAGATGAAAACGTCCGGCGCCCAGGCGCCCACTTTCGTCAACGCGGACGTGCTGGATACGGAGCAGGAATTCAATTTCGGCGAGTTTGACCTCATCCTCTCCAATCCGCCCTATGTCATGGAGTCCGAACGGGCCCAGATCCGGAAGAACGTCCTGGACTACGAACCGTCTTCGGCCCTGTTCGTGCCGGATGACGACCCGCTCAAGTTCTACCAGGCCATCGCCCGCTGGTCGAACCGTTTCCTGGCTGCCGAAGGCAAGGGCCTGACGGAAATCAACGAAATCCTGGGCAAGGAGACCGAAGCCGTCTTCAAGGAGGCCGGTTTCGCGCAGACCGACATCGTCAAGGATTTCTACGACAAGAACCGCTTTATTTTCTATACGAAGTAACGTGTCGGCCTCCCTGTCATTCCGACCGGAGCCGCAGACGGAACGGAGAAATCTCGAACTCCTGGCTCCCGCACGGACGGCGGATATCGGCATCGCCGCCATCGACTGCGGGGCCGATGCCGTCTATATCGCCGGACCGGCTTTCGGAGCCCGGCAGGCGGCCGGCAATCCCGTGGACGACATTCGCCGGCTATGCAGCTATGCGCACCGTTTCGGCGCACGCATCTACGTGACTTTCAATACGTTGGTTTACGAGGAAGAAATTCCGCAGGCACGAAGGCTGCTGCAGGAGCTGCAGGATGCCGGCGTGGACGCTTTGATTGTGCAGGATGCCGCCGTCACTCGTCTGGCGCCGGAAGGGACGATTCTTCATGCTTCCACCCAATGCGCCATCCGGACGCCGGACAAAGCGCGTTTCACCGAGAGCCTGGGCTATGGCCGGCTCGTGCTCGAGCGCGAGCTGTCCTTGGAACAGATCCGTGCGATTCGGAAAACTGTGGACGCAGAATTGGAATGCTTTGTCCACGGCGCCCTCTGCGTCTGTTACAGCGGGCAATGCTATCTGTCGGAATATCTCGCCGGCCGAAGCGCCAACCGCGGAGCCTGTATCCAAGCCTGCCGTTCGCTGTATGACCTGGAAGATGCCGACGGCCACGTGCTGGCCAGGAACAAGGCGCTGCTGTCCCTCAAGGACTTCAACCTCATCCATCGGTTGGAAGACCTGGCGGAGGCCGGTGCGGATTCTTTCAAGATCGAGGGCCGTCTCAAAAGCATTTCCTATGTCCGGAATGTCGTCCGGGCCTATTCCGACGCCCTGGACGCCCTGGTCCGCCGTTACCCCGACAAATACCGACGTGCATCCTTCGGAACGCTCCGGGGTGGATTCAAGCCCGATCTCCGGAAAACTTTCAACCGGGATTATACGGAACTCTTCCTGGACGGGAAACGCGGAGAGTGGGCGGCCATGGATGCGCCCAAGTCAATGGGGGAGTATATCGGTACGGTCGGCAACCTGCGTCCCGGCGTTGTGACGGTCCGACCGATAAATCCTGGCCTGACGCTTCACAACGGTGACGGTTTTGCCTTCATCGGAAGGGATGGAGACATCGTCGGTTTCCGTGGCGATGTGTGCGATGGTTTCACGATCCGCTGCAAGGATGTTTCCGGATTGAAGGAAGGAATGCGTCTCTACCGCAACATTGATGCGGACTTCGAGCGGAAACTCGAGTCCGACCGGCCTGTGCGGGAAATCAGCGTGGCATTGCAGGTTCGGCTGGCGGCCGGTGTCATGTCCGTCACGGCCATGACTGAAGACGGCCGGAAGGCATCCGTGACCGCCCCGGCCTCCTTCGAAGCGGCACGGGATGCGGACAGGATGCTTGAAACGCTCCGGGTACAGCTTTCCAAACGCTCCGGCATATATTCGTTCTCTGTGGCCGGGGTGGATGCAGAAGGTCCGGTTCCCTTTATGCCCGCTTCTTTCCTGAACGGCATCCGGCGTGACCTGGCGACGTCCTTGGATGCCATGCCGGTGCGGATGCAACCGATTCGTCCTGGTTCTGTGCGTCCTGATCCGGCGCCGGCAGAATTGACCTATAAAGATAACATTGCAAATTCCATCGCCCGTGAAATATACCGGGAGCGGGGTTCGTCGGTTTTCGAGGATGCTTACGAACTCACCCACCGGGAAGGTGTCGAGTATATGCGCACGAAGTATTGCCTCCGCCACGAACTCGGCCTATGCCCGAAACTGCGTCCCGGCGCTCGTCCCGACCCGCTGTTCCTGCTGAACAACGGCCGCCGTCTCCGCCTGGACTTCGACTGCAAGTCCTGCGAGATGACGGTGCGGTAGCGCAGACTATGCCTGCTTTGTCCCCAGAATGACAGAAGGGCTGATGTGGAGTTCATCGGCCATTTTGCGGGCTTGTTTCAAGGTTGGCTCGCTTTTTCCAGAGAGGATTTCGCTGATCTTGGACTGATTCATTCCCAGCAGGTCGGCAAGCCCTGTTTGCGAAAGCCCCATTTCAAACATCCGGAGTTTCAGGATATCGATGAGAGACGGTTTCTTGATGGGGTAATGGATATCCTCATAGTCCGCGGCGAGATTTGACAGGAGGACAAGTTCGACGTTGTTCCTGTCGTCCACGGGGGTGCTGTCGTTTACCACCTGGAGCAATTCTTCAATCCGTTCCATGACGGCCCGGTACTGCATTTCGTTTTCGATCCGTGTCATTTCGTTCAGATGTTCTCAATATCCTTGATGGTGTCATAGTCTCTGTGTGTCCCTATGAACCGGATGAATACCATTTGGTTCCGGAACAGGACGAGGGCGACCAGCCGGTATTGATTTCCCCTGATGTTGAATACGATCCGGTTGTTTCCCACGAAGTCGGCCGAATTGAACGTCCTTTTGACTTGCGAAAAGTTCTCCCATTCCGTCCGGTTGGTTTTCTCGTACCACTCTTCCAGTGCCGTCCGTGCATCCGGATGCTCGGTATAGAAAGCGACCAGGGTTTTCTTTGCAATCACTCTCATCGTTTGCAAAAATACAATGATTATCTATATTTTCAAAGATTATTCTATATTTTAGATAATTGGGTCTCAAATCAGTTCCAGAACCAGATCCACGTCGCCGAAGTGGCCGGTGACACCGTTGTTACGTTCGATGTAGGTGCGGGTGAGGGCGCCGCGCCAGATGATGTCATCCCGGGCCCGGAGGGGGATCTCGATTTCGAAACCATAGCTCCGGGAGTTGTATTTGACCATGGCTGAACACTTCCAGGTGGTCATGGTACCGCCGTCGTCTTCGGTCATCATGAAAGCGCAGTTGTCCAGCATCCCGGTCCATTCCGACACAAGGACGGCGTTGAAATCCAAGACCTTGCCCACCTGTTTCCGGCGGACTACGATGAGAAAGTCCGTAATGGACGGGGAATAGAGGCGCAATTCGGCTTCCGTTGTGGCGCAGAAGTCTTCCACGGCCCCGCATTTTACCCATACCTCGCTGCCTCCGGCGAACCAGGTATCGAACTGGCGGTTGGCTTTGAAGGAACGGAGAACGAGTGTCCGGATATCCTGTCCGTCGGCCCGGGTGGCGGGTGCGGAGCCGGCTTTGGGCCGAATCAGGATGTTTCCGCCCTGGCCCCAATCCGGATCTTCCCGGCGCCGCATTTCCAGGGATTGGTATTCCGCGTCGCGATTGCGGTTGATCACCCAGACGGGGCGCTTCTGCGCCAGTTCTTCATCCACGATGACTTCTTCCAGGGATCCGTCTTCCTGTCGGATCCAGCCGATGTTCTTAGTCTCCTCGCCGCCCGGGTCAAAAGTGACGACGGGCGTTTCTCCCCCTTCAAATGCTTCGGAGAACGGCCAGTAAATCTGTACGTCAGATTCGGACAGGGCGTCGAGGAACGCATCGGCATCGAGGGCACGGGTGCCGTATTGCCTGCGCACTTCGGCCGCCAGCAGGTCCCGCAGCGGTTCCGGGTAGGCTTCCACCCGGGTGACCGGCTCCGCGCCGACGCCCGTTCCGGGCGCTTCGAAAACCTGCCGCATCGGGTATTCTTCATCGTAACCGTTCCCTGTCGATTCCGAAACGGCATCGCGGACTTCTGCGACCTGGGATGTCCCGACCGGAACGGCGGCGAGCAGACGTGCCACTTCATCCAGGGTGAATACAAGGGGTTTCTCCTCCTCGTTGGCAGGAGGGTTTTCCACGGGGTTCAACCGCCCGCAGGCGGCGACCGAAAGGATGCCGGCCAGGCATCCGAACAATACGATTCGCTTCATTTCCTTCATTCCGGAATAAGATGTCCGGCTCCATGGTTGCAAAGTACCGTAAAACGAGCCGTGTTCACAAAAAGGGACACGGATAAAGTTGAAAAACGGTCTTCCAGTTAATCGGGAGGCCGGTTCCCGGGATTCTTTTCACGCGAAAGTCCGGGAAAACCGCGTGAAATCCGCCGCGGCATGGGGAAATGTCCGTGAAAATGGGTATCTTTACACAAATTGACCACCATAATGCGAAAACTTTTCCTATCCCTGGCCGTTCTGGCCTCTTTCCTGCCCCTTGCGGCGCAAACCAAGATGGAACCCTGGCAGGACCCGAATGTCTTTGAAGAGAACCGGATGCCCATGCGGGCGACCTTCGTCTCCGCCCGGCAGCAGACCCTGAGCCTGAACGGCCTGTGGAAGTTCTATTTCAACCCCACCGTCGAAGGACGGCTCAAGGGCTTCGAGGCTGTCGGCTATGACGATTCCACCTGGGGCGAGATTCCTGTGCCGGGACTTTGGGACCTGAATGGATACTGCGACCCGCTCTATGTCAACAACGGTTATCCCTGGAGCGGCCACTACCAGAACAATCCGCCCTATCCGGCCCTGGAGCACAACTATGTGGGCCAGTACCGCCGGATCTTCACCATCGACAAGTCCTGGATCGGAAAGCAGATCTGCCTGAACATCGGCTCCGCCACCTCCAACGTCCGCGTCTGGGTGAACGGCAAGATGGTGGGATACAGCGAGGACAGCAAGCTGGAAGCCCGTTTTGACCTCACGAAATATGTCCATGCGGGGGAGAATACCATCGCCCTGGAAATCTTCCGCTGGTGCGACGGCACCTATCTGGAGGACCAGGATTTCTGGCGCTTCTCCGGTATCGCCCGCGGGGTGGAAATCTACACCCGTGAGAAGGAACGCATCGAGGATGTCCATGTGACCGGCTGGGCCGACGGTCGGCTGAAGGTTCGCGTGGAGGTCACCAAGGGCATCCGCCTGGTGGACCTGGAGGTGATCGACGCGAACGGCCGGGGTGTCCTTGCCGTAGACGGAATCAAGGTGTCGAACGGGGTGGCTGAGATTGAAACGGAAGTTCTCAACCCGGCCCTTTGGAGCGCCGAGGATCCGAACCTGTACACGCTTACCGTCCGGGCCGATACCCGCAAGGCGGCCGTCGATTTCACGGAGATCCCGTTTGGTTTCCGTACCGTGGAGGTCGTCGGCAACCAGCTGCTGGTCAATGGAAAGCCCATCCTCATCAAGGGCGCCGACCGGCATGAGCTGAGCCCTTCCGGCGGCTACATCGTCACCGAGGCCGAGATGATCCGCGACATCCGGATCATGAAGGAACTGAACATCAATGCCGTCCGTACCTGCCATTATCCCGACGACCCTCGCTGGCTCGCCCTCTGCGACAAGTACGGCTTGTACGTGGTGGACGAAGGCAATATCGAGTCCCACGGCATGGGCTACGGCCCCGCGACGCTGGCGAAGAACCCGCTCTTCGCCGCCGCGCACCTGGAGCGTGACAGCCGGATGGTCAAGCGCGACTTCAACCATCCGTCCGTCATCATCTGGAGCCTGGGCAACGAGGCCGGCGCCGGTCCCAACTTCGAGGCCTGCTATGACTGGATCAAGGCCTATGACTCCTCTCGCCCTGTGCAGTATGAGCAGGCGGTCATCGGCCGGGAGCGCCGCAGTCTCCGCTACACCGATATCTATTGCCCGATGTACAGCTCGCCGGATGGGGACCGCGCCTATCTGCAGCATGCCGACAAGCCCCTCATCCAGTGCGAGTACGCGCACGCGATGGGCAACTCCATGGGCAACTTCAAGGAATACTGGGACCTCATCCGCAGCGAACCGGCCTATCAGGGCGGCTTCATCTGGGATTTCGTGGACCAGGCCCTCCGCTGGCCTTCCGACAAGCCCGGAACGGACCACATCTTCATTTTCGGCGGCGACCTGAACGACTACGACCCGTCCGACGGTTCTTTCAACTGCAACGGTATCATCGCCGCGGACCGCAGCCTGCATCCGCATGCCTACGAGGTCCGCTATCAGTACCGCAACATCCTCACGACGGCGGGCGACCGCCCGGGTGTCGTGAAGGTCTATAACGAGCACTTCTTCACGGACCTGTCCGGCATCCGTCTCGTCTGGGCGCTGGAGGCCGGCGGCAAGCCGGTCCGCACCGGGGTCGTGGAGAAACTGGATGTCGCCCCGCAGGCGACGAAGGAGATCGACCTGGGTATCGGCAAACTGCCGGAAGGCGGGGTGCTTACCCTGACCGTCCGGTATCAGTTGAAGGAAGCGGCACCGCTGCTGCCCGCCGGCTTCGAAGTGGCCTATGACCAGCTGGTACTCCGCGACGAGCCGGCCCTTCCGGTCGGAACGTCTCATTCCGTAAAGGGGGTCGTGGCGGCTGATGAAACAGCCTCGGCCTTCACCTTCTGCGGCACCATCGCCCGTGCGGGAACGCTGAGCACCCGCTTCGCGACCTGGCAGGTCACCATCGACAAGAACCTCGGCGCCTTGACATCCTATAAGCTGGATGGCAAGGAAATGGTGTCCGAGCCCATGCTGCCCTGCTTCGACCGCGCCCTCGTCGAGAACGATCTTGGCGCCCGTTTCCAGAACCGTTTCGCCCTGTGGCGGAACATCCGGTTCCAGGTCGCGTCCATCGTCGCGAAACCGGTCGGGAATTCCTGCCAGGTGGACGTAGCGTTTGCGCCCATCGACGGGAAAGGAATCGTGAAAGTGGCCTATCTCGTGGATCCGGACGGCACAGTGGCCGTTTCCGAATCCCTGGAGGATGCAGGCAGCCTCTCTGAAGCCCAGTATCTTTTCCGCTTCGGCATGCGCTTCGCGATGCCCGGTCAGTATTCCGACCTCGATTTCTTCGGCCTGGGTCCGTGGGAGAACTATGCCGACCGCCACAGCGCCGCCCTCCTCGGCCGCTACCGCCAACGGGTGGAGGACCAGTATCATTACGGCTATGCCCGTGCGCAGGAGTCCGGCACCCATACCGGCATGCGCTGGCTGAACATCGTGGACGAAACCGGTACCGGTCTGAAACTTAACGCTCCGACGCCCTTCTCCGCATCCGCCCTCCCGTTCAGCCTGGAGGACCTGGACACCCATGTCCACTCCTTGGAACTCAAGGCCAAGGCCCATGAGAACGAGCGGTCCCGCGGAACAACTTATGTCCACATGGACCTCGCTCAGATGGGCGTCGGCGGTATTACCTCTTGGGGCACCTGGCCGCTGAGGGAGTACCTCCTCCCAGCGAAGCCCTACGACTTTGTCTTCACCCTGTCCCCGGTCTTCGACGACATCCGCTAGCTGTTTAATTCCCTCTATATGAAACGAATCGCACTCCTTTCCGCCGCGTGCCTGCTGATGTTGGGCACCGCGTGCAAGAGCGGCCCGGTCGCGCCCGTGGCCACCCAGTCCAAGGTCGTCGAAGACGGCGGCACCGGCCCCTACAAGGTGCTGATGCTGGAAGATCCGTCCCTGGAAGCCCACACCATCTTCGCGCCGCAGGATCTTGCTCCGTTCGGCAAGAAGAATCCGCTCCCCGTCCTCGTCTGGGGCAACGGCGCCTGCACCAACTCCCCGTGGGAACACTACAAGTTCCTGAATGAGATCGCCTCCCACGGCTTCCTCGTGATCGCCACCGGCTACATCCCGATGGAAGAGAAGCCCTATCGCGGGCCCATGTCCACCTCCGCGCAGCAGATCGAGTCCATCGACTGGGCCATCGCGCAGAATGCGGACAAGAACAGCCCGTACTACGGCCGTATCGACGTGGACCACATCGCCGCGGCCGGCATGTCCTGCGGCGGCCTGCAGACGCTGGACAATGCCACCGACCCGCGTCTCAAGACCATCATGATCTGCAACAGCGGCCTGTTCATCAATCCGGGCACGGCCGTCCCGAACATGCCGATGCCCAACAAGGAGCGCCTCCAGGAAATCACCGTCCCGGTCATCTACATCCTGGGCGGTCCCGAGGACATCGCCTATGAGAATGGCATGGACGACTTCCACCGCCTCGTGAAGGTCCCGGCCTTTGCCGCGAACTACCCGGTAGGCCATGGCGGCACCTACCGCCAGGAACACGGCGGCGAATTCACCGTCCCTGCCCTGGCCTGGCTCCAGTGGCAGCTCAAGGGCGACAAGGG
>JAEEGK010008542.1_pt1 | contig 24130 bp, 23 predicted proteins | sample 8958771 | NCBI WGS metagenome assembly JAEEGK01 (sample SAMN16246547, study PRJNA631951) | gut metagenome | biome: gut microbiome; feature: rumen; material: SC-attached | host: Bos | place: Iran: Karaj | collected 2018-10
TTTTATTATTTATTAATTTATTAATAATTATATTAACTATATCTAAATTTATTTTAAAAAAATAAATAATTAATTTATAATTCATCTAAAACTTTAAAATTTTTTTTTAAATTAACAAAGTAAAAAATGGAACCAAAAAAGCCCAAAAAGAATAATAGTGACAAAAATTTACCTAAAATAGTATACAAAGAAGAAAAAAAAGAACCTAAAGAAGAAGTAAAAATTACAAGAACGAAACATAAATCAAAAACAATAATCGATAAACAAGATGAACTTCCTACTTTATATAGATTTTGTTCCCATGTCGAGCAAAACGAAGAATTTTGCGATTATATGGAAGATTTTATTATAGCCCAAAAAAATTTCAATAAAGAATCATATCGTCATTTATTTTGTGTTTTCGATGGACACGGGGGGGATATAACAGCAAAATTATGTGTTAAAAGATATCCAGAAATTTTCCGAAAATGTTTATTAGAAAATCCGTTTGATTATGAATTGGCAATAAAAAAGAGTTTTACTTTGATGGACAAAGAAATCGAAAAAATTAATGCAAAAGAAGTAGGTAACACAGGTACTATTGTTTTTATTAATAATAAATTATTATTTTGTGCAAATGTGGGTGATTCTTCTTGTTGCTTGATAGGAAAAAACATGGCCGAATTTATCTCAGTTGAAGATAAATGTACCAATAAAAAAGAAAAAAAAAGAATAGAGAAAGAAGGAGGTCAAATTATTGATGATAGATTAGGAGGGATTTTAGCAGTCTCGAGAGGCTTTGGTGATTTTGATCTAAAAAATAAAGGACTTATATGTGAGCCCCATATTTTTAAAAAATTAATAGATTATAATTTAAATTACTGTGTGATTGCTTCCGATGGAGTATGGGATATTTTAAGCCCTGAAGATGTTTCTAAAATTATTTTTGCTCATAAAGATAATAATTTTAATAACATTGCGAAAATTATTGTTGAAACGGCAAAAGAAAGAGGCTCTGAAGATAATATTAGTTGTATTGTTATTGAATTGAATAAAAAAATACAATAAGGGCTATATTATGAAATTATTGGAGTAAATATTATTATTAATGATTGATAATGAATATTATATAAAAAAATACATTTACTGAGAGATATATATAAATTATAATTATCTTGTTATTATTTATAATAGAAATTAATTAATTAAATTAAATTAAATTAATTAAATTAATGAATTTAATTAAATTAATTAATATTAATTAAAATATCATTAGTTAGTAAATTGACGGGTTTGAATTCTACTCCTGTGAAATTTAAAAAAAAATCTCTCTTTTTTGTTTTCCGCTTTTTTCTCTGAGAGAGAGATGTATGAATTAAAAAAAAATTAAATTTTAATTAAATTAATTAATTAATTGAATTAAATTAAATGAATTAAAAAAAAATTAATTAAGTTAATTAAATTAAAAAAAAAATGAATTAAATTAAATGAATTAAATTAAATTAAAAAATGAATTTAATTAAATTAAATATGTATATAGAAAATATCATTAGTTAGTAAATTGGCGGGTTTGAATTCTACTCCTGTGAAATTTGAATATTAAACTTTTGGAAAGACTAAAAGAGGTTTTGGACAAAATGGTAGAGTTGAATTCCTGAGTTCTATATTGAAATCCTCATTAATGTTTTTCAAACTGGTTGTGAACTCCTTACAAGCAACCAATCCCTCAGTAGAAATATTGAGGGTATTTTTTTGGAATTTCACTCTATATTGAATAGCGTAAAGAATATTTGAAAATTTTAGAAGCAGAAAAAGGAGATATTTAAAATGGAAAACATCAATGAAATCAAAAAAGAACTTCAGGAAATGCAGCTCAGAATATCTGAACTCACGAAAATTGTTCAGGATTTGGAAACTCAATTAAAAGAAAAAGATGAAATCATTGCTGAAAAAGATGAAATCATAGCCACAAAAGACAAAATCATTGCTGAAAAAGATGCGCGTATTGTCGAACTTGAAACAGAAAACAAACAGCTCAAAACCCGTATAGTTGAACTTGAAAATCAGCTTGACACAGTACACAAAAACAACCCAGGTTTTAACCCTGATGCAATTGCAGAAATCTACAAACTCCAGGATCAAATTAAAGAACTCACGAACAAACTTGAAACAAATGAAAAGAAAGTTGAAGAGACAACTCAGAAAGTTAATGATGTTGAACAGAAAGTAGAAAAGCTTGATTCTCGCGAAATGAAGTCTGATACAAAGATTCTTGAAAAGATTGAAAAAGTCGAAAAGTCTGTAAAAGAAGAAGTAAAGAAGGAGATTTCAGCAGTAATTAAAACGGTTTTTCCGAGTGATGTTAAAGAAGCAGAACCTGAAACTAAACCTAAAGTGAAAAAACAGAAACAGGCGTCTATAGCTACAGAAACCGAAGTGAAAAAGCCTGATGAAACTAAAGAGGAACCTCCTAAAGAAGAGGTAAAAACATGTAGTAGTTTAGTAACCCCTACAGATTGGAAAGGGTTTTACGACTCACTTGATGATTGACCTGTAATTAAAAAGGACATGGAAATATAGATGAGACTAAAGCTTTAGCTAAAGCAAAGAGTAATTGGGGTTTTTTGAAATCTTCCTCAATTACTCTTTTTTTTAATGTTCCAAATCATTACGAATTCTCAAAAGAAAACTAAAAAGAGAATCCAGCCAATCAAAAACAATTTTTTTAAATTCAGCTGAACGGTAATATTCATCATCCATATGTTGACTTTGAATAGTCTGCCAAACTTCACATTTTCGTACAGTCAAGTAAGTGTCAGCTGTTGAGATTTTGTTCAAGAAAACAGCCTGTTCAATTACGTTCAAAACGAGTTCCTTTACATATAGACTCTTCCATTCCTGCCATGTTTCTTTTCGAGGTAACGAAGCGAATATTTCAGTTGCAGAAGCTTTAGCATATTCCAATTGACGCCTCACTATAGTACGTTCTTCATCTCGAATACCAACTTCAAAACCTTTTCCTTTAAAAGCAAACAAACCTTTTTTAGTTAAAAAGGCAAGTAGACAAATCAAGACAACAGCGACAATTCCAAAAGTTGCAATCTGTTGTACAGAAAGTGTAAAAATTCCATCCATTTTAAAAAATTTTCTCCTTGAAAATATATTAGCAATCCCTCACTAATATTTACATGATGAAAGAACTAATTCGACTTTTTAGACAGTTTTTAATAGAAAAGAAAGAAGAAAGGCTTAAAGCCAATTTAATCAAAAGTTGGTGTAAAGATGAAAACTATGAAGCTGCGGCTGAACTTTTCAAAATATTTACAGATTCCAATTCAGATGTGGTAATGGAGATAGATGTTCCAAGTAAATTCAAAATTAGGATTTTTAGGGATGTCGAGGGTAAAGTTCGTGAAGAAAGACTAACCGAAGATGAGTTGTTTTTGGGGAGAAGGGGTTAAAAAACTAATACAATCAAAAAGGAGAAGATATGCGCTCATTGAAACCGAAAGAAACAACCGCAAATGCAATCTCTGTAAAAGCAGCTGCAGATTTACAAAATGAAATCACGCAGTTACAAGAACAGATTGTTCAATTGAGATCAAATATTGATGCTATAGAAAATACATTGGAGAGTCCGAATGTTGGAAGAGGTGATGCAACTTTTGGAACTTTGCAATCAACAGACTTGAGTGTAAATAGAAATACAAATTTACAAAACGCGAGAGTTTCTGACCTTACAGCTGACAAAATTGAAACACCGGATATTGAAGCGACAAATGCAACCGTTACAAACGTTTTGGATGCAAATCAAATCAATACACCAAAACTTAATGCTGATGAGGTAAAATCAGATTCAGTACAGTCTGATGAAGTTACAACCGATAGCTTGACAACGGGTTCACTTTCAGCAACAAATGCAACCTTAAATGAAGCAACAATTGGCACAGCGAATATTGCAACGGCGAATATAGACAACTACGTTACAAACAAAGTTACAGCAGTTGAAGTTGAAACCTCAATGTTGGATACAGATGAAGTTTCAGCAACCGAAGGTGAAATCACCGAACTTACAGCAACAGATGCTAAAATTGAAAATGCTGAAATTGAAGAAACGAGAATTGAAAACAGGTACTACATTTCAGACAAACCTGGAAAAACTATACAATTGACTCAAGTTGAAGAACAGCATCCTGCGTGGATTTGTCTGGATACAAGAGGTTTACAAAATGCTAAAATCATTGCTAAAGATTTAACAGGCGAGTTGTTTTCGGTGATATATTCCAATACAAGGCATACACCTTTAATTCAATGGAGTAAAAGAAACGATGAGGCTATACAAAGGTTCTTTTACAACTACAAAACAAACAAGCTATATATAGAAACATGGGTGAGCTGTGAGTTTCAATGGCAGATTGACGGTTACGAAAAAACACCTTTCATTCCTCAGACTTTTCAAGACGATTTTCCTGAAAACCTTTTGGATTGCTACAAGTACAATTGCGGCCGAAAACATGGTATAGTTTTAATGGGTGAACAGGGAGCTGACACGGTTTTGTCTGTTCAAGGTGCAATTGAGGGAAGTTTCTTAATTGACAATGGCGAGTTTACATATTTGGATTTTTACGGTGATAGTGCATGGAATTTGTTTAATGTTGCAAAAAGCTTTTTTAGAAGCGGTTCAGATGAAGATGGATGGCAATATGAAAAAGCAGAGTGTTGGGGATATGTAAAACATACAGATACAATCATACCTGAGCACTATGAATATGAGCTAATTGAAGGTGGAGTAAATCAAAGCAAGTTGACTCAAGTTAGAAGGGGAGTGGATAGTCAAGGGTTGAACTATAGACTATATACATATGCTGATGATGTTTACGCAGAAAAGAGTGCAGAGCCTGGAGTTTACGTGAAAGTGGGATACTTCCTTTACAAATGGTCAAGTGGTTGGGCTTACACAAATATACAGGCGTTGGATGAAAACGAAAACTTCATCACAGGAAGAGGGGATTCTCTTTGGGATAGTTTCTCAATATATGAACAAGTGGATGTTCCTGCAACACAAAGTCCTTCAAGAGATGAAGATGGAACAGAAATTGAGGCGTTGGAAAAAATCGAATATATAGATGAAAACACAATCAAGTTGACTATAGACAATCATTACGGTCAAGATGAAATCATCATCAATTGCGAAGATTTACAGGAAGACGAAAAATTGCCATTCATTTTAGGCTTTACAATCAGAACCCCAAAAATTGACTATGCATTCAATAGAGAAGCCAAAATGTTAGCAGGTAACAGTGACAATAGTTACTATGGAGGTTAAAAATGACAAAGTTGAGATCAGGTACAGATAGATATAGAAAAATTGCAGATGAATGCAGCAAGTTAAAAAGTTACAATGCAAGCCGTAAAGAAAAATATAGATGGAATTTAATGCTATATGAAGATACGGCAGGTATAGATTTGGATTCCTTTAGAAACTCAATGGTTGTCGGTGGAAGAAGATACAACACTCAAAGAAACACTACACCCGATATGAGTTACAATGTCATCAAAAGCTCTATAGATACTTTACAGTCAATGGTAGAAGAGAGAGGAGTTAGGCCGTTCCTTAATGTCAAAAAAGGACAATATAGAGATGTCAGAATTGCGAGAATTGCCCAACATTTTTTCGATCAACATTTTGACAAAATAGGACTTCCAAAAATAGTCTCAAGCGTTTTCAAAAACTCAGCAATATTCGATACAGGAATATTGAGAATAGAAAATCAGGAAGTCATCAATATTTTGCCGTGGCAGATTTTTACAGACCCTTCAGAAGAGGTCTATGGAAAATGCACGAGATTGTACTATGAACGTCCAAACTACCCAAGTACTTTTGTAACAGATTTTAAACCGAATCAAGATACAGTAACTTTTGGAGAATATTGGGATTTGAACGAACACATTTACGCTCGTCTCTATAGTACGGGAGAAATCTTCGTTGAACCTTACAACAAACAGGAAATTCCTTTTTTGAAAATGTACTTCAGCAGCCCAGTACTAAAAGGATGCAACTCATTAGCTGACCAGTTGAAGTCTATACAGTTTGAGATTAATTTTCTCTTAAATGCTGTGAAAGACGCTTCACAAAAGACTAATGTCAATTCAGTTTTCATGCCAAAAGGCGCATTCATTGGAGCTAAAAAGTTGAGTAACGGAGTTGGACAGATCATTGAGTACGACGCGACAAGATTGAACTCAGCACCATTGACAGTTGCAACTCCACCTTTTGCCGACCCAGAATATATGAAAACGTTTGAGGAGTTGAAAGCGAATGCAGCTGAACTTTGTGGAGTCAGTCAATTGAGTCAAGCTTCCTTAAAACCTGCAGGAATAGATTCGGGAAAAGGATTGCAGACATTGGAAGATATACAAGCAGGAAGATTCGAAAGCATTTTCAGGTCGGTTGTCAAGCTATATACAGATTTGACGATTTTGTTTGTCAAGTTACAGGACCCAAATGAAAAGATACTTCCAGAGGATGATTTTACTTCAGATGTTACATGGGGAGAGTTGAACGAGTTAATGGACAAAATGAAAATACAGTACGCGGGTACAGATTCAATGAGTAAAGACCCAGCTACAAAAGCTCAGGTTGTTCAGATGTACGTGCAGTCGGGTTTAGTCCCTCAAGAGATGATTGCTCAATTGTTGGAAGTACCCGATTTGGACACAACTTACAGCTATATGCAAAATAGTTGGAATGCTGTACAGACCGTGATTGATCAGTGTCTTTTCCAGGATATATATGACATTCCACCTTTTGTCAACTTTTTACTTTTGAGTAAAGAAATCATCAATACTCAATTGTTGCTTTTTTCAGCGGGTCCAGTTGTAAATATAGACAACATCAACAAATTGACAAAGCTGTTCCAGGTGGTTTACGAAAAGAACGAAAAGTACGCAAAAATGTTACAACCCGAAGTACCTACACAGGAGGTTCCAAATGTTTAACGATTTAATGCAACAACCTGTTACAAGTAATTGGGAGTCTATAGATCCAACTATATTCGCACAAATTCAGCAAATTTCTCAAATGTTAGGGTCTATGGGAGCTCAAATGGCTTTACAGCAAAATGGTCAAGCTCAAGCGGTTGGACCGGATCAAGTGGCTGCTCAGACTACAGTACAGGAGTAAAAAATGCAGAAATTAGCAAGTAATTTAATTAGACAGGCAAAATCTTTGGCTAACTTGGACAATACAAATAGTTTTGAGTTTTCGGAGTTGTTCGACTACCTCAATGCTGCATATAGAGAAGTTTACGTTTCAATGATCGAAGCAGGCGATCTTTCATATGTGAAGGAACTACAAATCGGCGGTGGTGAGTTCGCTTTGCCCGAAGATTTCTTTCAATTGGCTTACGTGAGGACTTCAACTCTATATGGGCAGGGGTCGGATTTAGAGAGAGACTATGACTATCAAATTCGCAACGGCTGTTTGAGTGTCAGCGGTTTTAATTCAGTTTTAGTTGGTTACTACCCGAAACCGGATTTAATCACTTTTAAGGCTGAAAAGAAAGAAGTTACATTAGGTGATTTTGCCCCCGTTTCAGCATGGGATACAATGGTCATTGACAATCAGGCGAGAATATATGATTTTAGAGACGAGTCGAATATTAAAACAACCGCGAGTTCAAGTGGAAGTTACATTTTGGGTGAAAATACATACCTCAATGCAAGTACAAAAACAGTTTACGACTTTTCAGGAAATATAGACTATACATACACAACACCGATTTTGAGAACAGATGGAACTTTCAACGAAGACATCTATAGTACAGGTCACTCCCTCGGTTGGAGTAACGAAGATGGTTCAGTTGAGTTTACAGTCAACAACGGTAATTTGTACTATACAGATGAAAACGGAACGGAGTTAATTGCTGCCAACTATACACCTGGATTGAACGCGAGAGTTGTCTTTTTAGATGGTCAATTCGTTTTAGTTGACTTAAAAAGAATCACTTGGAAGGATGGTTCTTGGCAGACTACCGACGTGAGTAAAGCTCGAGTCCTTTGTAAAGCAAGTATAGAAACGGGTTACGGATATATTTCCAAAGACGGTAATAGGTTTTTCTTAAATGGTTGGATGCCCGAAACTAAAGTCGATTTTCCAAACAATATTTTCTTCGATATGATTGCGTACGATATGGCTATACAGATGAGAAGAAAATTAAATATGGATACATCTGATTTAATTGAAGGATACAATGATAGAAAAGGACAATACGTGATGACACTCTCAGCTGACGGTGCTAACTTTCCTACGGTGAGGAACACCAGATCACCTTTTGGACATTTCTCGTTTTAATATGGGACTACAACTAATACAATCAAATAGGAGAATATTTTAAATGGATGAACTTTCAACAAAGATAGAGAATCTAATTCAGGCAGTTTCAGCAATGGCTTCTAAAGTTGATGAACTTGACCAGAGATTGAATGAAGTAAAGTCTGTTACAGATGAATTTACTCAACTAAGAGATCAGACAAATGATATGTACGCTCAACAGGAGTATGACAATGCTCTATCTGATTGGAGATGTAAATTCGGAGAAAAACTTGACAAGTTTGATGCTCTTGCTAAAGCTGAAGAGGGGGATGACTTTGATTTAGTAAAAAAGGCTTTTGATGATTACAATGAACATGATTACGCTTTTAGTCCTGATGAATATGTAGACAAAAGAGTTGCTCAGTTTGAGGAGAAAGCAAAAGCATTAGCTGAAGCTGCAGGTTCAGTTGTCAAAATACAAACAGAAACACCAGATGGAGAAGTCGAAGTTACAGCAACACCTGACGGAGAAGTAAAAACAGAGGTAGAGGGTGAAGTCAAAGAATCAGCTGAAACTAAAGAGAAAAGTGAAGATTCTAACGATGAGAAAAAGAGTTGGAAAGATGTAGCTAAAGAAACAGATTTCTCAAGTTGGAATGTATAGGAGTTGTCAATGGGAGCTTTTAAGGATTTAATGGATAGCATGTTAGGTAATGCTACAGACAGCTACAACGAAGCTCTTCAAAGAAGAATAGAGGCTGGACGTAATACAACAGGTCAAACTGGTTACAGCAATAGAACGTCCAGAGCATTAAAGTTCGCTCAAGATGTAGCTAGAGGCTATACAGCTGATACGTTAGGTTCAGCATCTTTTGGACAGCCTGTAAATGCTCGAGCTTCTCAAGCTGCCACTGCTACATCTTCAGCTGTACAAAATAGTGACAACTATTCAGCTTTGAATGCTATGGATGAGGCAGAGAGGCGTTCTAAATCGCTACAAGTCGATGAAGAAAACAAAAGAAGAGCTAATGAGTACAACAATACAATGGCTGGATTAGAGCAGATAGTTTCAGGAATTCAGGGAGGCTTTCAGACAGGAGTGTCAGGTACACCGGCTGCTGAACAATCTAAAGCACAATGGGACAAAACTAAAGCTTTAGCACAGAATACCTGGAACAAGGCTAAATCAGGTTTTACGTCAAATTAAAAAAAAAGGAGTAAAAAATGGGATTGTGGAAAACTAGAGCAGATAGAGCTTACGATAGAGAAGTAGACAAGTTAAATGAAATTACAGCAGCAAATACAGGTTACGCAGGTGACTTGAAATCCCAGAGAATGGCTAAAGCAGGCTCATTAGCTTCAGGAGAGTCAGCTGGACAATCGGCACAAAAAGCCGCTCTAGCTTCAGGAGTAAATGCGGAGGTAGCTAGAAGTCTTGGTGATGTCTCATCTAATTCAGCTTCAGTTAATGCTTACACTGGTGAGTACAACAAAGCTCAAGAAGCTAATCAGCAAGAGATAGCTGAACAGGAGCAACAGGTAAATGAAGCAAACAAGAGACGTGCTGAAAGTAAAGAAGCTAGAAGTAAAATAGCAGGTTTAATAGGTACTGTAGCAGGTACAGCGTTAGGAGCAGTAGCTGGAGGACCTGTAGGTGCTTTGGTAGGAGGAGGATTAGGTGGAGGTCTTGGTACTTTAGCAGGTAATGCAATATCAGATGAAAGAACTAAAATATTGGCAATGCTAAAAGATTCAGATGTTTTGTCTAAAAACAGGGTGAGTAAAATCAAAAATAGGAGGTTGATTAATGCTAACTGATCTTTCAAGACTTGCTACATTTCAAAATCCAATTCCTCAAGTTGTAAATCCTCAGCAGGCACAGACTACTGAACAATCAAACAACAGTTTAGCTACTTTTAGAAATCTTGCTGAACCTTCTAATACTCAGAATTCTTCAGTGGTAACAAGTTCATTGAATTCTATATCAGATGCAATAGCAAACAATTCTTCAAGAGATGCAATATCTGATGAGAGATGTAAAGACTTACACAATGAAGATAGTATCAATCTAGTTGGAGCTATAGCTGAATTGAATGAGTATATGTACAAGTACAAACAATCAGCTCAAGAGAACCCTGATTTACAGTCTCATCACGTAGATGATGATGTTCATGTAGGTCCAACAGCACAAGAGTTGGCTTCTAACCCTGTAACTGAAGGTACTGTAAAAAAAGACCCTTTGACAGGTTTTTTGACAATAGATACAGCTCAGCTTTCCCTAACAGAAATGAGTATACTAAGTGCAATGGCTAAACGTATTGAAGATATCGAGGCAAGACTTAATTCATTGAGGTAAAAAATATGACATACAAAGAATATTACAAAAAACTTTTAGATGCGGCTAGAAATGGAGAGGTTCAAAACGGAGATTTTAACACAATTTGGAAAGAAGCTCAAAAACATGGTTTCATTAATGACGATGGAATGTGGACATTTGATGCTAATCAAGAAGTCCAAAAACCTACTTTCAAAGACTATTACGAACAATTGTCTAAGGGCAAGGATTTAGCGACTAAAGCTGCTATATACGCAGATGCTATACAAAGAGGCTACTTGAATGTAAATGGTTGGACAAAGAAAGGTAAATCTGAACTTGACAAATCTCAAGTTGGAACGTTTGGTAGTTCTAGAGGTTTTGACAAGGTAAATCCAGTTGGCCCAAATGATGATCCGACAGGAAGCCTTACAGAAGATGCTTTGAGGTCTATTGTAGAGGAATCTAAAGTACAGAATGGAAGTCCTTTTGATTTTGATGGCAAACACAAAAATGTAAGAGGTATAGAATCGCAAAGAGAATTGCCGCGTGATTACACTGATGATGACTTAAAAGCTATCAAATTGAATTTTGCTGAAAAATTCGGTAGAATGCCTACTGATGAAGAATTGAATGCAGCTATTAAAAATGGTAATCTAACCAGGGTTACATACAATCCTAGACTCAAAGAACTAGCTAAAAAATATCAGGGAGATTGGAGTACTGAAAAAACAAATACTCCAGATACAAGTGTTCTCAAGAATATATTGACAGAAACATTGGGGCGTGAACCTACAGAACAGGAAATGCAATCAGCTATAGAGGAAGGAGGCCTAAATTGGAATCCTGAGGATAGGCAATTGTATCCACCAAATCCTGCACCTGAAGTTTCAAACAACCCTCTTCCTCCCCCTGATTACAGAGCAATCAATAGTACTGTACCGGTAATACCTGATTTACTTCCTGCTAAACAATGGTTGAAGAAAGTAATTGACGCAAACCCTAGCAGGAAAGATAGAATCACATCTCAATTACAGAATCTCGGTTTAATAGACGGCTCAGGTAATTTTACAGATGCCTCGAAAAAGCCTCTTCGTAACTTAAGTGAAGTGACTAAAAAGAGTCTTGTAGATGCTTTTGGATTGCAACTTGGTGAAGCTGGTAGAAATGGCGATTACAAAGTAAATACAAGTGATGAGGTAGTTGAAGCTGATGCTACTACAAATGCACGTCAAGCTACTACAAACAAAGGAATCACTAGCCCTTCAGATACTCAATTGTCTAAAATTGAAAATGCTACTACTCATTACGACAATGCTAAAAGTAAAGAAGAGGCTCAAAAAGCTATAGATGAAGCTAACAAAGCCTTAAATGGTGAAGGTACGAAAGGGAATACAGATACTAACTCAGAGCCTGAAATCCCAATTGAAGAAGCACCTAAGGAACAAACTTTTTCAAACAAAGTACTTTTAGCTGATATACTCTTGACGGGTCTAAGAAATGCTATGCACTATAGACCTGGTTTCAGAACAGCTTACGGAGAAGATATTACAGGTAGAGACTGGGGTACATCTAAGTCTCTGGTACAACAGTTGGCTGAAGAGAACATGAAGAGAGATTTAGCAAGATTTAATATGAAGAAGGACACTAAAGCTCAAACTGAAGCCCAAGTAGATGCAAACAAGACAGCTGGTTTTGATGAAGACAACTTGAATGCTTTGCGTAATCTGTACTTACCTGAAGCTACAATTACAGAATCAAGTAATTCTTCAAGCTCTAATCCTATTAACTCAACAAGTAATTCTTCAACCTCAACAGGTTTGATGGATATTAGCGGTAATATGACAAGACCTAAGAACCCTCAGTATTCTAGGTAACAATGGAGGTGAAAATTAATGACACTTACAGCAGCTGCGGCCAGTTTAGGTGCCTTTAAATCTATAGCTGATCATCTGAAATTCTCAAATGGCAGTGGTTTAACTAATGGTGTAGCTTTAGCAGGTAGTGATATATACAATACATCAGATATACAAGATGTAGATTTAGAGAAAAACAAAGATGATGATGTTAGCGATATCATCAAACACAGTATTTTGGCTAAAGCTAATGGACCTGATGAAGATGATTCAAATCCTCGTCAAGTAAAAGATGTTCCTGATTTAGAGCCTATGCAGAAAGGGGCTTTCTCAAGTGTTTTTGAAACAGAGCCGAAATCAGAGCCTGTTTACACGCCTGACAATGATGCAGAGTCTGTACCTAATGAAGCTTCATCATCTGAAACAAACAACGGAGATGGACCTGGAACTGATACAGACATTAAAGCAACTATGAAAGATACAGGAGGAGATAGCTCTGGTAGTTTTGGTAATGGTCTTGTAATGGGGTCACCGATTTCGGTAAATGAAGTTTCAACACCTGGGGTTTTAAGTATTCCTTCAAGCCCTCAATTAAGCGTAAATCAAGAGGAAGTAGAAAATCCTTTACTCAATGAAGCTCAAAAAGCTTACGAAGATGACAAAGACATTGATGCAGATGAGCTTGATTACGTAAAAGATGAAAAAGCCGCTGAACAAGTTGAAGACTATGTAGAAGCTGTAGATTCAGGTGAGTTGGAAGAGGACAAAGCTGAAGAAAAACTTGAAGAAGCTGCCGAAGATGGTGAAATTGAGAAAAATGAACTAGACATGAATCTAGTAAAAACTCTTGCTAAGTTTGTATTTCCTGATACAGCTGAAGGTTCTGAAGATGGAATACATTTAGGAGGAAAAGAATCTTACGATGCGGCGGATATTAAAGATGTTTCATTGTCTAATGATGACTTTGGAAGTGGAGATTCTCCTGATGGTAGTGCTTCAGGAGGTCCAAGTTTCTCAAGTTCAGTAGGCTCAGTTTCAAGTAAAGGTTTCGGAACAGATTTCACTAGTCAAGAAAGTTCTGCCAAATCATCAGCAGGTAGTGACAACTCTCTAAAAGACAACCCTACAGGCGGTAGTTCTTCAAGTGATTCTTCAAGCTCAGGAAGTATGAAAGCAACTTTTGACAAAATCATGGCTGGTGGTATAGAGAGTGGAACTTCTTCAGGTGATAGTTCTTTTGAAGATTCAGGAATGTCAGGTGGAAATGTTGGGTCTGTTGAAGTAAAAGGAAATGATGAACCTCTAAAGATTGCAGCTCAAAACGGGCAAGTTCCTCAAAATGCTGTTTCACCTAAAGCAAATCCAGTTACAGAAGCTATACATGAAACAGTTGCTAAAGATTGGGAAAAATGGCCTGAAAGAGATGGCATTCATTACAAGACTAAAGGTTCTATAGGAATATTTACTGAAAACGGTGAAGACGTCTTTGTAAAGATTGGAACAAGCCGAATACAACCGTTGGAAGAAGTAGATTCAAACAAGCTGGAATTTGTCGAAGAAATATTTTAATCCGCTTTTTTTTTAAATTTCACAGGAGTAGAATTCGCCCGCTTTTTTTGAGAGATGTGAATGTGAAGATGTTAATGATATTAAATTAAATTGATGAATTAAATGAATTAAATATTTAATTAATTAATTAATTAATTAATTTAATTAAATGAATTAAATATTAATTAAAATATTAAATTAATTAATTTAATTAAATTAATTAAATATTAATTAAAATATCATTAGTTAGTAAATTGGGGGGTTTGAATTCTACTCCTGTGAAATTTGAAATTCATTAACTAATACAATCAAAAGGAAAATATATGGAAATACAGGAAATATGCAAAACGATAGGGGAGTCTGGTTGTTACTTTTTGACTTTACTCCATTTTGCTAAAATTGAAGATGAAGCCTTAAAATATTACAAACTTTTTGTAAAAAACAAATGGCTCGATGAAGATTGCTTCGTGAGGCAGCCAACTGAAATCATGAAGTGTCTTTTTGGGGGAGAGTGGAGGGTGGTAAAGTCTGACAAAGATGATTCTAATGCTGATTTTGTCGTTTTACTTTACTACAACCCAAAAACAGGTTACAGACATTTTACAGCAAGAGATTACGACCCTCTCGGCAATTCAAATACAAGAAAAAATGGCTATATAGAGTCTTACAGATTGTTTTACAGGAGATGAGTAAATGGCAGTTACAATTACAAGAAGTAAAGTTCAGCAAGATACAAGTCACGGAGGTACTTTTCAGGAGCTGCATTACGATACAGGTGTCCCTTACGTGAAAGGTTCTAATGGAAATCACTCTCAAAAAATTCTCGAAGATGCTGAAAATTTTAATTACGATGACAGTGAGTTGGATACAACCGAATTCAATACAGGCAAAAAACTCACAGTAAAAAATATAGACGTCTCTGTTGACGCGCATGTTGAAAGAGATGAGAAAATTGGCCGTGATTTTGACGTTGCCGGAAATGTACATATAGTTGGAAGAGATGTTCATTCAGACCCGGATGACCCAACTTCAGATTTAATTCCAAATGTACAGATTGAAGGCACGCTTGAACAACAGGACAAAGCGCATTTTCTCGACAATGTCAATATAGAGAAAAAGACAACAATCAATTACGACCTAAATGACTCTTCAAAAGAGAGTTTGGAAGTCAACGGAACTTCAACTTTTAATGACGATGTTTACGTCAACAAAAATCTTTTCGTAAAAGGTACAACATATGACACAAAAACGGAAGACCTTTTAGTCGGCTCTGATTTTGTCACTTTGAGAGACGGTTACAATGGAGCAATGACTTCAAAAGAGAAAGCCGGAGTTTTAGTCAACAAGTACGATGGAAGTCGCGATTTAGGCATGTTGGCAAGAAACGATGGCACAATGATGGTTGGAAGATTCGACACAAAACATGTCTATGAAAAAGACGGGAGTTACTTTGAGGATGTCGAATGTACTATAGCTTACACATTACCTGCTGGAGCTGATTTACACTCAATTGGAGTGAGAAACCCGGAGACAGGTGTACAGGAATTTTGGTTTACAATTGAAGATGACACAGAACCGATTGCAACTCGTGATGAAGAAGCTTTAATGGAAGATGACTACCTCACGAAATGGGATGCAACAGGAAGAGATATAGTAACATCTGCAACTAATGAAACAAGGGTTGTCAATAGTGAGATTGAAACTAAAAATGATAGTGAAAGAATTTACGACCTCGAACATGGAAAAATAGATTTACAATTTACTTCAAAATACCCTGTACAAATCACTAAAACGTCTTCCACGGTTTACACTCAAGTTACAACAGGTTTGAACACTTTCGTTTCAGGAAAACTCGTGAGATGCGAAAAAGGTGTCGCCGACAATACAGATTTTACTTACGAATACAAATCAGTCGTTCCTTTTTACTTAAAAAGCGGTACTGCGCCGGATTTTGTCTATACAGCAATCACTCATTGGAAAAAAGAGGAAAATGTTTACTACTATAGTACAGACAACCGAACAACATGGATTCCTTTTAATGACCCTTCGATTTTTTACTTCCAGGTTGGAAACGGTGAAGCAACTCAATATGAACTCATACAAGATGCAGATTCGGTGATTCGTCACTTCGATACAGCTTCGGATTTCAGGACAGAATTGGCTGCAACTATAGCTGGCACTTCAAGCAATCCTTTACAGGCCGGAAACGTGATTCACATTCACGATCAGTTAGGTTTGACTACGGATGTTGGAGGTGCAACCGAAATATTGCCAGTTGGAGCTGTTGGAGTTTCAGATAGAGCGGAGTTGGGGAATTACGACGCAATTACATCTAATAGAGTTGCTCAATTAATTGCAGATTTAGTTTTGCCGGAGGCTGGTTTCTTACTCTCATGGCCGGTTGGTTCGGTATATCCAACTACATCAACAACAGCACCTTCGGTCGGAACATGGCAATCTATGGGAACATTGAACGGTGTAACGGGAGCAACAGGGGCAATATATCTATGGAGGCGTGAGGCATGAAATTACAAGTTGTTGGAAATACAAATCCAAATACATGGTGCAGATGTTTCGTTGGTACAAGAGCTCAAATTACAGCTGCCAACTTGCCAAATGGTTCGGTTACAATTGCTTCTCAAACGGTTGGATTGACGAATGTTGGAAGTGGAACAGCCTTTAGCATTTTACCTACATATAGGAAAGTGGCTACGTGGTTCAAGGTTTCTTAATATAGGAGAGTAAAAAATATGTCAGTTAATAGACTTGTAAATTTACAGGGTGATTTAATGTCAATTGCCCAGCAATACAATAGAACAGTTGCGTGTACAGCCGCTTACTACGAGGCTCACAAAAACGATCCAAAATCAACTTCACCTTTTCCAGATGGTTGCTTCATCTATATCAAAGATGACACCGAAGAGGTTGCAGAGAGGTTAGTTAATTTAATTTACCCGGTTGGAAGTATATATCAAAATGCTTTAGTTCAAACAGACCCAAATATTCTTTTTGGAGTAGGAACTTGGACTCGAATTACAGACAGGTTTCTCTATAGTGTAAAAGCAACAGATACTTTAGGAGTTACAGGAGGTTCAGCAACCGTAACATTGACGGAAAGCAATTTGCCTGCTTCAGTTTCTTTTACACTTCCTTCGGTTCCTTTGACAACAGCAACAGCTTCAACGGCACATACTCACTCAACACCTGCAACAAATGCGGTTACGGGTACGGTTACGGGTTCAGGAGGTTCACCGTGGTATCACGAACACTCTCTTAATCACTATCAAGATTCTACATCATATACAGGCTTTCTATCAAAAATTGCTTTTACGGGTGTCGAAAGTCAACAGACCGGCCAATCTTCATATACTCAAACAACTAACATACAGCACACTCACGATTTTACGGTTCCTGCAATGACAACAGGCGGAATGAGTCAAAATGAAACTCATTCTCACACAGGTTCAACAACAGCAACTTCAGTAAATATTACAGATTTGGGAAGTGGAGCAGCTTTCAATATCATTCCACCTTACGTTGCGGTGGCTACATGGTATAGAGCTTCCTAAAACTAATATTGGCATGAGTATATTTAATAGAAAAGCAACAATCATTTACGAAATTACGCCAAGAGATGACAAAACCGAAGATGTAAAAGTTTTCGGGGTTGTCAACAAATGGCAAGATCAAGCTTTGGCAGAACTTTTAATTAAAAATAGAGGAAATTACTGCCTTTTCGTTCAATCAACTAAAAAAGAAATCAAAAAATTGGGTTTTCAAAAAATATTCGAAAAAGCTGAAAAAGAACGTTTTGAAGCGGTAAAGGAGGCATTACATTGAGCATCAAATATCATTCATTCGATAGCCAAAATCAACCTATAGACGATACATTGGCTGGAAACTATACAGCAGCTTCACCTACAACGGGTGACACCGAACTTTCAACACTTTCTTCAAATTGGGTTGAAAATAGAGTGATTGCTGCAAAAATTTTACAGGACGAAGCAGATTACTTGAGTAAAGTCGATGGAGAGGCAAGATACGCTATAGAATATAGAAGTACAGTTCCAACAACAATTAAAGACAAAATATACGTGATTAATGGGGATGCCTTTTTGGGAGATTCCACTAACGGAACTTTGACAAAACTTGGTAACATTGCAACTGTGAACAATCAATCACCTGATGCAAACGGAAATGTAACCGTGGATGTGGGTGTAACGTCTGTAAATGGACAATCACCTGTTTTAGGAGATGCAACCGTTTCAGCTTCAGATATTCCAACTTCGGTGAGTGGTGAAACGGTTCAGGATGTGATTGACGGAAGAGTAAAAACCGTAAATAGCGTTTCACCTGATGTAAATGGAAATGTTTCTATAGATGTTGGTGTAAAAACAGTGAATACAGTAGGTCCTGTAAATGGAAACGTAAATATTAATGTTGGTGTAAAAACAGTAAATGGAAACGCACCTGATGCAAATGGAAACATTGTTTTGTCGATACCTCAAAGTATATCTGCAAGTCTGTCTGGCAATGTTTTGACACTTACTTTTTAGGAGACTATATGTACTTTTACGATGATTGCTACATTAAAGCATCTTTTCCAAGTGGAACTTTACAAGCTACAGTTACTACGGTCAACAATGGAGATGGAACATACACGCATACAGCAACTATACCGACTTCATATCCAAATTCTATGACACTTACAACAAGCGACAATCTCCTGTTTAGAAAAGAATCCGCTTACATTAGCGTAACTCCTCAGTTTTACTTAATTTCGGCTGGACAGGCAGCTGAATGTCACTTGCAATATACAAACGGTGGCAATATTTTTTCAGCAGATTCAACAAGTCAATTGACTCTAAACCCAGGTTTTTACAAACAGTCTGTATCTCTGACAACCAGCAGTCCAAATTTGAATTACAAAATATCTGTAAAAACGGATTTGACTTACTTTACTTTTCAAAGAAAAAATGACTTTTGGTACGCACCCAAGACAATACATCATACACTACAAATTAAAAATGGACCGGTTTCAAGCGGCACTACAATTTCAATGCTTGACGAACCTGTTGTCATATACAGTCCAGATAGAGAAGTTGAAAGGTATCTGATTCAAACAGTAAAAGCAGGAGACACTATAGCTGCCCTTCCACTCATTGCTAATGGCACTTCAATTAAAAGATTGACTGTAAAAACTGATGTAAAAAAAACTACAGAATTAATACACAAATGGACGCATCTTAATCGAATGTGCAACAAAATTAAATTTGGTCAAGTAAAAAATACATCTGAAGATTTAAATCAGCTTAAATGCGTTAGTACAAGCAGCGGTAGAGTTACATTAAGTTGGAACACATTGCCAGACGTTCTAAAAATCAACGTTGGTCTTTCAGAAATGGAAACAAAACCTTCGTCAATTACAGGTGGCAATTTAGAGGTGAGAGGAGTTTTTGTACAGAGTAATGGAATTGGTACATACAAATCATGCACAGCTATTGGTGCTTACGCGTTTTCAGCTTGGAATTCTTCTACACATGTGGCTACTTTTAATCTAAAGGACTTTAGTGGAGACAGTGGCAATTTTGAGGAAGATGAAGAGGGATTTTTAATGTTGGGTTTTGGAGGAAAACTGTCAATAGTTTTCTACGGTACAACTTACAGTGTTACTATGCCTACTTTAATAGACAAATATCAATGGATTTCTTTTCCGAATTTTGCCCCTAGAACAACTACGCTAACTGAAAATGTAAACAACCCAAGTGTGTACGGGCAATGGAATATGTCAACAAGTAATTGGTACAGAGTTTACTAAAAAGGAGGTTTTAAAAAGTGGCTAATTCTCTAAAAAATATCACAATCCCTTTGACGGGGAATTTAAATATGAACAGGAACGAATCTTTGACAGATAGTTCTTTTTCAATTTTCAACAAACAAAATTCACCTGTTTTTGGAGGTTCTATATCTCCTTTACATTACAATTTAAATGGTACAGAAAAAGCTGTATACACTTACAGTGGAGACAAGTTTCACATCAAAAATGGCTCTTTGTACAAGAATGATGCGGAATTAAAAGACTTGTCTAATGAAAAAGCTTTCAAGATTACAAATATCGAAGAAGATTTGGATGGTCTTGAGGTAGATCAACGAATAGGTTACAAAATGTATACAGATTCTAATGGTCTTCACTTGAAAACGTTCTACTACAGACCCAATTGGACTTTGAGAGAAACACAGAGTTACTCGGTAGGGTCAAGTACAAAAATTGTACTGTTGTCTTCAAGGATTGTACAAAGATTTGGCAGAGTTTTTGTATTAATGGTTTACCTGCTCGATGACATACCTGTACTGAGTGTATGGCTTGTATCAGGTTCTAATGGTGTTCGGCGTGCATCTAAAGGCTTTCATTTTGTAAAACCGTTTGAATCTGAAGAATTTGAGGAGATTTTTTCACCTATTGAAGGTATTAAACCTTTCATTACTATGACAAAGGACTTGTCAAAAGTATTGGATGATGATCCTTCCAAAACATTTGGAAGGGGAACTAATGTTTCTTTTGGTATATCTGTATTTCAAGATAGACCTTCCGCTTCAAATACATTTGCAGATTTAGCTTTTGCTAATTTTGAGTTTAGTTTTAATCAAGCATCTGATGACAATCTTTTCCTAAATGTATGCGCCTTAAAAGGTTCTAAAGGAGGGTCGGATTACAATTACGTTCTTGACAATCTTGTAAAAACATCAGATAGAAGTACCTACATGGCTTTCGTGGACAACTCTACAGCCGCGATTTCTGTTGGAAGTCCTGCTAATGTTAATGATTGGGGTAATTTCATAGCTTTTACACCTAAGGTTACTCCTGCTTACTTAGATTCATATCATGGTTTAATTGAAGGTAACATGTACTATAGTACATATGATCCTGGACAACTCATTGCTACAATAGATTCAGATTCTCACCTCAATCCTAGTAAATTTCAATCATCTTGCTTGACAATGAATCAGGATGGTTACGCAAGACTTGTTTTAGCAGGTTTTGGAATAGATGACAAAACGCCTGTCTGTTCTGAAATATTCGATGCAATTACCGGAAAAAGAATTGATGGAGCTGGAGTAACTTCTAATGCTGACATTCCTACAAATTCAGATGGTTGGAGCACATGGTGGAGTAATAGAAAGAACACGAGAGATACTTGTTACAACAAAACAGGTTCTCGTAGTGTTTTAGGGGACTCAGGTTTTTGTGTTTTGTACAATGGTGAGGAAGGCGATATTGTAGGAATTTCATACGCTAAAGACACTGCTCATGTCGGTACATTGCTAACTGAATGGGGTTCGGTTCTTGAGTCTTTTGGTGTATCTACTGGCTACAATAGGGTTGCTTACAAAGATGCGAATACAGGTAAAATTAAGGTAATCAGTACAAAACCCTTAGAGACTAGTGATTTGTCTGTTGTAAGAAACAAACTGATTGTCAGATGTTCTGCTGATGAGAATATCTATGATTTAGACACTGGAAAATGGGGAAAATTCGCTAATGACTGGAATGACCGGTGTTTTACAGGAATTTCAAGTACATCTACAAGGAGTCGTGTGTTTTTCTACAGCAAATCATTTGAAAAACAGGCTAGTATTTCATTTTACAGCACCGCTTCATTTTCTACAGGTTTTGACTCAGCATTTCAAAAAGAAAAATCTAGTACACCTTCGCGCCTTTTTGCTTACAATCAATATCAAGGTGTTTTTAATGGAGATTACATCTCTACCGGGTATGTACTTACAGACACTAACGGTCTTGACATTTTCATATCTGAAGGGCTTACTACTCCATATTACAAAACTACGAAATATGAGCATAGATTACAGGCAAGTTCTGCTCTAAGTGGCTCTGTATACCCTGTTACTGAAGAAGGTTCTACATATTTTAATATTCCTGTAATAGACTTTAGCCTTTTAGACTGTTACAATGGTAGATACGCATTGACCGTCAATGAATCAGCTTACAACTTAGTAATGTCTGATAGAAAAACCCCTGTTTTACTTTACAATGCTTTGTCAGGCGTTCAGAGTACAGATTTCTTCATTGTTCAAGGTCAGAATTACGCTGTTGTTCAAGGTTACATTTGTATGTTGACTTACAACTCAAGAGGTGTAATTACACAAGTTGAACAAGTTGTAGATGTCGGTTCAATGACATTTCTAGGAGCTTTTCCAAGTTGTGCTCTTTTCTATAGTCCAGCTGCTAAGACGATATTTGCTTTTAATGGAGATGCTAACCTACAGATTTACGTAAAAACAGACCGGATTTCTAAAGTCTATACAACAAAGTATTTTCCTGCTCTAGAGTGGATTTGTTTTTGTTGTAATGACGGTACTTACATCTTGACGGAAGACAACAATTTTAGAGTTGAATTGTCTAATGTACAAGAGTTTTACAATACTAAGGACCCTTGGATTACTGCTGTATTGTCTGATGGAACGAATATTCGATACAGCCTCGTAAAACACAATGATACTTGGACAACAATTCCTGTCGAAGTCGAAACAGCTTTCTTTTGTGATGGAGATATGAAAAAATCAACAATCACTGATTGGTATATTCGTGTTTTCAAAGGTGATGAAGACTACAACGGCAAAGTTACTTGTTCAGCTAAAACTATGAATGATATAGTTTCTCAAACAATTAAAACTTTTGACGGAAAAGTTGACGTAAAATTGACAAAAGACAAATTCGATGAAAACGACAATTCTATGATTACTTTACATACCGGCTGTAACGCCCTTGGAACTTCTTGTAGAGTTGTTTCAGACTACCCAATTTCCTATTTTGGATTTACAATTGGAGGAGATGGCTCTACAGCTAAGTCGAAGTACAATATTTAATCATTAGTAAAGGTATAGCTTTTTCGGCTATACCTGTAACTAACTATTACATGACTGAATACCTAGAATTACCTAAGCTGCCAATGAATACTTACGAGTATCTTCGCCAGAGTCGAAAATCAAATAGCCTTCTTCAATTGTTACTTCGTCAAAAACGTACACGGAATGGTTACACTCTTCGACAGCCCATTTGTACACCTTTTCAATGTCAACGTTCGGAAACTTGCTAATCAAGTCCTTTGCGAACTCAATCCAAATCTCTCTTTCGTCGTTGTCTTCAGCCTCTGTGTTCACGTCGTCAAGCAACTGCTCTTCCTCTGTAAGGAACAGGTAATCTGAATCCAATGACGAAGGAACACCCCAAAGGCTAGAGAGTCTCTCATCGATTACATCAATGAACTGCGTTGCTCTTCCGTAGTAGTCTGTTACCATCAAGAGAGGTGCGTACTCGAAATCATTGGCGATGATTTCATTCAAGAAAGCCTCGTCGTACTGCTTCTCCATTTCCTTCAATTCTGGAATTTCATCGAAGTCACCGTTTTCGTAAAACTCTTTAAACTCCTCTCGTGTATGCTCTGTGTTGTACGCTTCCTGGAACTCTTCATCACTTTCGTATCCATTGACGCAACCATCAATGATGAATTCCTCGGAATCTTCTCCGATGTTTTTGTTGTACTCTTCTCTCGCTGAAAGGAACCATTCGCTGTAAAGCTTTGTAAACTCTGCTTTCTGAAAAGAATCCAACTTGTCAAACTCTTCTCTGTTAAGCTCTGCTCTTTTCTGTCCGTTTCCGTTTCTTGTGATTGTAACCAAGTCCTGTGCTTTTGTCATTTGTTTGTTCTCCTGTTGTGTTTGTTTTAATTTGTATGATACTAATATAGGGTTAAAATTTAACTTGTGAACAAAAAAAGAGATTTTTTTCAAATTTCACAGGAGTAGAATTCAAACCCCTCAATTTACTAACTAATGATATTTTCTATATATATATTTAATTTAATTAAATTCATTTTAATTCTTTAATTAATTAATTTAATTCATTTAATTAAATTCATTTTTTTTTTAATTCTTTTAATTAATTAATTTTTTAATTCATTTAATTAAATTCATTTAATTTAATTTTTTTTTTAATATTAATCAATTCAATTTAAATTCATAGAAAAGAGAGGAGAAAAAACGGGAAAACAAAAAAGATTTTTCTTTTTTTTAAATTTCACAGGAGTAGAATTCAAACCC
>JAEEGK010008543.1_pt1 | contig 24129 bp, 14 predicted proteins | sample 8958771 | NCBI WGS metagenome assembly JAEEGK01 (sample SAMN16246547, study PRJNA631951) | gut metagenome | biome: gut microbiome; feature: rumen; material: SC-attached | host: Bos | place: Iran: Karaj | collected 2018-10
CTTATTTCCCCATTGCTTTGCACGCTCGGCATTGCGGTTTTGGATTTTCTTTTCCTTGTCAGGTTTCTGCTTGGTGATGGCTGCGGGCTTCTGTCTGGATAGGGGAGTACGCATGAAGTCCCACTCCTGTTCTTGGTCCCACTTGGCGCGTAAGGAAATGGCGGAAGGAAAATAATAGACCTCTTCGGGCTGGCGGTCTTCAGCGTAGTTACCCTCGTCCCACTGGCCGTTGCCATTGCGGTCGATAAAGGCACGCATATAATATGAGCCAGGCTTCACGAAGAAGAAGTTAGCTTTACCGTTGACGGTCCGCTCATTGCGTTCTACATTGTCGTTCTTATTGAGCAACTCTACAATGACAAGGGTGTCGCTGCGGCCTAGGATGGTAGCTGTGAAGGTGCAGTATTTGTCGAGTGAAGGAATAGTGAAGCGCTGCTCAATCTTCTGTGACACTTTGCCATATATGCTCACCATGGCCGCCGAGTCCACGCGCAGCAGGTATTGCTGTTCGGGCCGCCATTCTCCATAGAGCACATATTCCATCTGGCTGCCCTCCTTTGGTTCAATCTCACAGTCAGCGGGCAGGTAGAGGGTATCCTCCTTGACGTAAAGGTGGAACTTTGCTGTGTCAATGGTGCGCAGTGGTTCTGGGCTGCGGAAGTGGATGTTGTCGTATAGGTCAAGTGAACCGCTACCGTTGATGTTGAGGGCCAGTGGGTCGGGAGGCATCTCGGTTTGATACGCCTTGCCTTTCTTCTTTAGTTTCTCCTGCTGGCGTTCCCACTCCTTATAAACCTCCTGCTCCATCTTAAGCTGACGGCTACGTGGCAGACGCGAAACGAACTCCAGAGTGTCGGTGCGCTCTACGAAGTTGCCTGTGGAGTCATTCTCCAGATAGGTCAGGGTGGCTTGCAGAGTGTCGGTATGTACCAGCGAGGTGTCGCTTATCCAGTAGATGATGGTGTCATTCTTGGCAGAACACTGGGCTACCAGCTTGTCCTCATCAAAATTTATGCCCGTCACAATTGGTCTTTCGGTGCTCGGTGCGGTGAAGTATATGTCAAAATGCTCGGGCACCTTGCGCTCGGCTTTAAGCAGATGGCGGTCGAGGGTGCTCTCGTTGAACGCCAGTAATACTATGTCATCGGGCACAAAATGGGTGTATTTGATCATCCGTATAGAGTCGATGTGGGTGGAGTCGCGCCAGATGGTGTCGGCTCTCTGGTCAGGGAAGGAGCGGGGGCTGATGGTGCTGCGACTGAACGCTAGCATCTCGCTCTTTTGACCGAAGGTGAAGTCGCCGTCGTTGTCCTGTAAAGCGTATATACGGTAGTTACCCGGAGCGATGCCCTTGATGGAAAATTCGCCGCTGCCGTTGGTGCGGGCCATACGATCGAAGGGCTTTTGGGTGAAGGCCTGTGCCGTAGTGTCGCTGTGAAGGCCTACTATGATGCCCTTGATGGGTTCTAGGTTGCGAGCGTTGAGCACTTTGCCGCTTACCTCCATTTGATTTATGCTGTCGCCGGTGGAGAAGGTGTAGGTGTATTTGCCCATTGGGTTGCCCTCGTTGTTGTCCACGATGGCATCTCCAAAGTCAATGGTGTAGGTCGTATTTGGCTTGAGCGAGTCAATGAGTTTGACTTTTATCCTGTTGCCATTGGCGGAGATCTCCGGTTGGTTGAGTTGAGGGGGTGAAATTACTATCTTGTCGGAGGCATTCTCCAGTTTGATATATTCATCGAAGAAAATCTCTATTGTCTTGGGTGTTGTCCCTATTGCACCTTCGACAGGACTGGCGCCTATCACCTGTGGCGGAGTCTCGTCGTAGGGGCCGCCGTCTGGAGTGCCGGGCCGGGCGCAGCCAATGAGTAGTGTTGCGCTGAGGAAAAACAATATTTTATGTGCTGCCTTCATCTTCAGCTAGAGTAAAACTTTATTTGTCAATCAGAGCCAGCACCTCTTCTGCTATTTTGCGGTCGTTGCAAAGGCGGGGCACCTTGTGTTGACCTCCCAGCTTACCTTTGCTTTTGAGCCAGCGGTCAAAAAGTCCATGTGGGGCCACAATTATCTCTAGTGGCTGAAGGGTGATATTCTTATAACGCTTGGCTTCATAGTCAGAGTTAATACGCTGCAGTGACAGGTCCAAAATCTTGGCAAAAAGGTCGATTCCATCGGGCTTTTTGCGGAAATCGATAATCCATTGGTGGCGACATTTTCCATTGGAGTCCATAAACACGGGTGCAGCGGTATACTCGGCCACCTCGGCTCCAGTCTTGGCACAGGCCTCCATCAGGCCCTTCTCAGCATTATCTACTATCAACTCCTCGCCAAAGGCGTTGATAAAGCTCTTAGTCCTACCGCTGATAAAAAATTTATAGGGTTTGAGTTGGGTAAACTTCACCGTGTCGCCAATCTGGTAGCGCCAGAGGCCGCTAGTAGTGGTGATGACCATGGCGTAATTGCGCTCTGTTTCCACCTGCCAAAGGGGCACGGCCTTAGGATTGTCGGTCCCTACTTCTTCCAAGGGTATAAACTCATAGAACACACCCAGGTTGGTTAGAAGCAGCATAGCCAAATCTTGTGGTTCGTTCTGTACGCCGAAAAATCCCTCGCTGGCATTGTATGTCTCCATATAGTGCATTTTAGGAGAGGAAATGATTTCCTTATATCGCTCGCGGTAGGGAGTGAAGGCTACGCCGCCGTGAAAAAAGACCTCCAGGTTAGGCCAAATGGTAGAAATGTCTTGCTTGCCTGTAATTTCTTGAAGTCTGGTCAGTACTGAAAGCATCCACGATGGTACGCCGCTGATGTTGGTGACATTTTTATTCATTGCTTCGCGGGCAATGCGGTCGCGTTTCACTTCGAAGTCACTGAGCAGGGCGGTTTGCTTTTGGGGCACGCGCACTAGGTTGGCTAGCGGACTGATATTCTCAATCAGTATGGCGCTAAGGTCGCCTACCAGACTTTCCTTGACATCGTAGTTTTGCTCATGGCTACCGCCTAGGATAAGTGCGCGGCCGTCGAAGAGGCGGCTCTCGGGATTGTTGTGCAGATAGTAGGTCACTACGCACTCGCTGCCCTTGTAGTGGGTGTCTTTCAGTCCTTGTTTGCTTACAGGTATAAACTTGCTCTTGTCATTGGTGGTGCCGGAGGATTTTGCATACCATTTCACCTTGCCGGGCCAGAGTATATCTTTCTCACCGTGGCGCATACGGTCGATGAAGCCTTTCAGTTCCTCATAAGTACTAACGGGTACTTGTCGGCAGAAGTCGTCGTAGCTCTTGATGGAGGAGAATCCATGGTTACGGCCCCACTCGGTATTCTCCGCTTGATGCACCATACTGAGTAGCAGGTCTTGCTGCTCTTGGTCTGCGTTGAGTTCACTGCGGCGCAGCTGCTCATATTTTTTCTTGAAGATCGGTCTTACCAGGGATGTGATGCCCATAAAAAAAAGAATTTAATTTGTTGACCGCAAATTTACAAACAATAATTCAAACCGCCTATCCTCTGTAAGCTGAAACAGCAGCTAAGCAACCTTTTTTCACAACTGGAGCCACCTTTTATTATTATATAGGTAACTTTAGGGCACGGGATCGTAGCCGCTACCACCCCATGGATGACAGCGAAGCAGACGCCGCAAGGCAAGCCACAGTCCCTTCAATGGACCATGCTTGCGCAGGGCTTCAACGGCATACTGTGAGCAGGTGGGTGTGAAGCGGCATGAAGATGGTGTAAGCGGCGAGATACACTTCTGGTAAAAGCGGATGGGCAGAATGAGAATCCATGCCAGAGCAGAGGAAAATTTCTTTAGCAGTTTCATTTCCTTTCGGGCATTCAGGCAGGTTACACTTTCTTCTCGATGGAATCGAGAATTTTCTTCATGGAGCTAAACACCTCTTCAGTGGAGGCAGGGGTCTCGTTGATCCATACAAAGGCTATGCACATTTGCTTGGCACGCCTGTGTAGGGCATCGCTCAATGATTGGTGTTGCAGGCGGTAAGCCTCCCTTATCTGACGCTTGGTGCGGTTGCGATCCACGGCATGGCGAAGGCGTTTTTTTGCCACCGACACTAATACCTTGATGACAGGAGTTTCTTCCTGCTCAGCAGAGCGCAACTGGTATACTGCGTGTAGCGGCATTGCCTGAATGCTGCTGCTGTGTCCGCGCTCAAAGAGATGCTCAATTTCCTTGAGCGAGGTGATTCGTTCTGTCTTACGGAATTGGGGCATTGCTATGCCACTATTTCTTTTTCTGGCTTTCCAAGTAGCGGCCTATCTCGCCTGCCATAGAGAGGCCTTGCCCCTGTACGGCTTTGATGTCCACGCGGAAACCCAGTTCTTCCAACTTGGAGGCTGTGTTTTCTCCGAAGCAGGCAAACACGGTGTCGCCCTGCTTGTAGTCGGGAAAATTGTCGAGGAGAGATTTAGCTCCGCTGGGGGTGAAGAAGACTACCATGTCGTAGTCAAAGGGCTTGCTCTTGTCAAGCTCCACGCTCACGGTGCGATACATTACGCAGTCGGTGTGCTGAATGCCCTTGCTGTCGAGCAATTGGGAGATTTCCTTGTTGTGGACATCGCTCTGCGGAATGAGGAATTTCTCCTTTTTGTGCTTTTGCATCATTTCCACCAAGTCGGGCATCAGGCCGCTCTTGCCAAAGAAAATTTTGCGCTTGCGATACTGTACGTACTGCTGCACATAAAGCGAAACCTGCTGGGAGATAAAGAAGTATTTCATATCTTCTGGCAGCCTAATGCGCATGTCCTTGCATAGAGAAAAGAAATGGTCGATGGCCTGCTTGGAGTTGAACACTATGGCCGTGTGGCTTAGGATGTCAACTTTTTGGGCACGTATCTCGCGCGGAGTGAGGCGCTGCACGCTTATCAGGGATTGGAAGTCTATGCTTACGCCGTATTTTCTGGGAAGTTCCAGATAGGGGGACTTGGCAGATGATGGTTTTGGCTGGGAAACAAGGATCTTCTTTATCATCTTTCAAATGTCAGATTGCACACAATACTATTTAACCAGAAACTCGTTTGTCGCGACAAGCATCTCCCAGAGAAAAAACAGGGGGAGCAGTTCCAGTGCGCAAAAGTACAAAATTGTAGGGATTAGACCAAGCACGGAACTGAAAAAGATTTGTTTCGTCTTATACAGAACCAGCATTTCGGCAATGGCGACTATAGCGAGGACGATGTAAATGCAAACCAAGGATGGCAAATCGAAGTACAAAATCACCATCAGCAAAAGCAGCAGGATAATGGCCTTGCCGAAGGCTACCAGGTTGTAGCTGCGCAGCCATGTTTGGCGGCAGTTTGCGTCAAAAAACGTCCAGTTGAAAAGGCTGAGCAATCCGTATTTGTAGGCAAAATATATGAGCAGTATGCCCATGTTGGCCAGAAGCATTACGTAGGGCGACAGGACGGTGAAATGCTCTGACAGCAGGCGGCTGAAGAAACTGAAGCACAGCAGGCCTAGCACTATACTTTCCAATAGTACTATAAATAGTTGATCCTTTACTTCGCCCTCCGATTTGAGGGAGAAGTCTTCGTTGCGATCACGCAGACGGAAGAAGTTTTTCATCTGCATGCCCAGTGCCTGCATGGAGCGGCATACCACAAAGGCTCCTAGGAAAAGGCATAGCATAAGCGTGGCTGTAACTATAGCGTCATTACTCAGCCTATAGGGCACGGGCTCGCCACTCACGCCAACCAGATGGATGGTGCTGTCGCCATTCACCCACTGGCTGCCGCTGAAGAATCCCATGCGGTCTGCCATCGGGAAGTGGGCCGTCGCGCTGTCAATCTGGACTAAGCAGTCGGTCTGCGTTGTGCTGTCAGTAGCAATTGTGTTCACGCTTGTTATGCCTCGAGTCGTTGGTTAACGGTTTTTGTTCAATAGAGGAAACAGTTCGTCTAGGCTGGTGATAATGATCCAGAGGGCCTCATCGCCCTTATAGCGGAGGAATCGTTCCTCGTGGCAGTGGCGCAGCCAGGCTTCCAGGTGGTTGTAGTAGCCGTCTTGATTGAGTATGATGATGGGCTTGGCAAATTGGCCTAGCTGCTTCTGTGTGATGGTCTCAAAGAGTTCTTCCATCGTGCCTAGTCCGCCGGGCAGTACCAGAACGGCATCGCATCTGTCTCTAAACTTCTGCTTACGTTCGGCCATGTCCTTGGTTATTACAGTCTCGTCAAGCTCGGCGCGCATCCATCCATTGTCAACCATAAACTGTGGGATGATCCCCACCACCTTGCCGCCGGCGTCTTTACAACCGTCGCTGCTGGCGCCCATTAGGCCTTCGCTGCCGGCTCCGTTCACGAGGGTCCACCCGTGCTCAGCGCACAGCTGGCCTACCCTGTAGGCGGTCTGCTTATATTTCTTGTCTATCAATGCGCTCGACGCGCAATAAACGCATAGACTCTTGCTCATGGTTTTATATCTTTTTATTATTTGTCGAAAGAGGAAAGGGATTCTCCTCCTATGGGGAGATGGAGTGGGGTCTCAAATATTAAAAGCCTTCTTGATGTCTTCCACGCGATCCAATTTCTCCCAGGTAAAGAGTTCTACCTCGATGTCTAGCTCCTTGGGACCGTTGGCCGCCCCGCCGTTGTTGTAACGGCTGATGAAGTGCTTTACCACCTTCTGTGGCTCGCGTCCCATGTGGCCGTAGGCGGCTGTCTCCTCATAGATGGGCTTGCGCAGCTGCAGGTCACGGATGATGCCGTTGGGGGTCAGGCTGAACAGCTGCTTTACCTTTTCAGCTATCTCGCCGTCGCTCATGCTCACGTGGCTCTTGCCGTAGGTGTCAACAAACACACTCACGGGTTTTGCCTCGCCAATGGCGTAGCTCAGCTGCACCAGCATCTCGTCGCTTACGCCGGCGGCCACCATATTCTTGGCTATATGGCGTGCGGCATAGGCTGCCGAACGGTCCACCTTGCTAGGGTCTTTGCCCGAGAAAGCGCCGCCGCCGTGCGCACCCTTGCCGCCGTAGGTGTCTACGATTATCTTGCGACCCGTGAGGCCCGTGTCACCGTGAGGTCCGCCAATCACGAATTTGCCCGTGGGGTTTACGAGGTATTTCGGTTCCTTGGCAAAGAGACGGTTTACTTCGGGGTCGTTAAGTTCTTTCAGCACGCGCGGCATGAGAATGGCTTTTACATCCTGCTCAATCCTTTCCTGCATCTGCTTGTCTGCCTTCTCCTGACTGCCACCGCACTGGGCGGCGGTGATAAACTCATCGTGCTGCGTGCTGACCACGATGGTGTCCACGCGCTCGGGGCGTCCATCGTCGCTATACTGCACGGTCACTTGACTCTTAGAGTCGGGGCGCAGGTACTTCATTTCGCTCTCCTCTTTGCGTATGGCCGCCAGTGTCTGCACAATGCTGTGGGCCAGGCTCAGCGGCAGAGGCATATAATTCTTTGTTTCGTTGGTGGCGTAGCCGAACATCATGCCTTGGTCGCCGGCACCCTGAGCCTCCTCGGTCTCGCGGCTCACGCCGCGGTTGATGTCTTGGCTTTGCTCATGCACGGCATTGAGTACTCCGCAGCTGTCGGCGTCGAAGCAGTACTCCGACTTAGTATAGCCGATGCGGTTGATGGTTTCGCGCGCCACCAGTGGGATGTCGATATAGGCGTCAGAACTAACTTCGCCGGCCACAATCACCTGGCCGGTAGTTACCAGCGTCTCGCATGCTACGTGCGACTGGGGGTCATAGGCCAGCAGCTTGTCAAGCACAGCATCGCTTATCTGGTCGGCCACCTTGTCGGGATGGCCTTCGCTTACGGATTCAGAAGTAAATAAGTAACTCATCTTTTATACCTTATTAATAATTAATACATGGCACAGTATAGAAGATAGAGAGAGCCGTGTTTTAGCATTTTTTCCAGTGGTTGCAATCAGCACAAATCTGTCCACTTCTAAACTTTGCAGTGCAAAGGTAGTGCAAACCGAGAGAAAAACCAAATTTTATTTGGGATTTTCCGAGGTGTCTCCTACATTGGCTTACGAATAGTAAGGCAAAGAGTGCAAACCGAGAGAAAACCAAACCGGGAGAAGCGGCAACGTTAAAGAAAGATGCCAGGACTCTGCGTATAGAAAGGAGAAAACAACGCAAGTCAGTGCATAATGTCTATCTGGCTGAATGTCATGCTGAGGGCGTTGAGGGTCAGCAGGCGGTCGGTGAGGAGTTGGCCGATGCCGATGATGTGCTTGATGGCCTCGGCGGCCTGGATGGTGCCGATGATGCCGGCAGCTGCGCCGAGCACCCCGGCGCGTGAGCAGGTGAGCATCTCGTCGGCTGCGGGTGGCGGGCCGAAGATGTCTCGCAGGGTGGCGTGGCCGGGCAGATAGGTGAAGGTGTAGCCCTCATAGCGTAGAAGTGCACCGTGGCTGAAGGGCTTGGCGACTTTTACGCAGGAGTCGTTGATAAGATATTTGGCTTCGATGCTGTCGGTGGCGTCAATAATAAAATCGTAGTCGGCAATGACTTGCGGCGCATTGCCGGCCTCAAGGAAATTGTTGATGCCAACGATGTTGACGTCAGGGTTGAGGCTGCGTAGTTTCTTTGTAGCGGAGAGGGTCTTGGGCGTGTTGAGGTCAGGAGTGAAATGGAGTATCTGGCGCTGGAGGTTGCTGAGGCTGACCTTATCACCGTCCATCAAGCCGATAGTACCCACGCCTGCGGCGGCCAGATAGAGTGCCGCAGGCGAACCGAGGCCGCCCATGCCGATAATAAGGACGCGGGCGGCCTGGAGCTTGCGCTGCCCTTCGGGTCCGAAGTGGGGCAGCTTCATGTGGCGACTATAGCGCAGTGCCTGTTCGCCGGTCATGATTCAATGATTTTTAGTGTCCGAGTACAGCCTTGCGATGCTCCTGATACTTGGCGTAAGCCTCCTTGGTAGCATCGTCCATTTGGTCTTCCATGCCGTAGAGGGCATTGTCCAGTTGATTCATCTGCTTGAAGAGGTCGGTGTCGCCGCCAAAGAGACCGTCGGTAACGAGGCCGCCAGCCTTTTCCTTAAGTTCCTCAGCGGGGAAAGCCTGTTCGAAGTAGGTAAGGATGCCGTCGGCCTGCTTTACTACTTCAGGGTAGTCCTCGGAGGTGAGGCTGAAGAGTTTGTCGGTGAGTTCGTTAACCTTGGATGAGTCGTAGGGCTTGCTGCCGCAGGACATAATCAGGGCTGCAACTGCAGCCATTGCAAAAAACTTAATGCTTTTCATTGTGGTTGTTTTTTAGAAGAGAATAATTGATGTGAATGCTGTTTAGATATTAATGTTTTTCATATTTCTTTAGTAGCTGCTTGTACCACTCTGGTTCCTTGCCGAAGATGCTGCGGAGCTTGGCGGTGTCGAACTTGAGCTGACGGTCGTAGGTGTAGATGCCGTTCTGCTCCTGCTCGATATCGGTGAGCTGGGTGTAGGTGTATCCGTTGATATAGTCGAAGGTGAGCACGGTATCAACGGTGCTCTCCAGTCGGGTGTAGAGAGCGTCGAGGTCCTTGGGACCTTCGCCGTAGCCCCAGGTATTTTCGGCATATTTCTCGATGACCCAACCAATTCCGCCGATTTCATCGAGGAAATAAGGTTGTCCTTTGTACTTGGCTTCTTTCTGCTGATTGAGGGTGGGCACTGTGCCGTCGCCCTTGAGGGTGAGTTGTTTCTTGAGCTCGGCGGCATTGCCCTCGTAGTCGTGGTAGGACCACAGGTCGGTCTTGGCTTGATGATAGCCGCCGCTCACGTCGTGGACGGGGCGGTAGTCGATGCGATGGGTGAGGTCATAGACGTCGCCCAGCAGACGGTCGTGGTTGACGCCGTCGCTGCTGCGTCCCCAGGTTTCGTTGAAGGGAGTCCAGGTGATGATGCTGGGGTGGTTGCGGTCGCGCTCCACCACTTCCTGCCACTCCATAAGGAAATTGCGGGCGGCAGCGACACCGTTGATATCCATACCCCAGGAGGCAGACTCGCCCCAGGTGAGGTAGCCTAGTTTGTCGGCCCAGTAGTGGAAGCGCTCCTCAAAGACCTTCTGGTGGAGGCGGGCGGAGTTGAAGCCCACTGCCATGGAACGCTCGATGTCTGCCTTGAGGTCGGCGTCGGTGGGAGCGGTCCAGATGCCCTTGGGATAGAAGCCCTGGTCAAGCACCATGCGGAGGTAGAGGGGCTTATTGTTGAGGAAGTAGCGGTTACCCTCGATGTGAATCTTGCGCATGCCGGCGTAGCTCTGAACGCGGTCGATGACCTGACCCTGCTTATTGAGAACCTCATATTCCAGATCGTAGAGGAAGGGGCTCTCGGGCGACCAGGTCTTGACATTCTTGACGGGCAGGATGACTATCATGGGGTTGGTGGCCTTCTGGGTGGCGGTGCAGACGGCTTTGCCTTTGTCAAGAAGTTTGACCCTCAGCTGCAGGCCGTCCTGCAGGGCGTAGAAGGAGGGCTCGAGGATGAAGCGGCTATTGTCGAGGTCGGGCTTGACATACACTCCTTTGAGAGCCTGGGGTGCCACGGCCTCCATCCAGACAGTTTGCCAGATGCCTGTTACGCGGGTGTAGTAGCAGCCGGAGGAGTAGAAGGAGTGGCTCTGCTTGCCGCCCGTCTGGGCGCCTGAGCGCACGTCATCCTTCACCCACAGGATAAGGTTGGCTTCCTGGCCGGGGGTGACATAGTCGGTGATGTCAATCTCGAAGGAAGAACTGCCGCCCCAGTGGCGTCCGGCAACAGTGCCGTTGACATAGAGGGTGGCGTAGTAGTCGACTGCACCGAAGTGGATGAGTATCTTCTTACCTTGCCATGCTGCGGGGATGCTGACCTTGCGCTGATACCAGATGGCAGGAATGAAGTCCTTGTAGCCTACACCGGAGAGCTCGCTCTCGGGGCAGTAGGGCACGGTAATCTTATTGGGGAAGCCCTCGCTCTTGTCAAACTTACGGCCTATGCCGGTGTTGCTGAGGTCGAACTCGTAGGTCCATGTGCCGTTGAGGTTAAGCCAGTCAGCGCGCTCAAACTGTGGGCGCGGATACTCGGGACGCGGAATGTCGGTCTGTGCCATACCGGTAATGCACAGGGCAAAAGCAAGGAGGGTGCTAATTATTTTCATTTCTATACATTATTATATAATAGTGGTTGTTGAATTAATATCTGCGTGGTGCGCGGTGGTGGCGCGGTGGTGCAGGAGCGCGGTGGCGCGGGACTCTCTCGTAGTGGTGATGGTGGGTAACCACGTAGCCGCGAGGCGGAACATCATAGTACTCGTCATAGGGCCAGAAACAACTGCCCATAAGCATTGACCCGATGATAATCAATGCAAAGATTGTTAAATTTCTCATGGCGGTATTGTTTAGGGAGTTCGTTGTTGGTTTTATTTCTTCAACAGATTTTTCCTCGCCATAATATAAAGCAAGTTTTCTGTCTAGGGCTTAATCTAAACGTTGGTCTCTTCTAGTGTGAAGGCCGACGAACCATCGAAGCAGTGGGTGCAAATCTGGCATTTGGGCAGGCCAATGGCCTTGATGAGGTCCTCGAGCTTAGTAAACTTGAGGCTGCTGAGGTTGAGGCGGCGTGCTATCTCGCTTACCATGCGCTTATACTCGGGCGAGTCGGTCTCGGTATATTTCTGCAGAGTTTCCTGCGAGGGGTTGGGACCCTCAAACTCCTCAATGATGCGTCGGGTGATGAGCTCGCGGTCGCTCTTGGAAGAAGTGAAGTTGATGAATCGGCATCCGTACACCAGTGGTGGGCATGCAATGCGCATGTGCACCTCCTTGGCTCCGTCGTCGAACAGAATCTTGGTGTTGTCTCTTAGTTGGGTGCCGCGCACAATGGAGTCGTCGCAGCAGAGCAGGCGCTTGCCCTTGAGGAGGTCCTTGTTGGCAATGAGCTTCATTTTGGCCACCAAGTTGCGCATCTCCTGATTGGCGGGCATGAAGGATCGCGGCCAGGTGGGGGTGTATTTGGCAATGCAGCGCAGGTAGGGCACCTTGGCGCCAACGGCATAGCCCGTGGCCATGCCTACGCCAGAGTCGGGGATGCCGCAGGCGCAGTCCACCTCAGTGTCGTCGGCTTCGCCCATGGCCTTGCCGCACTCAAAGCGCACCTGCTCAACATTCTTGCCCTCGTAGCAGGAAGTGGGAAACCCGTAGTACACCCACATGAAGGCGCAAATCTGCATCTTGCTGTTGGGTTTGCGCAGCTGCTCCATGCCGTCGGCCTTGATCCTGACAATCTCGCCCGGGCCCACGAAATGCTCCATGCTATAGTCAAGGTTGGGGAAGGCGGTGCTCTCCGTGCTGACGGCCATGGCACCTTCCTTGCGACCCACCACGATGGGGGTGCGGCCCCATGCGTCGCGGGCGGCTATGACGCCATCCTCGGTCAAGAGCAGCATGGAGCAAGAACCCTTAACCTTATTGTATACATTCTCTATGCCCTCCACAAAGGTGTGGCCCTTGACAATAAGTAGCGAGATGAGCTCCGTGGGATTGATGCGCCCGGAGGTGAACTCGCTGAGGTGCTCTCCCTCATTGATGAGGTCCTGCGCCAGTTCCTCGAGGTTGTTGATCTTGGCCACGGTTACGAGGGCAAAGCGTCCCAGGTGGCTGTTGGTAAGCATAGGCTGGGCATCGGTGTCGCTGATCACGCCTATTCCGGCGTATCCGTCAAACTTGTCGAGCTCGTCCTCAAAGCGCGGCCGGAAGTAAGAATTCTCTAGGTTATGAATCTCGCGCTCAAAATGCCCCGATTCATTGATGGTGGCTATACCGCCGCGGCGAGTGCCGAGGTGAAACTGATAGTCTGTGCCGTAGAATACGTCGGTAATGCATTTCTGCTTGCTTACTACTCCAAAGAAACCGCCCACTGTAGTCTGTCTTTAATGTTGTGTGAATAATAAATGTTTCCAAAAACGAGTTGCAAATTTAATAATAAAATGCGGAAAACATGGCTCGTTTTCCAAATAATCACTAATTTTGCACTCCAGAAAGCCGATAAGCCTTCCTGCTGTCCCTGTAGTTCAATGGATAGAACAGCAGTTTCCTAAACTGCTGATTTGGGTTCGATTCCCAGCGGGGATACCACATTTTTGACAAGGACGACTCTCGAGAGCCGTCCTTATTTTGTGCACCGACGCAGGCAGGGCGCAGAAAAAATACGAAGCTGCGTGAAAGCGTGACAGAGCCGCGTAAAGCCGTCTGTGCAACCGCGGAGATAATTTAAAATTTCCGTGGGAGCAATTTAATTTTTCCGCGGGAGTTTTTTGTTGAGTACGCATTTTTTCGTCTTTTGACGGAGAAAAATCGATTGTTTACGGAGAAAAAATGGTTTTTGACGGAGAAAAAATAAGGCAACAATATAGCAGTTGGCACAGATTACAGTCTCTGCAAAATAGTCATGCTCTCTTTGTGCCAACATCTGTGTCATTGCCTATAAAAAAATAAAATATTTTTTGCATACATTCCTGCATTGTTTCGGTTAAAGAGTTGAAAAACAGACGATTTAATATGCAGGGTAATTTGGTCCTGTGGAAATCAAATCTAAAAGCCTTGAAACGAAATCTAAAAGCCTTGAAACGAAATCTAATCCCGTGGAAAACGCCAGCTCCACGGGATTAAAATCTTTCTTCACGGGATTAGTTTATTTTTCCACGGGATTAAAACTTTTTTGAACGGGATTAGATTAAACTTAGGCAATGATCACGCAAAAGACTCGGAATAAAAGTCTTATGTCTATTCTAATCAACGCTGCTATGCAATAAACATACAACTAACGCAGTCAGAATTGGCTGCATTATGAGTAATCTGTGCCTAATCTATATCATTACCAAAAAAAAATCTGTAGGCGGATAGGGTGAGGCTTGAGGTGCAAAAAAGCATGAGAGTGCTCCGAAAAGATGGCCGTAAGGGGCTTTATGCGCAATAAATTGGTGTTTTGGGCGCGGAAGTGAGGAATTTTGTGTACTTTTGCAGAGTTATATTTATATATGTATAGTTTATGAATGCTGTGAGAAAGATTTTTGCATTGTTGATGCTTGGTGCGCTGTTTTTTGGTGTTGTGCCGGCGCGTGCGGTGCTGAAGGAGCGCGATCTCAATCAGACTATATCAGTGCTGAGGGCTGAGCTGGAGAATGCTTTCCGCGAGCAGAAGGAGCAGATGGAACGCTATCACAAGCGGGCCGAGATGCAGCACCAGGCTATGGTGGAGACCATGCAGCGCAGCGACCAGATAGCGCTGATGCTCTACTCGCAGAAGGAGGACTATACCTTCGATCTCACATATGCCTGCCATGAGGCTACGGAGCAGTACCGTGAGTATAAGAGCAGCCGTGTGCCCTATCAGAAGATTATGGGGCGCATGGAGCAGGAGGTGGTGAGATACCAGTCGCTGCTGGAGGCGCTGAAGAATCTCTCGCCGCTCAGCTTGAATGAAACGAGCCAGAAGTATCGCGACGTGTGCATCAAGCTGGCCACCAAGATGCTCAACAATGTGAGGGAGACCAAGAACAGCCTCGCTGCCGACCAAGCGCATTATGCCGAGATGGGCAAGAAGCTCAAGAAGGTGCACGATTATGCGCAGAAGCGCTATGAGGAGATACAAAACAATATCTTTATCAATGGCGGCCACAGTTACTTCGCTGTGCTGAAGCGGCTGAAGTGGTCGATTGATGAAGCCAAAAACGATACCAAGGAGAAATACCGCGTAGAGTCCATCAACACTAAGGACGGTGTGCGCATCAAGGTTAACTCGCAGTGGAGGGGGCCGGGCGTTTTCTTCTTTGCAGTGTTTATCCTGTTCTATCTTATTCTTGCGGCTGCGCTGAGCAGCGCCATCATGAAGTGGCTGGTGCCCAAGCGGCTGCGCACTCCTGAGTTTCTTAAGAAGCGGGTGTGCATCGGTCTTGTGGCGGCTATAATAATCTTTGCCGTAGTAATATCCATCGTAAGGATCTCCATGGGGCACAACAACTTTATGCTCATGGCCAGCGGCTTGCTAATAGAGTATGCATGGCTGGTGGGTGTTATCCTGCTGTCGCTGCTGGTAAGGCTCAACGGCAATCAGATAAAGAGCGGATTCCGCATCTATACGCCGGTAATGCTGATGGGCTTTGTGGTCATCGTGTTCCGCGTGATATTCATTCCCAACAATCTTGTCAACCTTGTTTTTCCGCCGCTGCTGGCTGTCTTTACGCTGTGGCAGTGGATTGTGGTAAGGCGCCATAATAGCAACATTCCCAAGAGTGACACCTTCTACACCTGGATATCGCTGGTGATAATGATGGCGTCAACCGTGGCTGCCTGGGTGGGCTACACCTTGATGGCAGTGCAGATACTGATATGGTGGCTCTTCCAGCTCACCTGCATCCAGACCATCACCAGTGCCTATCATTTGCTGGAGCTCTATGAGGCTCGCAAGCTGGCTGCCAAGGTGGCGCGCCGGCAGAGTTCGAAGATCCGTAAGTCGGAACGCCAGCGTGCCAACTTGTCTCCAGCCCTCGACGCAGCAGCGGCCTTGCAGAAGATAAAGGACAATCCTGGAGACTATATTATCAACACGTGGTTCTTTGACTTTATCTATAAGGCTGTGGTGCCGGTGCTGGGCGTGGTGAGTATAATGTGGAGCATATGGTGGGCAGCCGATGTGTTCAACCTTACTAACTCGGTTGTAAGTTTCTTCCTGCTGGACTTCATCAAGATTCCCAACGTGCTCTACCTGAGTCTGCAGAAGATAGTGTTGGCCTGCAGTCTGTGGTTTGTGTTCCGCTATGTCAGCTATCTGTTCAAGGCTCTCTATAAGCTCAAGACTCGCAATCCCAAGATGCGTAATTCACAGAGGCAGAGGGTTGACAAAGTGATCAGCGCAAGGCCCAATATTACCCTTGCCAACAATGTGATAGCTATCCTGGTATGGGGTTCTTACTTCATTATCTGCATGCTGATGCTCCATATTCCCGGCGGCGCCATAAGCATCATTTCCGCGGGACTGGCCACTGGTGTCGGCTTTGCCATGAAGGACCTGCTGGAGAATTTCTTCTATGGAATATCGCTCATGACCGGTCGTATCCGTGTGGGCGACTTTATTGAGTGTGACGGCATTCGCGGCAAGGTGGAGAGCATCACCTATCAGAGTACGCAGATAGCCACTCTCGACGGTTCCATCATCGCCTTCCTTAACAGTGCGCTATTCAGCAAGAATTTCAAGAACCTTACCAAGAGCCACAGCTATGAGCTTCTCAAGGTGCCCTTCGGCGTGGCCTACGGCACTGACATCAATAAGGTGCGCAAGGTGCTGATGAAGGCCATCAATGATCTCCAGACCAAGACTCGTGACGGGCGCGACATAATCAATACTAAGCTGGGCGCCGATGTCCTTTTCGATGAGTTTGCCGACAGCAGCGTTAATCTCATTTTAACCTGCTGGATAATCGTGGAGGAGAAACTCATGATTACCAGCCGCATCAAGGAAACGATATATAACGCCCTCAATGAGAATAACATTTCCATCCCCTTCCCTCAGAGAGATGTGCATATTATTGGAGAGATGGGGAATAAGGAGAAAAGGAGTAAGGAGAAGGTCTCCAAGACATAAAGTATCACAGATAACATTTCATAAACCAAAGAGATGCAACCATTACTTATCTACAACACCTTGTCGCGCAACAAGGAACTGTTTAAGCCCATCAACGAAGGACACGTAGGCATGTATGTCTGCGGCCCCACTGTCTATGGCGATGCCCATCTGGGCCACGCCCGCCCCGCTATAACCTTTGACCTTCTTTATCGCTATCTGCTGCACCTCGGTTATAAGGTGCGCTACGTGCGAAACATCACCGATGTAGGTCATCTGGAGCACGATGCCGATGAGGGCGAGGACAAAATCGCCAAGAAGGCCCGGCTGGAGCAGCTGGAGCCGATGGAGGTGGCGCAGTATTACACCAACCGCTTCCATCAGGCCATGGACGCCCTCAATGTGCTGCCGCCAAGCATAGAGCCTCACGCCTCTGGCCATATCATTGAACAGGAGCAACTGGTGAAGGAAATCCTTGACAACGGCTTTGCCTATGTAAGCGAAGGCAGCGTCTATTTTGACGTGGAGAAGTACAACCAGACTTACCGATACGGCAAACTGTCCAACCGCAACCTTACCGACGTAATCAACCATAGCCGCACTCTTGACGGACAGGATGAGAAGCATAACCAAGTGGACTTTGCCCTCTGGAAGAAAGCCCAGCCGCAGCACATCATGCGCTGGCCCAGCCCTTGGAGTGAAGGTTTCCCCGGATGGCACTGCGAGTGCACCGCCATGGGCCGCAAATATCTGGGTAATCATTTTGATATCCACGGCGGCGGTATGGATCTTGTTTTTCCCCACCATGAGTGTGAGATAGCTCAGGCTGTAGCTTCGCAGGGCGATGATATGGTAAAGTATTGGATGCACAATAATATGATAACCATTGAAGGCAAGAAGATGGGCAAGAGCTATAATAACTTCATTACCCTCCAGCAGTTCTTCGATGGTAGCCACGAGAAACTGCAAGAGGCCTATAGCCCTATGACTATCCGCTTCTTCATCCTCCAGGCTCACTATCGCTCCACTGTGGACTTCTCCAACGAAGCCTTGCAGGCCAGCCGTAAGGGAATGGAGAGACTCTTCGATGGAATCGCGCAAATTGAGCGTCTTCAACCCACCGAGGGCGGCATTGTTGACAAGGCCTATGCCGAGGAGCTGCGCCAGAAATGCTATGACGCGATGAATGACGACCTCAACTCGCCCATCGTTATCAGCCACCTCTTCGACGCTTGCCGTGTAATCAATCAAGTGGCCGACCATCAGCAGACCATCACTGCTGATGGACTCGAGGCTTTGCGCGACGTGTTCCATACTTTCACCTTCGATATCCTCGGCCTCAAGGCAGAGGCTGACGGCAGTAGTCAGCGTGAGGAGGCCTTCTCCGCTGCTGTTGACCTGTTGCTCGAAACCCGCGCCAAGGCTAAGGCTGCCAAGGATTGGACTACCAGCGACCTTATCCGCGACCGTCTCGCCCAGCTGGGTTTTGAGGTGAAGGACACCAAGGACGGTGCTACCTGGAAACTGAATAAGTAGCGCTGGTGAGAGAATTTTCTTCCAGGTTCTTTCAAAGAATGAGGTTCTACTGTCATTTCTTTAGAAGCCAACGGCTTTGTTCTTGACATATTATAATTGTCGAAACATCTGCGGGCAGTCGTAACTGTCCGCTTTTTTTTCAGTTGTTTGATAAAAGGGAAACGTAGCAAGCAAATAGCCTTTTTCTGCGATGACAGATAATTTTTTAGAAAGATATAATGAAATGTGCATTAAAAAGATGTTTTTTTTACCCTATTTAATATTACTTTAAAAAGTTTTCTCTATTTTTGTAGTCAGAATGTGTGCGTGTGCGCATACATTAAAAAGAAGAAAAGTAAAACAAAAAAACAATAACAAAAATGAAACTGAATTTCAAAAAAAGTTTGCTAGTGCTGGCTCTTTTTGCAGTCAGCGCAAGTTTCTACAGTTGTAAGGACGATGTGGACGAGTCTGACCTCTACACGTTCAAGGGTAGCACTATTATTTCCTTCTTGGAGGAATCGGAGAACTACACAGACTTCGCCTATGTATGCTCAAAGGTGAAGCTGAGCAAGAAGAGCGAATCCAACATAGCTCAGTTGCTATCCACGCGTGGTAATTACACCGTCTTTGCTCCCACAAACGAGGCTCTACACGCTTATCTGGATTCCATCTACGTAACCCGTGACTATGACATCACTCAGATACCCGACTCCACTGCCGAGTACATCGTTCGTAACGCTATCATCGACAATGGCAACAACGACGCCTATCTCACTACCGACTTCCTTGTCGGCGCACTGGGAAAGACCAACATGAACGACCGCTATATCACCATCAGTTACGACAATGACTCTGTTACAAGCAAGGCTATAACAGTGATAAACGAACACTCCAAGATCATCAATCCTGACGTGGAGGTAACTAACGGCGTGGTACACGGCGTGGACAATGTTGTTCAGATGTCTAATGCCTATCTGCCCGATCTTATCGAGCAGACCCCCAACCTCAAGATCTTCTCCATGCTGCTCCGCCAGACCGGATGGGACAAGAAGATGGAGGTTTACCGCGATGAGGACTACGAGATGAACCATCCCGAGACGATGAGTATAGAGAGCGGCACCTATCGTTGCCCGGAGCATCGCTATATCGGTTTCACCGCATTCGTTGAGCCCGACAGCCTCTTCGTTGCCCAGTGGGGTGTGCCTGAGCCTGACATTAAGAATGGCATTCTGCAGAATGGTGAGGAAATCCTGGCTGCAATTAAGGATAGGTGTGCACAGGTCTACCCCGATGCCACCGGCACCGATCTCAAGCAGGAGGATAACGCCGTCAACCAGTTTGTCAGCTATCACCTGCTGCCTGAGCGTCTAACCCTCGACAAGATAGTTGTTCATCACGCTGAGATGGGCTTTGCCTACAGCAACCCCACACAGCTCTCCATCGACTGCTTCGAGTATTACGAGACTCTCTGCACCAGCCATCGCCGCATGATGAAGATTACTGAGGGCAAGCAGACTGAGGGCAAGCGTATCAACCGTCACTGCAAGCATAAGACCGACGTGGCTGCCGGTGACTTCTTTGAGGAATACGACATTGATCGCCCGGGTATTCTCATCCTGGAGAACAATAAGAACTATCTCAACAACGCTCTCAACGGATTCTATTATACCATCGACAGCCTTCTCATCTACGACTACGATGTGCCCAACCTAGTGCTCAATGAGCGTCTGCGCTGGGATGTTACCTCCCTGTTGCCCGAGATGATGACCAATGGCTTCCGTCTGATGACTGACAATGAGTGGCACGTGTTCCCCACCGGCTACTTTGAGAATCTTAAGACTGGCAAGGAGTCACGCGTCCGCTATCTGCCCTACTGGTCAAGCACGGTGGATAACTATCAGGGTGATGAGATCAATGTCAACGGTCAGTATGACATGATTTTGCGTCTGCCGCCTGTACCTTACTATGGCACATGGGAGCTCCGTATAGCCAAGCCTACATACCCCACCTTTGGTATGGCACAGATCTATCTCGGCACCAATCCTGAGAACCTGCAGCCTATCGGTCTGCCTGTTGACCTCCGCCTCAACTACACTCTGCCTGTCATCGGCTATGAGACAGATACTGAGGACTGGGATGCTAACTATGAGAACGACCGTGTGATGCGACTCCACGGCTACATGAAGGCACCTTACCACGATGGTATCAAGCGTGGCGGCGGTACAGCCATCACCGAGTCAATGCGTTGCACCAAGACCTATGCTGGTTACGAGCGTATCCGTCGTATCGTAACCCAGGGCACCTTCGGCCCCGATGAGGTATGGTACATCCGCATCAAGTCTGTGCTTGAGAGTACTGCCACCATGTTCCTTTGGGATTACATGGAGTGGGTTCCCAAGTGGGTTTATGCAGGCACTGAGATGGAGGATATTTGGTAAAAGATTTGCCACCTCTTCGCGCGTACCTTATATTATAATATAATGGGAGACAGCGGCACAACCGCTGTCTCCCAATAAAAATTTAAGAAAGAAATATATTGTTAACCTAATTATTAACTTAAAAATTTTTTGCGTATGAAAAAGTTATACCTTTTCATTGCAGCGGTGTTTGCTATGCTATGCACCGTGAGCGTTAGTGCGCAGAAGTATAGCCTAGAGACAGAGGCCACTGACGGTCCTGAGCCTGGCGTTACTTATGCCATTATGAACGCTGAAACAAGCAAGTTCATCTCCTGTAAGTACGGCACCAGTGGTGGTCTGCTTGAGGTTATGGACGATGAAGATGTCCTTTGGCAGATTGAGGCCACAGGAGAGAAGACCGAGGCCGGCTACGACCTTTGGTATCTTAAGTCAGTAGGTCAGAACCTCTACGTACAGGAGGTTGACCTTGAAGGTCATCCTAACCTTGACGGCTTTGATGTTTACAACTACAATGGCTTCAACTGGGAGCTTACCGACGACAAGAGCAAGGCTGCCAAGATCGTCATTGCTAAGGGAACCCCCGGCGAGGACGTGACTGAAGGCGAGGTTTGGCGTACCAATGGTCCTTCCTCTGGTTTCGTTATCAGCCGTCAGAATCTTCCCATCTGGATTTCCGGCGACGGTATTGAGAGCCCCAAGATGATGAAGATTTCCTATCAGGGTGCTAACGTAGCTTGGGAGCCCTACAACGACGGCTGCGTTTCCTGGCAGTTCTGGACGGTAAAGAAGCTCTCTGCTCAGGAAGAGCTCGAGCAGCTTATCGACAACTACAGCAAGACTGAGTTCGTTGCCGGTAATGACCCCGGTTTCTACCGTGCTTCTGTAGTTGACGCTTACAATTCCTCTCTTGAGTCAGCCATGATGCTTGTTCTGCAGGCTGCTTCTGAGGAAGAGTATGAGGCAGCTGTTAAAGATCTCCGTGCAAAGCGTGAGGCTGTAGAGGTTGCTCTGATTCCTCTTACTGAAGGTTACTACTTCATCATCAGCGGTTTCGATGATTTCCTCAACAATTTCGGTGTGGAGAAGGCTGTCTATGACAACACCTCCGCTAACCTGATTGCTTACAAGAACCTTGATGAGACCGATGTAAACTTTGTATGGTACATCGCTCCCAACACCAACAGCGATGCTGAAGAGAACGAGTTCTGGGTACAAAACTACGCTACCGGCAACTATGTTTATCACGGCACCCAGTGGTATTCCTCTTCCACTCCGCTTACTCCGGATCCCTCTGAGCCTCAGAATATCCGTCAGTACACCAGCGGTAAGTGGTATTGGGGTAGCCGCACCTATCACAACACTTCCTACACACCGTATGCAAGCTCCAGTCCTGTAGCTAGCGACAGTCAGGGTAACCTTACCTCTTGGGGACAGTGGAGTGATGATTCTACCAAGAACACCCACTTCAATCTCTGGTATCTCCGCACCGTTGACGATGAGAAGATGGCAGACTTCGCTGACAAGAAGGCTCAGGTTGACCGCACGCAGCAGGTTAACGACCTCGTTACCGAGGCCAAGGACCTCTATGCTAAGCTCTTCACCTACACTCCGGGTGAGGAAGACCTGATTACTGTAGCAGGCGGTAACGGTTCCATCGATGCTGGTACTCTTGAATCCAATGTTGAGGGCAACCAGATTGCGTTCTACCACTTCCGCGGCCAGGGCGTTGCCACTTCTGATGACTACAAGTTCCTCATCGATGGCGACGATGAGACTTACATGCAGGGTTCCGGTTATATCGATATCGACATCAGCCAGACTCCGCAGCGCTATGTAACCTTCGAGTACTCTACCCGTTGCGCAAGCATGGAGAAGGGTAATGCTAACCAGCACAAGTGGGGTGTACAGGAGCGTCCTAACTTCATTCAGATCTACGCTGCTAAGGACACCGTTGACGGCGGTGACTGGGCAATGGTAGGAAGCACCAGTCTTGGTGCTCTCAAGCAGTCAGAGCTCACAGAGCCCTTCGATCCCGTATTCTATACCCTTGACCTTGGCGATACCTACGGATTCATCCGCTATGAGGTTATCTCCAACGCCAATGGCGGCAGTTACTTCACTCTCTCTGAGTTCCAGGTTCATCCTGCCTCAGTTGATGAGACCACCTCTCAGTACTACACCACTGAGGGCATGTCAGAGAAGGCTGACGTTCTCTTCGCTACTGCTAACGCCAAGATGGCTATTGCCGACCAGGCTACCGAGGCTGACATTGCCGAGCTGAAGGCCGCTCTTGCCGAGGTTAAGGAACTCTATGCCGACACCGCCGCCCTTGCTGCTTTGGCAGCTGAGTGCGAGGTACTCGGTTCCACCGCTATTGTAGGTGAAGAGATTGGCCAGGTTTCCAACCAGGATGTAGCCGACGCTCTCGCAGAAGCAGCAGCAACTGCCAAGGCTATGATTTCTCCCGCCATCACTGTTGACGAGGTTAAGGCTCAGATGGCTGCCCTGCGCTCCGCTAAGGAGAACTTCCTCAACGCTCTCAACACCTTCGAGCCCAACACCTTCTACTATCTGCAGTCTCCCCAGTTGGGACAGAACCTCTATGCTTCTGCTCCAGACCGCAAGACAACCCTTAAGGTTGGTACTAATGACGGCAAGTATGACGAGTACGCCGCTGAGACCATGTGGATGTTTGCTCCTGCCGAGGGCGAAGGCACTTATTATGTACAGAACGTAGCTACCGGTTTCTATCTCACCGAGGCTTCCACCGACGGTACAGAGGCAACTCTCTCCTACAAGCCCGTTGTTTATGAAATCAACTACAGTGGCGACGGTGCTTACACCTTCGTTCCCACCAATGCCATGAACAAGCAGGGTCTTGCTATCGGTGTTGATGCCGCTGCCGGCGAGGTTGAAGCCAAGGCTATCTTCACTGAACCTAATCCTGCTGCTACTTCTTGGGTAATCCTGCCGCTCAGCGAGGACGTAGAGGCTATTTCCGCCACCATCACTCCGGGTATCGGCGTGCTGGCTCTGCCTTACAACCTCAGCGATGAGTTTGTTGATCTCAACGAAGGCCTCACCCTCTACGGTGTTAAGAACATGACCCAGGAGGAGGTTGAAGGAGAACTCGAAACCACTATCGATCTTTACAAGAAGACAGAGGTAGCTGCCAACGAGGCCGTTATCTATCAGTATAGCGGTACCGAGCCCATCCAGCTTACTATTCCTCTCCCCAGCACCCTCTCTTCCACTAAGGAGGCAAGCAATGGTATCGTAGGTATGCTCTATGCACAGGCTGTCAAGGCTGGTGTTGCCCGCAGCACTGGCGAGGCTTTTGAGGCCGTTTCCGGCACTCCCACCATCGCAGCTCAGACTGGTGTCATCGACCCCGCAACCTTCAAGGCCGAGGTAGCTGACGTTGAGACCGATATGACCCTTGTCATTACCGGCCTCAAGCCTATGAAGACTGTCACTCAGGGCGACGTTAACGGCGACGGCGAGGTTAATACCTCCGACGTAGTGGCCGTTTACAACTTCATCATCGACGGCACCGGCGTGACCAAGGAGGCAGCTGACGTCAATGGTGACGGTGACGTTAACTCCACCGACGTTGTAGCTATCGACAAGCTCATC
>JAEEGK010008546.1_pt1 | contig 24124 bp, 16 predicted proteins | sample 8958771 | NCBI WGS metagenome assembly JAEEGK01 (sample SAMN16246547, study PRJNA631951) | gut metagenome | biome: gut microbiome; feature: rumen; material: SC-attached | host: Bos | place: Iran: Karaj | collected 2018-10
TCGAACTGCAATCCGGAACGTACAAAGAGCGCATCATCAATCGCAATCGGTAAGGAGCAAGTATGAACGAATTTGAACTGAAATACGGCTGCAACCCCAATCAAAAGCCCGCCCGCATCTATATGGAGGACGGGAGCGACCTGCCCGTGGAGGTCCTCAACGGACGCCCGGGGTACATCAATTTTCTGGACGCGCTGAATTCCTGGCAGCTGGTGCGGGAGCTGAAGGAGGCATTGGGACTGCCCGCCGCGGCGTCCTTCAAACATGTCAGCCCGACCTCCGCCGCCGTCGGTCTGCCTTTGCCGGAGCGGCTCAAGAAAGCCTGCTTCGTGAACGACATTCCCGAACTGGATCAGAACCCGCTTGCCTGCGCGTATGCAAGAGCGCGCGGCGCCGACCGGCTCTGCTCCTTCGGCGACTGGGTGGCGCTCTCGGACGAATGCGACGCGCTGACCGCTTCGCTCATCAAGCGCGAGGTCTCCGACGGCGTGATCGCGCCGGGCTACACCCCCGAGGCGCTCGAGATCCTGAAAACCAAGCGTAAGGGCGGCTACAACATCGTGAAAATCGACCCGGACTACGTTCCCGCCGCAAAGGAGCACAAGCAGGTCTTCGGCGTGACCTTTGAGCAGGGGCGCAACGACAGCAGGATCGACGCCTCCCTGCTTCACAACATTGTGACCGAAAACAAAGAACTGCCCGAAAGCGCGGTGCGCGATCTGATCGTTTCCATGATCACGCTGAAATATACGCAGTCCAATTCGGTCTGCTATGCCGTCGACGGACAGGCGATCGGCGTCGGCGCGGGGCAGCAGTCCCGCATCCACTGCACGCGGCTTGCGGGCTCCAAAGCGGACACCTGGTTTTTGAGACAGGCGGACAAGGTCCTTTCGCTGCCGTTTTTGCCGAAGATGGCGCGTCCGGACCGCGACAACGTGATCGACGGATACATCAACCGGAACGAGGAAGACGTCTGCGCCGAGGGCGTCTGGCAGCGGTTCTTTACCCGCCGTCCGGAGCCCTTTACCCCGGAAGAACAGCGCGCGTACCTGAATACCGTGCAAAACGTTGCGCTCGGCTCCGACGCGTTCTTCCCGTTTTCGGACAACATCGAACGTGCATTTTTAAGCGGCGTGAAGTACGTCACACAGCCCGGCGGTTCCATTCGGGACGATGCGGTCATCGACTGCTGCAACAAGCACGGCATGGTCATGTGCTTTACGGGCTTAAGGCTGTTCCATCATTGAGGAGTACGATATGAAAATCATGGTGATCGGCGGCGGCGGGCGCGAGCACGCCATCGTCAAAAAGCTGAAGGAGAATCCGAACGTCACCGCGCTTTACTGCCTGCCCGGCAACGGCGGCATTGCAAGGAACGCGGTCTGCGTTCCCATTGCCGCAACGAACCTCGACAGCATTGTACGCTTTGCAAAGGAGCATTCAATCGACTACGCCGTGGTGGCGCCGGACGATCCGCTCGCGATGGGCGCGGTGGATCTTCTGGAAGCGATCGGCGTGCCCTGCTTCGGTCCGCGGAAGAACGCCGCGATCATCGAAGCGTCCAAGGTCTTTGCAAAGGAACTGATGAAGCGCTACGGCATTCCCACGGCACGCTATGAGACCTTCGACGATATGGACGCGGCGCTTCGCTATCTTGAAACCGCCCCCATGCCTGCGGTCATCAAGGCGGACGGGCTCGCGCTCGGCAAAGGCGTGATCATCGCGCAGACGCTTTCGGAGGCAAAGGAAGCCGTCCGCGCTATGATGGAGGACAAGCGCTTCGGCAAGAGCGGCGAGCGCATCGTGATCGAAGAATACCTCGAGGGACCGGAGATCTCCGTGCTCTCCTTCACGGACGGTAAAACCGTCGTCCCCATGGTCTCCTCCATGGATCACAAGCGCGCGGGAGACGGTGACACCGGATTGAACACCGGCGGCATGGGAACCGTTGCGCCGAATCCGTACTATACCCCGGAGGTTGCAGACCGCTGCATGCGCGAAATCTTCCTTCCCACGATCCGCGCCATGGCGGCGGAGGGACGTCCGTTCAAGGGTTGTCTCTATTTCGGGCTGATGCTGACCAAAGACGGCCCCAAGGTCATCGAGTATAACTGCCGCTTCGGCGATCCCGAGACGCAGGTGGTCCTGCCGCTTTTAAAGACCGATCTTCTGACGGTCATGCAGGCGGTGACGGAAGAACGGCTTGCGGACTGCCCGGTGACGTTCTCCGACGGCGCCGCAGCCTGCGTGATCCTGGCGTCCGAGGGGTACCCCGGATCCTATCAAAAGGGATTTCCCATCCGCATTCCGGACGATCTGAACGCCGAAATCTTTACAGCGGGCGTCAAGGAAACAGACGGACAGCTTGTGACGTCCGGCGGACGCGTGCTCGGCGTCACGGCAACCGCGCCGACGCTGAAGGAAGCGCTGCAAAAAGCATACGCTGCGGCGGAGCAGATCCGGTTTGAGAACGTCTATTACCGCCGGGACATCGGAAAGCGTGCGCTGGCGGCATTGGAGGATTGATATGGTCTATCGCATCTATGTAGAAAAAAAGCCCGGTTTTGCACAGGAGGCGGAAGCATTGTGCAGCGAGCTAAGGTCTTTTCTCGGGATCGCGGGGCTCAAAAAAGTCCGCATCCTGAACCGGTACGACGCCGAAGCGATCAGCCGGGAGCAGTTTGAAGCGGCAATTGCAACGGTCTTTTCCGAACCGCAGGTGGATACTGCCGCCGAGGCCGTCGATCTAAACGACGCCGACGCCGTTTTTGCCGTGGAATATCTTCCCGGTCAGTTCGACCAGCGCGCGGATTCCGCCGCGCAATGCATCCAGATCCTCTTCCAGTCCGAACGTCCCGTGATCCGCTCGGCAAAGGTCTACGCGCTTTACGGCGCGCTGAACACGGAGGACCTCAACCGGATCAAAAAATACGTCATCAACCCCGTGGAAGCGCGCGAAGCCGCGCAAGCCCTTCCCGAGACGCTGAAAATGCCCTACGAGATCCCCACCGCCGTGCAGACGCTGGACGGCTTCCGGACGCTGGATGAATCGGCGCTGTCCGGCATGATCCGCGCGTACGGGCTTGCCATGGACGAGGGCGACATCGCCTTCTGTCAGACGTATTTCCGGGACGAGGGACGGGATCCCACGATCACCGAGCTCAGAATGATCGACACCTACTGGTCCGATCACTGCCGGCATACCACCTTCCATACGATCATCGACAGCGTGCGCTTCGAGGATCCGGAGCTGCAGAAAACATACGAGGATTACCTTGCGCTGCGCCGGGATCTTCATAGGACCAAGCCGCCGTGTCTGATGGATCTTGCCACCATTGCGGTGCGCGATCTCAAACGAAAGGGCAAGCTCGATAAGCTCGACGAGTCCGAGGAGATCAACGCCTGCACCGTCAAGATCACGGTGGAGATCGACGGCAAGCCGGAACCGTGGCTGCTCCTCTTCAAAAACGAAACGCACAACCATCCGACCGAGATCGAGCCGTTCGGCGGCGCCGCCACCTGTATCGGTGGGGCGATCCGCGATCCGCTTTCGGGCAGAGCATACGTCTACGGCGCGATGCGCGTCACCGGCGCGGCGGATCCCACGACGCCGGTCTCCGAAACGATCTCCGGAAAACTTCCGCAGCGCAAGCTGGTCACGACGGCTGCCGCGGGCTATTCCTCCTACGGCAATCAGATCGGTCTTGCCACCGGCCTTGTCGAAGAGCTTTACCATCCCGGCTACGCCGCAAAGCGCATGGAGATCGGCGCGGTCATCGCCGCGGCGCCGCAGGCGAACGTCCGGCGGGAACGCCCCGTTCCGGGCGACGTTGTGATCCTTCTCGGCGGCAGCACCGGCAGGGACGGCATCGGCGGCGCGACCGGCTCCTCCAAGGCACATACGACGCATTCCGTTGAGGTCTGCGGCGCCGAGGTGCAGAAAGGCAACGCGCCCGAGGAACGCAAGCTGCAGCGCCTGTTCCGGTCGCCCGAAGCCGCTCGGCTCATTAAGCGCTGCAACGATTTCGGCGCAGGCGGCGTCAGCGTCGCCATCGGCGAGCTGGCGGACGGCGTGAAGATCGATCTCAACGCTGTTCCCCGCAAGTATGAGGGACTGGACGGCACGGAGCTTGCGATCTCCGAATCGCAGGAGCGTATGGCGGTCGTGGTCGCATCCGAAGACGCCGATCGGTTTCTTAAGCTTGCCGCGCAGGAAAACCTGCAGGCGTGCGTCGTGGCGAAGGTCACGGAAGAGCCCCGGCTGGTCATGGAATGGAACGGAAAGCGCATCGTGGATCTTAGCCGCGCGTTTTTGGATTCCAACGGTGCGGAAAAGCATATCGACATCGAAACCGCCGCGCCGCAAAAGGAAGAACCGGCTGCCGAAATGAGCTTTGAAGCAGCATGCGAGCGAATGACGGATGATCTGAACCTCTGTTCGCACCGCGGGCTGTCCGAGCGCTTCGATTCCACCATCGGCGCGGGCACGGTCTTGATGCCGTTCGGCGGCAAAAACCAGCTGACGCCCATTCAGGCGATGGTCCATAAGATCGCCGTGGAGCAGGGCCTAACCTGTGACTGTTCGCTGATGGCGTACGGGTTCGATCCGTATCTGTCCTCTTTGAGTCCCTACCACGGCGCGTATCTTGCCGTGGTGGATTCCGTCTCGAAACTGGTCGCCTCCGGCGCGAAGTTCGAGGACGTCTATCTGAGCTTCCAGGAATACTTCGCTAAGCCCGGCCGCGATCCGAAGCGCTGGGGACAGCCGCTTTCTGCGCTGCTCGGCGCATTCCGCGCGCAGACGGAGCTCGGCGTCGGCGCGATCGGAGGCAAGGATTCCATGTCCGGCACCTTTGAAACACTCGACGTGCCGCCTACGCTCGTGAGCTTCGCGGTCACGACCGACAAAACCGCGCATATCGTTTCTCCCGAGTGCAAAGCGCCGGGTCGTTCCGTGGTCCTGTTCGCCCCGGAGCGGGACGAAAACGGTCTGCCCAAGGCCGCTTCTTTGCTCGTGCTGTTCGATCGCATCACCGCGCTGCAGCGCGCGGGGATCGTGACGGCGTGCCGGGCCGTCGGCTTCGGCGGAATCCTGGAGGGCGTGTTGAAAATGTGCTTCGGCAACGGCTTCGGGTTCCGCTTCGATGAAAAGCTCCCTGTGTCGGAACTGATACAAAAGCAGTACGGCTCCTTCCTGGCGGAGGTGACGGAGGACGTTTCGGACGGCAAACCCGTCGGCGTCGTCACCGAAGCGCCGTTTTTCACATACGGCGAAACGTCTCTGGACGCCGAAGCTCTGCGTCTTAAATGGGAGCGCCGCCTCGAATCCGTCTATCCCGCCGGGATCGACGAAAAGGTCGAGACCTATGAAGCGCTTTCCTATCATGCCGAACGCCGGATCGCGCCCGCGGTTCGCTGCGCAAAACCGCGCGTTCTGATCCCCGTGTTCCCCGGCACCAACTGCGAGTACGACAGTGCAAGAGCCGTTCGTGAAGCGGGGGCGGAGCCCGAGGTTTTGGTCATCAACAACCTTTCCGCCGACGGCATCCGCCGTTCCGTGGACCGCTTCGCCGAAGCGCTGCAGAACGCGCAGATCGTCTTCATCCCGGGCGGCTTTTCCGGCGGCGACGAACCGGACGGCAGCGGCAAGTTTATCACCGCATTCTTCCGGAACGCGGCGATCCGCGAAGGTGTGATGACGCTTCTCAAGCGCCGCGACGGTCTGATGCTGGGCGTCTGCAACGGTTTTCAGGCGCTCGTTAAGCTCGGACTCGTGCCGTACGGCAAAATCACCGACCCGGATCCCGAGAGCCCGACGCTGACGTTCAATACCATCGGACGCCACCAGTCCCGCATCGTGCGTACCCGCATCGTTTCCGACAAGTCGCCTTGGTTCTCCGGACTGAAAACAGGCGAGATCGTCAGCGTGCCAATCTCTCACGGTGAAGGACGCTTCATCGCCTCCGACGCCATGCTTCAAGAGCTGATCCGAAACGGACAGATCGCCACGCAGTACGTGGACCTGAACGGCGTTCCGACCTCCGATCTGCGGTTCAATCCGAACGGTTCCGTCCTTGCCATCGAAGGGATCACCTCGCCGGACGGCAGAGTCCTCGGCAAGATGGGACACTCCGAACGTATCGGATCGGATCTCTACAAAAACGTCCCCGGCAGTTACGACAGCCACCTGTTTGAATCAGCGGTCCGGTATTTCCGCGGGAACTGAAGAATCCATCCACATTAAAAAGTCCCTTGTCTGGGACTTTTTCTTATCATCAAAGCGAGAACCGACCGCATGGTGAAAGAAATACTAGCCATGTTTGCAATGTGAAAGTGCGACTAGAAGCAGATTTTAGCGATCGGCAAGTTAGATAAATGAAAAAGCCCGAAGCGTGTGTGCGCTTCGGGCTTTGGTGTTTTATGATGCGTTATTCCCGTAGACGATCTTGCGGAGGACGAGCTCTTTTGCGCGGGCGCGGAGGTTGTTCAGTTCGGGGAATCCGTCAGTCCGGCTGCTGTTCGTCGGCGTCTTCGCTGCGCACGATATTGACGACCCAGCGGTCGCTCTTTACCAGGATAAAGCCGATCACGCACTTGACGAGCTCCAGTGAACAGCACACGATATAGAGCGGCAAAATCGGAAGCGCCGTAAACCGGCTCAGAACGAATGCGACGGGGATACAGAGCGTCCAGACGAAGCAGCTGTCGAACAGCATCGTGATCCGCGTCTGCCCGCCGGAGCGCAGGGTGAAATAGCAGGCATGGGTGAACGCGTTGAACGGCATCATGCATGCGGAGACCCAGAGGAACCGCGTCGCGAGCGTCTTCACCTCGTCGCCGGTGTTGTAAAGCCGGGGGATGAACGGCGCGGCTACGGCGAGCGCGACGCCGAAGAACAGGCAGGTGCACACCGACAGCGCAATGATCTTTCTGTCCGTGTCCTTCGCTTCCTCCAGCTTGTTCGCGCCGAGCAGGTTGCCGACGATGATGCCGATCGAGGAGCCGATGGACATGAAGACGATGTTGAAGAGGTTCGATACCGTGCTCGAAATGTTCAGCGCCGCGACGGCGGAGATGCCGCGCATCGAATAGCACTGCATCATGGTCGTCATGCCGAGCGACCAGAACGCCTCGTTCAACAGAAGCGGCGTGCCTTTGAGAACGATCTGCTTTGCAAGGGCGCCGGGCACATAAAGCGAGCGGTAGACGCCTTTGAAGAAGGGGAAGCGCTTCGTATGGGTATGCGCATAGGTCACGATGATCGCAAGCTCCGCAAAGCGGGAAATGACCGTTGCGATCGCCGCGCCGAGTACGCCGAGCGCCGGGAAGCCGAGCTTGCCGAAGATCAGCAGATAGTTGAACAGCAGATTGATGAGCACGGCGGACCCGCTGGCGACCATCGGCACGAAGGTCTCACCCGTTTCGCGGAGCGAAAAGGCATAGCACATCGAAAGCGCGGCGGGAATGAGCCCGATCAGCATGATCAGAACGTACTTGCTGCCGTATGCGAGCGTTGCGGCAAGGTCGCCCTCCGCGCCGCTTTCGTGCAGAAACAGCGTGAGCAGCGGCTTATGGAAAAAGCCGAGGACGACCAGCGCGACGGCAGAGATACCGGCGCAGATCAGCAGCTTAAACCGGAGCACATGCCGCACGCCGTCCGTATCCTTTTTCCCGGCGAACTGCGCGCCGAAAATGCTGGCGCCGGAGAGCCCGCCGAAGACGGTCAGATTGAATACAAAGATGAGTTGGTTCGCGATCGCGACGCCGCTCATCTGCTCGGTCCCGATCCTGCCGACCATCAGATTGTCCAGCACGTTGACGAACTGGCTGACGCCGTTCTGGATCACGACGGGTATGACGATCGCAAGGACCGCCTGATAAAACGCTTTATTCCCGATGTATTTTGAAAGAAAAGACCGCTGTTCCATTGTCTGCCGTTCTCCGCGGGGCGTTCTTCCGCCCGTCCGTTTCACAGTATACCATGAACGCCTGCAAAAGAAAAGCCGAAAAGTGCGATCCTGCCGGCGGGAACCTGTAAAACACGGTCGACTTCAATTATAGTATTGATGATCTGATCGAGAAAAAACACTGCGACAAAGCCCGAGGCGTGCGTTTCGGGCTTAATGCTGTCTTTCTGCGGCTATTCTCCGCATACGATCTCGCGGAGGACGAGCTCTTCCGCGCGGGCGCGGGATCGAGTACCGGATCGGGAACCCGGATGCTGCCGACCGTGGTATATGTGACATTCGTTTTGATACCTCCTTCTGTGGATCCTGTGGACTTCGCGCGGGGGTAGCATTTGCCGGATGGAAAGATGCGTTCCGGGCAGGATCGACAGGTGCAATCCTGCATGCTCTGTCAGATCCTTCGCCGCCATAGGATGACAGCATGATCCTGATATGGAAGAAGCGGATCTTTCTGCTGTGCGAAAGCACGTTCTTCGGTCATAGAAGCGCGCCCGCATATATTGATTATCTGCGGGTTTTCTGGTATTATATATTTATCGGGTTATCGGATCGGAACGCCGAAAACGGATCATGACAGAAGGAGGCGTAGGCATATGACCGTCAATTACAATACGCTTGCTGCGGTCGCGCCGCTGCTGCTGCTTCTGATCGGACTGTCGATCACGGTGATCATCGACCCGTATATCCGGCGGGAGCATCGGCGCGTCATGCTGATCATCGCCGCGCTGCTTGTGACGCTTGTTGCGCAGAATGTCCTCGATTTTTTGGTAGAGCAGGACAGCACACAGCGTATGGCGCGGACGATCCTCGGGATCTACGGGTATTCCGTTCGTCCGGCGGTCCTTGTGCTGTTTATGTACCTGTTCGGCACAAAGCGTAAAACCTGGCCTTTCTGGACGCTGGTCGGCGTCAATGCGCTGATCTATTCGACGGCGCTGTTTTCCGGCATCAGCTTCTCCATGGATGAAACCAATCACTTCCTTCGCGGACCGCTGGGCTACAGCTGTCATGTGGTCAGCGGCATTTTGCTGTTCTGCCTGCTTTGGATTACGATCCGCGCGTTTCGCCGGATCAAAAAAGCGGAAATGTGGCTCCCGCTGCTGAACGCGCTGCTGATCATTGCCTGCGTTCTGATGGACTCCGTGTTCGCGACAGACCTTCGTTATCCGGTCACGTTTCTGACCGTCGGCATTGTGATCAGCACGGTGTTCTATTATATCTGGCTGCATCTGCAGTTCGTCCGCGCGCATGAACGCGATCTGATGGCGGCGCAGCGCATCCGGATCATGATGACGCAGATCCAGCCGCACTTTCTGTTCAACGCGCTCAACACCATTCGCGCGCTGTACGCAAAGGACCCGCCCATGGGGGACCGGATCCTGGAGGATTTCAGCACCTATCTCCGGCAGAATTTGGAATCGCTGAACCAGACCGATCTGATCCCGATCAAAAAGGAGCTGGAGCATACGCAGCTGTATGCGGAGATCGAAGCGCTCCGCTTTCCGCAGATCCGTGTGGACTACCGGATCGAAGACGACGCGTTTTCGATCCCTGCGCTGACGATCCAGCCGCTGGTGGAGAACGCGATCCGGCACGGCGTCCGAAGCTGTAAGGAGGGACTGGTGACCGTTTCCACCGCGCGTGAGACGGGCGGACACCGGATCACGATCGAGGACAACGGCGTCGGCTTCGATCCGATGCAGGAGGAACGCGGGGAGAAATCGCATATCGGGATTCAAAATGTCAGGGAACGCGTCGAGCAGATGTGCGGCGGAACGATGGTTCTCAGAAGCGAGATCGGAAAGGGTACCGAAGTCACGCTGTTCATCCCGGATGCGGCAGCGGAGAAAGGAAAGGAGAGGGAACTGTGAAAGCGATCTGTGTAGACGACGAACCGCTGGCGGTCGAATATACGGTGCATCAATGCGAAAGCCTGCCGGAGATCGACGAGATCCGGGGGTTTACGGATGCGCAGCCCGCGCTGGACTGGCTTTCGGAGCATGCGGCTGATCTTGCGCTTCTCGATATCAATATGCCGGGGATCGACGGCATTGCCCTTGCCGCGCGGATCAAGGAGATGCATCCGCAAACGGCGATCCTGTTTCTGACCGCGTACAAAGAATATGCCTTTGACGCGTATGCGGTGCACCCGACGGGGTATCTTTTGAAGCCGGTCTCTCTGGAAAAGCTTGCGGCGGAGGTGCGCTATCTCTATGAGGAGAAACGGTCCGAGCCGTCCGAACGGATCCGGATCAAGACCTTCGGGTTCTTCGACGTGTTTGTGGGAGATCGGTTCGTGCATTTCAAGCTGGCGAAAAGCAAGGAGATTTTAGCGTATTTGGTGGACCGGCAGGGCTCCGGGGTCACGCGGGCGGAGCTCTTTGCCGCGGTGTGGGAGGATCGCCCGTACGACCGCGGCATGCAGAAGCAGTTGGATACCTACATCCGTTCGCTCAGAGATACCCTGCGGGAATACGGCGCGGAGGAGATCATGGAGCTAAGCAAGGGGATCCTTCGCGTCAGACCGGAGACGTTCACCTGCGACGCGTACCGGTTCCACGCGGGCGACAGCGAGGCGATCAACGCGTACCGCGGGGAATACATGAGCGCCTATCCCTGGGCGAGCATGACGGAAAGCATCCTGTCCGGAAAAGCAAATAAAACCTAAAAGGAAACCGCTGTTTTCAAGCTTTTCGAGAAAAACGGATGTTTCTTTGGACATCCTTTGGACATGCTTTGCTATATTAAAACGTTGAAAAATATATTATGCGCGGTCCGATTGACCAGATCGACGGCGGCAAAGGAAACAATTCAATTGACAGGAGGAAAAAACAATGTTCTCATTCAAAGGACCCGGATTGAAAATCTTCGCGGCGATTCTTGCCGTGATCGCGCTCGGCGTCGGCGTCTATTTCACGTTCTTCCGGTCGAAGGGCTATGAAAAGACCGAAGCGACCATCGTTTCCATCGAAAACGACCCGGATTATATTCCCGATCCGGATACCGCAAACGACGTCAGACGGATGGTGACCGTAAAGTACACGGTCGACGGCAAGGAATATACGACGCAGCTCGACTCCGACAGTCCGTCCTACGAGGTGGGCAAGACCGTCAAGATCATGTATGACCCGCAGAACCCCGCAAAGATCACGTCCTCGAAGGGCTTCGGCGTCTATCTCATGATCGCGGGCGCGGTCATCCTGCTGTTGGTGGTCGGACTGACGGCCAAAAAGAAGATCGACGTCAAAAAGCTCAGGGAAACGCAGGGCGAGACCGTCTATGCGCCGTCCGAGCAGGGTGAGCAGCGCGAGCTGTACTTTTTGACCGACCTCGGCACGCCGAAGTACGGACATCGCATCGAGGACAAGGACCGCAACGTCCTTTACGAAGCGAAGATGACGAAGTTCACGCTGGCGGGTCCGTTCGGCTTCGACTTCATCGACTATGAGCACGGCACGACCAAGGCGCATCTCGTCGGGCACCAGGAGGAGACCGACTGGAACTCCTTCCTGCTCGACAACCACTACACCTTCTCGCTGGACGGCGAGGACATCTGGAAGCACCTGAAGCGGAACGGCGTCAAGGTGGAATCCCGTTTTGCGCAGGGCAAGGTCCTGTTCCCGTCCTACACGGTTTCGAGAGACGGCGCGGAGATCGGCTACATCGAGGCTTCGAGCCAGTACGTCCACGAGGAGGACGCGGAGGAGCATGCGGTTGCGAACAAGGTCCCGGTTCCGGGCTTCTACCGCATTTTCACGGGTGAAAAGAACCTCGACCTGCTGTTTGTCGTCGCGCTCGCGTTCGCGCGCAGCGGCGCAACGGACGACAAGGGCGGCTCCCGCAGGATCGTCTTCAACGCGCTGAAGGGCTGAGATCCCGTGAAAGGTACGGGACTTTCCGAAATACAACAAAGACAAGGATCAAGAGGCATTATGGACAACAAACAAATCTACAAAAAGACGCTCGGATTCTCCCTGCGCCGCGTGTTCTGGGACATCATTTCGGTCGTGCTGCTTCTCGGCGCGGGAACGCTCGGCTATTTCCTCGGTGAAAAATATGCGCAAAACGGACCGATCGGTCTGTTGATCGGCGCGGTGATCGGCGTCGTTGCGCTGATCCTCATCACGCGGTTCATTTCGTATGCGCTGAAAGCGGGACAGATCGCCATGATGACGCGCGGCGTTGCCGAAGGCGAGCTGCCTGACGACGTCATCAGGGAGGGCAAGAAGGTCGTGAAGGAACGCTTTGCGACCGTTGCGGCGTTCTTTGCGATCACCGGCGTGATCCGGGGCATCTTCAACCAGATCGGTCGCGGCATCACGAAGCTCGGAGAAAGCATCGGCGGCGATACCGGCGGTGCGATCGGCGGCGCGGTAAGCTCCGTCATGCAGACGATCATCAATTATCTTTGCGACTGCTGCCTCGGCTGGGTCTTCTACCGCAAGGAGGTCAAGCCTGCGCGGGCGGCGTGTGAAGGCGCGGTGCTGTTCTTCAAGCACGGCAAGACGTTTGCAAAGAACATGGGCCGCGTGTTCGGCATGGGCTTTGTTTCTCTGCTCGGCATCGGCGGCGTGTTCGGCGTCGTTTCGTACCTGATCCTGAAAGGGCAGACGTTCTATGAGCCGCTTGCGGCGTGGATGACGGAAAACCTTACCGATACGTCGAGTTGGCTCGCGCAGATCCTCAGCAATCCCAAAACGCTGCCCATCGCTTTCGCGGCGCTCATCGGGATCATCATGTGGGCGATCATCCACTCGGTCTTTATCAAGCCGTTCGTGCTGGTCGGCGTGCTGAGAAACTACATCGAATCCGGCAAGAACGATATCCCGTCGGAGGAGAGCTTCCGGATGCTCGATTCCAAGTCTCCGAAGTTCCGCAAGCTCCACCAGGAGATGTAACGGACGCGGGGGAAAGGAGTTACTTTATGAATAAAAAAACCGTTGCTGCAATCGTGATCGCCGTCGCCGCACTGTGCCTGTCGATCGCGGGACTGATCGTTGCGCTGCTGCCGAAGCAGGCAGTCGGAGACGTGCAGTACGTCATGTATCTCGGCACGAACGATAAGGATACGAACGAGCCGGTGTTCGCGCCGGACGAAGCCAAAACGAAAGCGGAGGAGATCCTGCTCAAGCATGTCGGCGACTGGACGATTCAGGAGGCGAACGGCGGCTGGGCAGACGGAGATATGCTCTATCGCGAATACACGATCGTAATCTATCTGAGCGATACGAGCGCGGACGCCGTTCACGCCGCTGCGGACGAATTGATCGCGGCGTTTCATCAGAGCACCGTTCTGATCCAGAAAAACGTGACCGCAACCGAGTTCTATTACGGCAGACCGTAAACGGTCCGACCGGCATACCGGTTCCCGCAGGACGGTACTTCTCCGCCCCGCCGGAACGTACGGATTTTGCACGGACCGACGGTACGGTATACCGAACGCATCTGACACAGAGGTGAATGCGCGTGAAAAAAACAAGAAAGGTCGATATCGTCATCGTCTGCGTGTTGGCGGCGCTGCTGGCGCTTGCCGTCGTGCTGACGCTGATTCCGAGCGCAAAGCAGCGCGAGATCGCACAGAAGGCGACGGGCTATGAGGCGTTCATCGGCAAAAAGATCGGGATCCTGACGGGCACGAACATGGAGGCGGAGACCTTCAGGTATTTCCCGAAAAGCGAGTATCTGTACTTTGACGGCTATCCGAACATGAACATCGCGCTCAAAAGCGGTGTGATCGACGCCTACCTCGGAGACGAGCCGGCGCTGAAAAGCATCCATGCCGCAGAGCCGGAGATCAACTATTTCCATAAACGCCTGACGAACAACCGCTATTCCTTTGCGTTCCGCAAGGACGATCCGGAGGAAAAGGCGCTGCGCGATCAATTCAATCAGTTCCTTGCGAAGATCAAGGCGAACGGCGTGTATGACGAGATCGACCGGACCTGGTTCGGCGTCGACGAATCGAAGAAGGTCGTCGACATGTCCGATCTGACGGGCGAAAACGGCACCATCCACGTCGTTACGACTTCGACGGACGAACCGTTTTCCTACATCAAGGACGGGAAAAACGTCGGCTACGACATCGATGTCGCCGTGCGGTTCTGCCGCGAGTACGGCTACGCGATCGAGATCGGCGAGGTCGATTTCTCGGCGCGCATTCCTGCGCTGGCGTCCGGCAAGTATGAGTTCACGACGACCATGAACGTCACGCCCGAGCGCGAGGAGGAGGTCCTCTTTTCCGATCCGGTCAGCGAGGGCGGTATCGTCGTCGCGGCGCGTTCGGACGAGATCATCGCGGGCGAGCCGAGCTATACGGAGTACATCGGAAAGCGGATCGGCATGGTGACGGGCTTCAGCCTGGAAAACATCGTGCTGGAACTGTTCCCCGATTCCACCTACGTCTATCAGGAGAGCAACAGCGATCTGGTCCTCGCCATGAAGTCGGGTTCGATCGACTGTTATGCGGGCGATCTGCCGACGATCCGCGGCATCTGCGAGGAGGAACCGGAGATCGGGTATCTTTCTAAGCCGCTGTACGTCGAAGGCTATTCCTTTGCGTTCAGCAAGGCGAGCGACCTTTCGGAAAAGATTCTGCCGGAGTTCAACGCCTTTGTGGCGGGACTCCGGGAAAGCGGCGAACTGACCCGCCTGCAGAACGTATGGTCGGACGACGCGAAGAACGCGGAGCAGGCGTTCGATCCGACGGTCCCGAACGGCAAAAACGGAACGATCACCGTTGCGCTCCTTCCGGACCGGCCGCCGTTTACCTATGTGTCGAACGGCGCGTATACGGGATTTGCCGTCGAGCTGATCACCCGGTTTACGCGGGAATACGGCTATGCCATTGCATACGAAACCGGCACGCTGACCTCATGCATTGCAGGGATCTCGTCCGGGAAATACGATGTGCTGATCGGTCCCATATCGGTGACCGAGGAACGAAAAGCGAGCATGCTCTTTTCGGACACTGTCTATGAGGGCGGTATGGGTCTGTCGGTTCCGGCAATCGATCTCGGGATCGTCGCCAGGGATGAGCGAACCATCTTCCAAAGGATCGCGTCGAGCTTTGAAAAGAACTTCCTCCGCGAAAGCCGCTGGAAGCTGATCGCGCAGGGCGTCGGAACGACGTGCTTCATCACCGTGCTTTCTGTGCTGTTCGGCACGGTCCTTGCGTTTCTGATCTGCATGTTCCGCCGCACCGGCTCGAAGCTTGCGAATACGATCTCCAACCTGTATGTGAAGCTGCTGCAGGGCACGCCGACGGTCGTGCTGCTGATGCTGCTCTACTACGTCGTGTTTGCAAAGACGCCGTTCTCCGCGATCACGGTTGCGATCATCGGCTTTACGCTGAACTTCGGCGCATACGCGTCCGAGATCATGCGTTCCGGCATCGAGAGCATCGATCCGGGACAGCGCGAAGCGGCGCTGGCGCTCGGCTTTACCGAGAATCAGTCGTTCTTCCGGTTCATCTTCCCGCAGGCGGCGCAGCGGTTTTTGCCGGTCTATCGCGGCGAGATCGTGTCGCTTCTGAAATCCACGTCGATCGTCGGCTACATTGCGGTGCAGGACCTCACGAAGATGAGCGACATCATCCGCGCCCGCACCTATGAGGCGTTCTTCCCGCTGATCGCGACGGCGCTGATCTATTTCATCCTTGCCTGGATCATTACGTTGATTCTGGGGCGGGTATTGAAGGGCGTTGACCCGAAACGGCGTAGAGCGGCGAAAGGAGGCGCGGCAAAATGAGCATGATCCGCATTGAGCATCTCAGAAAGGAATACCAGAACGCGACGCCGCTTGAAGACGTCTGCGTCGAGATCAACAAGGGCGACGTGATCTCCGTGATCGGCCCGTCCGGCACGGGCAAATCGACGCTTCTGCGCTGTCTGAACAGGCTGGAGGATCCCACCTCCGGGAAAATCTTTGTCGACGGCGAAGAGATCACGGACTCCAAGTGTAAGCTGAATCTGGTCCGTCGCAAGATGGGCATGGTTTTTCAGTCGTTCAACCTGTTCGACAACCTCACTGTCGTCGAGAATATCATGTCTGCGCCGGTGCATCTGCTGAAAATGCCGAAGCAGCAGGCGCATGAGGAGGCTTTGACGCTTCTGGACCGCGTGGGGCTCAGGGATAAGGCGGAGAATTTCCCGAGCGAGCTGTCCGGCGGACAGAAGCAGCGCGTTGCCATTGCACGCGCGATCGCCATGAAGCCCGAAATCCTGCTCTTCGACGAGCCGACCTCCGCGCTCGACCCCACGATGGTCGGCGAGGTGCTGTCCGTCATCCGCTCCCTTGCGGAGGAGGGCATGACCATGATGATCGTCACGCACGAGATGAAATTTGCGCGCGACGTGTCGAACCGCGTTTTCTACATGGACGACGGCGGCATCTATGAAGACGGGACGCCGGAGCAGATCTTTGAGCATCCCGAAAAGGAGCGCACGCGCCGGTTCATCAAGCGGCTCAAGACGCTCGAATTTGAGATCGCGGACGCCGAGCCCGATTATCCGGCGCTTCTGAGAGCGCTTGAACAGTTCGGCAAAAGCGCGATGCTGTCCGCGCAGGCGCTCCGCCGTACGATCCTGGTCTTTGAGGAGATCGTCATGCAGGGCGTGCTGCCGAAGCTTCGCGAGACGCAGAACGGCTTCCCGATCCGCGTGAGCATTGAGCATTCCGACGCCGACGGTTCGATCGCGGTTTCCGCCGTTTACGGCGGCGCGCGCTTCGACCCGCTGACCGACGGCGATTCGCTTTCCGCAACGATCGCCAAAAAGCTTGCGAAACGGACCGACTTTGCATTCGACGGCGAAAACAGGATCATCGCTGTTATCTGACCGTATTCCGGATGGATCGGCGCGATTCCGGCACGGCTTTTCGCTTCGGAAAATGCGTTCCGATCCGGAGGGACCGAATGACACAGAAATAATCGTCCGAAAAGGACGTCGAAAAGTGATTCTGAAAGGAGATACAAATATGAACATCGAACAAAAGAAAGACGGCAAAGCGTTGGTTCTCGCGCTTGCGGGCCGTTTGGACACCGTGACCGCGCCGGAGCTGGAGGCGGCGCTGAACGACGCGCTTGCGGGCGTGGAGGAGCTGACCTTTGATTTTGAAAAGCTCGATTACATCTCCTCCGCAGGGCTTCGCGTGCTGCTTGCGACGCAGAAGACGATGAACCGGCAGGGAAGCATGAAGGTGATCCATGCGAATGAAATGATTCTGGAGATCTTCGAGGTCACCGGTTTTGCGGACATCCTGACCGTTGAATGACCGTCGCCCGGGAAAAGGAAAACGAATGCCCCGTGAAGCGGCTGCGCTGACAGATTACCGTCAAAGCGTATCCGGCATTCTTCGATACAATACAAATACAATAAAAGGAGATTCCGAAAATGAAGAAATTATTGACTGTTTTGCTGATCGCGCTGCTGATCCTCAGCGCTGCGGCATGCTCCAAGAATACCCCGGCGGCTGCTGCAGTCGATCCGGCACAGTGGAAGACCCTGGGCGATATCTGGGATTTTGAGTTTTGCAGGTCCGGCATCGAGGAAGATGTGTATATCCGGGTCTTCAAAGCGGACGACGGATACTACCGCGTGGAGACTGACGTCTCGCAGGATGTGACGGAGAAGCTGGACGCCATCGGCTTTTTCGACGAGGCAAAGAACGAGAAGGAAAAAGCGCTGATGAAGGACCTGCCCGTGAAAACGGTCATCAACCTTTCCGAGGTCCTGCTTTCTGAGAGCGATCTCGACGCATTGGCGGGCAAGACCGGTCAGGAGCTTCTGGACATGGGCTTCGTACCGCAGGACAGCTACGGCTTCAGCACGCAGGAGAAGTCCTCCTGGGCAAGACTGGAGAAGGGACCGTTCGTCTATGATGTTACCTTCAAGGAATATGTGGACGTCGACGACAATCCCAACGTGGCGGCGGTCATCCGGCCGCTGACGGTGGAGAGCGCGGAGCTTGCAGGTCTCTCCCAGTACAGCGCGGAGAAGGAGTTCGACATCAACGGCGGCAAATCCCTGGCGGACTATGAAGCAATGTTCAATGAGGGCTGATCCAAAATCTTAAGCCATACCGTCGGCAGTGCGCTGCGGGCGGGGGACGGAAAGCGACATGAAGATAATGAAAGCGAAAAGAACAGGACTGCTGATCCTTGCCGCCGTGCTGGCGGTCTGCTGGATCGGCTGCAATCGGGGGAACCGGCAGGAGGCAACTGCGCCAGCCGCTTCTTCCGCGTCTCCGACCGTTCCGGAACAGTCCCCGTCGGCAAAGGCGGAACCGACCTCCGTTCCGGAACCTGCCGTCACGGCGGAACTGGCGGGACCGGATTACGGCGATCCCGGCTCGTGGGCGTACTTTGCCGAGGGCGAGGACAAGGACGCGGACGTGTTCCTCATCTGCCCGTTGGTGGACACCCGGAGCGAGCGGAATGCTTACGATCTCAACGACAAGCTCAAGGAACGATTTGTCAACGCTCTGGATATGGAGAAAGGTATCTACGAGGATGTGGGGAGGCTCTATTCCCCCTTCTACCGGCAGATGTCCATGAACGCTTATCGTCTTCCGGAGTCCGAACGCGAAATGACCAGGACGGTGGCATATGCCGATATTTCCGCCGCATTCCGCTGGTATCTCGATCATGAGAACAACGGCAGACCGCTGATCCTTGCTGGCTTCTCCCAAGGCGCCGAGATGTGTCTCGAGCTGTTGAAGGAGTTCTTCGGGGATACGCCGGAGGGCAGCGCTCTGAGGGAGAGGCTGATCACTGTTTACGCCATCGGCTGGCGTGTGACGGAGGAGGATACCCGCGCCTATCCGCAAATCGTGCCCGCGCAGGGAGAAAAGGATCTCGGCACGGTGGTGAGCTTCGACTGCGAGGACGGTTCTCTTCAGGAGACCATCATCATTCCGGCAGGCGTCAGGACCCTGTCCGTCAATCCGCTGAACTGGAGGACGGACGGCACCCCGGCGGATCGCTCTTTGAATCTCGGCGCGATCATGAGCACGGGCGCAGAACCCGTTCCCGGTCTGTGCGGCGCATACATCGGCGACCGGGGAGAGCTCGTGGTGACGGACGTGGAGGCGGGGGACTATCCTCCGGGACTGGATCTGTTCCCGACAGGCGCATACCACGTCTATGATTATCTGTTCTTCTTTACAAACCTGAAACAGAACATCGCCGATCGCGCAGCCGCCTATTTCGAGGCGCAGCGCGGCGCATGTCTGGGACAGCTTTTGCAGGACCTTTTGACGGCACGCGAAACGCCGAACGCCGATGACGCGCAAAGGATCGATGCGGATCTTGCCGCGGTCAAAGCGGTCGCCGAGGCGGACTATCCCGCGGCAAAGGCGATCGCGGACCACTGGCGGCAGGTGTACCTCGATCCGGAATATACCCTGTGCTGCCACGGCAAAGGGGAGCTGGCGCCGGAGCTTGACGACGCGGGCATTCCCGACGAACGCACGCACGCGTTCGTGGTCCTGGGCTATGAGCTTCAGAACGGGGAGATGACGGACGAGCTCAGGGGACGCTGCGAAGCGGCGGCCGCGGCAGCCCGATCCTTCCCGAATACGATCCTCGTCTGCTCCGGCGGCGCGACCGGACCCAACAATCCGGACGGGCATACCGAAGCAGGGCTTATGAAGCAGTATCTTACGGAGGTATGCGGCATCGATGCCGACCGGATCTTTACGGACGAGCGGGCGTTGACCACGGCGGAGAACGCCGTCAACACCTTCGCCATCCTGAAGGAGCAGGGGGTCGAGACCATGACCATCGTGACCTCCTCCTACCATCAGCGGTGGGGGCAGGCTTTGTACAACGCACTGGCGGCGATCTATGAGCAGCAGTACGGCTACCATGCCCGGCTGATCGGCAACTATTGCTTCGACACCGAGCCTTCCGTGGACGCCTTTTTGCACGACGACTGGTTCGCCGTCTATCAGCTGGGAGAGATCCTGAACCTCCCCGGCGAGCAGATGAACCGGTTCCGCGACGTATACGCCCTTCTCGGACAGTGATCCGCTTTTTGTCGGATCGCGCAGAACAGACAACGACCATTTATTCACAAAGGAGACCGGAACCATGACAGAAGAAAAACGGTTTACAAAAGCCACATGGCAGATCATGGAGCAGCTTTTGGAGGTGGATAACCTCGACGACGCGCTCTCCGGCAGTCTGGAAATCATTGTCAAGACGCTGAACAGCGAAGCCGGCGCGATCTGGCTTCTGGATCCCAAGACGGACCGGCTGACCCCGATGTTCCACATCGGTCCGGCGGACATCTCCAACATCACGGTGGAAAACGGGCTCGGCATCGAGGGCGTCGTCACCAAGACCGGCAAGTCTGTGATCGTGGAGGACACGGCGAACGATTCGCGCTTCGAGGGCTCCGTGTTCGACGACAACGGGCTTGCTACCAAGACCATGATCTGCGTGCCGCTCAACAACCTTCATGACGTGATCGGCTGCGTACAGGTCGTCAACAAAAAGGACGGCTCGCTCTATGACGCGGAGGAGCTGCAGCTTTGCGAGCGCATGGCGTCGCTTGCCGCAATTACGATTGACGAAAAGGGACTGATCGTCGATCTCGGCGAACAGAAGGAGATCCTCGCGACGCTTCGGAACGTCACCAAGGAATTTCCCTCCGGCGACGGCGTGCTGCGCGTTCTGAAAGGGATCAATCTCGATGTCTACAAGAACGAGTTTGTCGTGGTGCTCGGCGAATCCGGCTGCGGCAAGTCCACGATGATGAACATTGTCGGCGGCATGGACTTTCTGACCGACGGCACATTGACGGTTGAAGGGAAAGACTTCTCGCATCCGTCCGACACCGAGCTGACGAAGTATCGCCGCGAGTACATCGGCTTCATCTTCCAGTCCTATAACCTGATGCCGAACCTGACCGCGCTCGAGAACGTGCAGTTCATTGCGGAGCTTGTGAAGGATCCCATGGACGCGGCGGACGCGATCGCAAAGGTCGGGCTTTCGGAGCGCGCAAACAACTATCCCGGGCAGATGTCCGGCGGGCAGCAGCAGCGCGTGTCCATTGCGCGCGCGATCGTGAAAAAGCCGAAGCTGATCCTTGCCGACGAGCCGACGGCGGCGCTCGACTACACGACGAGCATCGAGGTCCTTTCGGTCGTCGAGGATATCGTGCGCAAGCAGGGCGCGACCGTCATGATGGTCACGCACAACCCGGAAATTGCCAAGATGGCGGACCGCGTGGTCAAGGTGCGCAACGGCAAGATCGCAAGCATCAAGAAGAATCTGCATCCCGTTCATGCCGAAGAGCTCGTGTGGTGATCGGCCATGAAAAAAACGCAGCTGAAAGACGCATTACGCAATATTTGGAAGCAGAAGGTCTCCTTTCTGTCGATCATCGTGATCGCGCTTTTGGGCGTGACCACCTTTTTGGGCATCGGATATTCGGCGGCGGCGTTGCGAAGGAACGCGTCGACGGCGTATAACCGGCAGAACTACCGTGATATCGAGGTCATCTCCACGCGCCTGTTGACGTCGGAGGACCTGGACTGCATCCGCGCGCTTGACGGCGTGAAGGACGTTGAGCCGGTCTGGCAGACCGCCGCGAACGTCTATATCGGCAGCGAAAAACAGGTCATCAACATTATCACCGTGACGGAGCGGATCAATCTTGTATCGACGGTCGAGGGGCGCATGCCGAAAGACACTTCGGAATGCGCGATCGAACAAACCGTCGCCGGGGAAGCCGGCTGGAAGATCGGAGACGAGATCGAATGGGCGGAAATGACCGACGTTACCGGACAGTTTTTTCTCGGCGCGGACCCGTTTACGATCGTCGGCATCGTTGCGCATCCCGATCATGCAAGCAAAACCGTGCCGGAAACGCCGTATATGATTGTCAGCACGGACCGATTCGATCGGGAGGCCATGGAAAACTGCTGCATGAAGGCGGAGATCGTCATTGAGAAGGCGGCGGACGTCAACCGGTTTTCCAAGGAATACGACGGGACCGTAGCGGCGGTTTTACAGGAGATCGAGCAGATCTCCGGGGAACGGATCGAGATCCGGGACGCGCAGATCAAAGAGCAGGCGCTGCAGCTGATCGAGCAGTCGGAAACGATGCTTGCGGAAAACAGAGAGCAGCTGACGGCCGGAACCCAGGCAAGGGATACCCTGCTCGGCATCATCGTGCAGGCTGAGCAGATCATGAGCGGCATGGAGGGCATGGACGCCGCAGCCGATTCTCTGCGTGAGCTGAGACAAAAGATCGAAGCGGAGACGACCGACCCGAACGACGCCGAAGCGATGCTTGCGCAGACCGAAACGATGCTTCGGGAACAGCGCGGTCAGCTGGACAACATGGAACCCGGCCGCTGGTTCATCTTCGACGGACACGGCAGCGCAAGCTTTGTGCAGCTGATCATCGGCAGCGGGAACCTCCAAAGCTTGGAGATGACTTTCTCCCTGCTGTTCGTTCTGGTCGGCGCGCTCGTGATCTACGCCACCATCAGCAAAATGATCGACGAACAGCGCACGCTGGTAGGAACGACGAAAGCGCTCGGCTTCTTCAACCGGGAGATCTTTGCAAAGTACCTGCTGTTCGGACTGTCCGCAACGGTGCTCGGCGTCCTGCTCGGCATCCTGCTTGCGCGGTTCGTCTTTGAACCGTTCATTCTGAAAGGATACGGCGCGTACTATACCTATGATACGACGGCGCCGACGGTGACGGTCGGACCGACGCTGATCGTGCTGTTTGCGGGGATCATCCTTGCCGTCGGCGCGATCACGCTCGCCTGCTACCGGCTGATCCGCACGCCTGCGATCCGGCTGATGCAGCAGGCGGTCCCCAAGGGCAAAAAGGGAAGCGCAAAAGGCGGAAAGCGGATGTCGTCGCTGTATTCGCGTCTGATTCTTCTGAATATGCGCACCGACCTCAAACGCGTGATCGTGACGATTGTCAGCGCGGCGGGCTGCTGCGCGCTGATTGTGATCGGCTTTACGCTGAAGGCAGCGGTGAACGGCGCGGTCAAAAACCAGTATTCCTCCGTCGTGCATTACGACGCGAAGGTGCAGTATGAATACGGCGAGGAGATCGAAGCGGAGCTTAAAAGATCCGGCGCGGAATGCGTGCCGCTGTACGACGTCTACATCACCTATCGGATCACGGACAATCAGGTGGGCGAACTGCTGTGCGGCGATATCGAAGCCATCGAATCCATGTACCGTTTGAACGATTGGAAAACCGGAGGTCCGATTAAAACGACCGACGAGGGCATTCTGATCCAGCGGCGTCTGGCGGAGATCGAAGGTCTCGGCATCGGCAGCGAATTCCTGATCACCGTAGGCAGCGTGAAAACGGCGAAGGTCCGTGTGGCGGGCATCTTCGAAAACTACATCGGCCGCTCCATGGTGATGAGCACCGGGTATTACGCATCGCTGTTCGGTGCGGCGCCCACGCCCAATTCCTATCTGATCCGCCTGAACGACGCGGACGAGGAGGCGCTGCATACGCGACTCAAAGCGATTTCGGGCTTTACCAAATACACGCCGGCGTCGGCGGACCGGGCAATGTTCGATTCCGCGACCTCGGTCGTCAACAGCATCGTCGTGCTGTTCATCGTCCTGGCGGCGATCATGGCAGGCGTGGTGCTGACAAACCTGACGAATATCTACATCATGCAGAAGAAGCGCGAGCTCGTCGTCATGCGCATCAACGGCTTCACGGTCAGGGAGGTCATCGGCTACTGTACGCGTGAAACGATCCTGACGACGATTGCGGGCATCGTGCTGGGCATTGCGCTCGGCTCCGGGATCGCCTATCGGATCGTGCGTTCGATGGAACAGGCGTTTATCCGGTTCGACCGCGGCGTCAGCCCGCTCGCATGGCTGTACGGCGCGCTGATCACGGTGCTGTTCACGGTCATCATCAATGCGATCGTTCTTCGGAAGGTGAAGCATCTGAAGCTGACGGACGCTGTATAACTCAAAGGAACGGCGTTCGCGGAGGGAAAGCATTTGAAGCGAACACAGATTAAAGACGCATTGCGGAACATCCGAAAACTGCAGATCTCGTTCTGGTCGATCGTCGTGATCGCCGCGCTCGGCGTGACGATCTTTCTCGGCGTCGACTACGCCGCGGCCGCGCTCCGGAAAAACGCGACCGCCTATT
>JAEEGK010008547.1_pt1 | contig 24123 bp, 15 predicted proteins | sample 8958771 | NCBI WGS metagenome assembly JAEEGK01 (sample SAMN16246547, study PRJNA631951) | gut metagenome | biome: gut microbiome; feature: rumen; material: SC-attached | host: Bos | place: Iran: Karaj | collected 2018-10
AAAAAAAAAAAAAAAATAATCAAAAAAAAAAAAAAAAAGCAAAAAAAAAAAATAAAAAAAAAAAAAAGGAAAAAAAAAAATTGAAATTAAAAAAATAAAACAATATATTATTTTTTAAATAAATTTTTTATATAAAACCCAAAAAAAAAAACAAAAAAAATATAAAAAATTTAATTTAAACAATCTTCAATTTAAAAAAAATTAAAAAAATAAAAAAAAAATTATTAATTTAATATCAGTTATAAAATTTATTCCCTTAAAATAATATTTTAAGAACGAAAAACAAGAAAATATTTTCTAGATTCTTCCAATTGGAAATAATAAATAAATTTAGCATCAAAAGTAACAGAAGCAGTAAATTGTTTTCCAATAATAACTTGCCAAACACCATTTTCTTCAATTTCTTCATTTGAAATTGAAGGTTGAATTAAATCAATATCAAAATCTAATCTTTCTTTTAATTTAAGACATAATTCTTTATCAGAAATTGGTTTTTGTTCAGTTGCTCCTTGCATTATTTCTGCAATATATGTTACAATTCTTTCAATTGGCTTTTTTTTTTCTTCTTTTTGTTCTTCTCCTTCTTCTCCTTCTTCTTTTTTTTCTTCTTCTGGTTCTTTTTCTTCTTCTGGATTTTCACCTTCTTCTTCATATGCTCTTAATTTTACTTCTGGATCTTCATATAAAAGTTTGTATTTTGGAATTACTAATTGTTGTACTTCTTGTTCGTCTTCATCATCATCGTAATTGTCTCTCATTTTTTTATTTATATTTTATTTTTTTTTATTTTTTTATTTTTATTTTAAAAATGATTTTTTTGGTTTTTATTTTTATTTTTTTTTTTTTGGGTGTTTTTTAATATTTTTTTTGAATTTGAATATTTATTTAATATAATTAATTTAATTAATGAAAGATTTAAAGATATTTTTTTGATTTATAAATTTGATGAATGAATCATTAAAAAAGGAGAAAAAATATTATTTAAAATAATTTTTTTCAGAAAAAGGGATTTTTTTCTTTTTTATTTTTATGTTTTAATATTTTTATTACAAAGTGAATAATATTAAAAATATATTCTTTTTCCTTAATTTTATATTTATTTTTGAATTTTAATATAAATTTATATTTAAAAAAAATATCTATTTTAAAAGTGAATTTTTTTCAAATATTTTTTTATTATTATATTTTATATTATTTTATATTTATAATATTATTTATTTGGATTTTATTAAAATCACAAAATCATTTTCTTCTCTAACACCTTCATTTATATTATATAAATTTTCATAGGATTTTTGCATTTCAAGAAGAAAAATTTTTTCTTGTTTCTTTGTTTGTTTTTTATCATATTTTCTATTTATTTTTTTATAATATTCATTTTCCCTTTCTTCAAATTTATTATGATATTGTAAATATTTTTCATCATTTATATTTTCTTGATTCTAAAATAATTGTTAATTTATAAAATTACCTTTTCATCTATATTATAAATATAAAAATCATCTTCAATTTCTTTAAATTCTGGGACAAAAATATTAATATGATTATTTTTTTCTTCAATTTTCAATGTTTCTGAACCAAGATAATTAATGAAAGAATTATTATTTTTATTTCCTTTTTTAGATTGTTTTTTAACTATTTTGGTTTTTTCTTTTTGTAAATTATTTTCTAATGAATTTTATTAAAAAAAAATTTACTAATTGATGATACAGAAGTTTCAGAACTATCTTTTATTTCTTTTCTTTTTCTTTTATTACATAAAAGTGATAATCTTTTATTAAAATCTATTAATTTATCATCTTTATTATTTATTTGATTATTATTTTTATCATTAACTATATTTGATTTAAAGTTAGATGAAGAAATTTTAACAGAATTATTTTGTTTATTTTTGTTACCATATTTATTGTTTTTTTTAGAAATTTTTTTATCTTTTTTTTTAGGAGAATCTAAAAGATATTCTTTAAATAATATATTTTTCTCTTCTTTATCTTGATAATTATCATATAAAAAATCAAAAAAATTTTTTTTTGGTGGAGTAATGACAATTGAAATTTTGTTCATAATAAATTAAAATAAAATCAGACAATCATAAATATATTTTTCGATCTATATTTTTTTTTAAAAAATGATAATAAATTAATATTGAAAAGAGAATAAAGTTCCTACTTTAATATATTTTTTCAAAATCTTACTATATTTGTTTTGCCCATAGATTAATTTTGATAAAAAAAATAAACCCTTTTTTCATATGTTATAATGAAATACAAAAAAAAATCATTTTTAAAGAATTAATTCTATTTAATATAAATAAAAAAAATAAAAAATAAAAAAAAAATATTAAAAAAAATAAAAAAAAACCAATTCAAAAATTATAAAATATCGATTAAAAAACAAAAAATTAAAATAAATAACCCAATATAAAACAATATAAATAATATTATAATATTATAAATAAAAAATAAAAAATTTTTTTTAAATATAATTTAAAATTTTTTTTTTAATTACTTTCATTTTCACAATCATCTTTCATTTTACAATAACATTGACCTAAACTTTGACAAGCTTCTCCTTTGCATTTATAAACAAATCCTTTACAACATTCACAATCTTTATATTTAGGATACCATTTATCTTCATCTGCAGAATCAGAAAATTGATCATCTTCTCCCATTTCATCTAAAATATCATTTTCTACCATATCTTTAACTATCATATCAAGTTCTTCATTATTTTCTTCATCTTCATCTTCATCTTCTTCTTTTTTATTATAATTTTTTGGTTCATATTCTTTTGCATTTAAATTAAATTTTAATTTCTCATTTTCTAATTTTTTTTTCTTTGGTTTATATTCTTGAGCATTTACATTTAATTTTTGCTCTTCTTCTCTTACTTTATTACATATTGAACAATCTTTTCCTTTTGAACATACTCCATTCAATTCTTTATCCATACATTTTTCTTCTTGACTCATATTTTATTTTATTAAAAATTTATATTATTAAATATTATATTTGAATATAATTATTTGATTATTTTTTTATTTTATAGAAATTATACTTTTCTGGAATGTAAAATTTTAATTAGAAATATTTTAATTAAAAAATAATTTCATTTAATTGGAAAAATAAAAATGTTTGATTTTAACAATTTTATTCTTCTAATATTTATATTTATATCATTTATAAATACAATAAATTCAATTTCAATAAGAGGAAAATTAAATTTAGCAGAACCAACAATTGAAAGATTAAAAACAGTGACAATTTCCTTAGAAAATACAAATAAAATATCACATATAACACAAGAAGGATTTTTTTCTTTTCATAATATTGAACCAGGATTTTATATAATTCATGTAAATGATAATTTATATGTTTATCAACCAATATTTTTAGATGTTAAAGAAAATGAAATTAAAGCATATGATTATGATTTTAAAAATGGAAAAGGATTTAAACATAGATATCCTTTTGAAATTAATGCTTCTTTAAAAATTCCTTATAATAATTCTGGTCCTGGAATTATACAAAATTTAATTAAGTCTCCTTATGCTATTATTATTGGAATTACACTTTTAATGTTTGTTTGTATGAAAATGGTTCCTGAAGATCAATTAAGAGAACAACAAGAAGAAATGAAGAAACAATTTAAAAATTATAAAGGATTCTTTTAATATTTTTTTTTTATTATTTATTAAATAATTGAATAATAATAATTTAAATTTTTTTTAGAAAAAATTAAATGGAAGATGATAATTTAAATAATGATAATATTGATGAAATAAATGAAGTTGCTAATAATTTAAAAGTTGGAAATAATAATATAAATAAAGATGATTTTGAAGATTCTTTTGATAGAATGAAAAATAAATTATATAGTTTAAGAGAAAAAATAATACAAAATAGAAATAGAAAACCAAATGATTTAATTGATATTCAAAAATTAAATAAATTATTAAGTCAAACTTGGGGAGAAATAAAACCAAATCCAAAATTATTGGAAATTAAAAATTTATTAAATGTAGATAATTATTTAAATAAATATAATTATCAAAATAATAATATTTTAAAATTAAGATTTAGAGAAAAATCACCTAATAATGATTATTATGTAAGTGCAATAAGTGGAAGAAGAATTGATTTAAATAATATAAATTCTTATACAAAACCATTAAGAGCAAAAAATAATTTTGTAATATCAAATAAAAATAAAAAAGTTTTAATGTTTGAATTTAATTTAAGTCAATCAAATAGTAGTTTAACAGGAAGAAATTTTAGAAGTAAACAACCTTTAAATAAAAGTTCATCTGTTAAAATTATTAGAAAAAACAGTCCATTTAATAAAGAATATTATAAAAATGAATTAAATAGACTCCATCATAAATTATTTAGTGAAGATTATTTTATTAATAAAGAATCAATTCGTTTTTATTCAAATAAATTATATTAAATTTTTTTTGTGAATAAAAAAATAAATTTTAAATTGTTTTATTTTTGTAAATCAATGAAGCTTTTTTTTTAAAAATAATTATGTATATAATAAAATAAATAAAAAGTAAAACATTTTATTAATAATTTTTTTTAAATATTTTCAGTTTTAATTGCAAATTTATCATCTAAAGAAAAAGTACTTGCTTTCTTAATATTTGGATTATCTCTATTAATAGTAAATTTCTGTTTAATAACATTATTATTTTTTTCAGCTTCTTCTTTTTCTTTTTTTAATCTTTCTTTAGTTTGTTGTTTATTAAAATGAATAGTCTTAATATTTTTATTAGTAAACTCAGTAAATAATCCACCTTGTATAGGAAAAGATTTTCTATTCATCATCATTAAGAAATTTTCATTAAAAGTTTCCCATTTTCTATTAACATAAGGAGGTCTATTTTTAACTTCAAAAGAATCAGTAATTGCATTATATTCAATACTTGGTTTTCTATCAAAATGTAATAATTTATCATTATCTGGATGTTCAGCTTCTTGTATTTTAAAATCATTATAATTTCCAAAATAAGCATTTTTATTAAATGGAATTTTAGATTCTATTGTTTTTATTTTATTAAAATCACAAGATGAAGTTTTATAATTTTTTCCAATTGGAACAAAATTATCAGTTATAATATCTTTACTTATTTTAAGAGGAATTTTTGGTATTAATTTACATAATTTTCCTAAAGTATTAGAATATAAATTTTTTTTTGGTTCATTTTCTTCTGTTAAAACATATCTAAAACTTTGTGGTTTTTCTAATGTTTTTTCTTTTACTTTATCTCTTTTATTTTGAACTTCCATATCATATTCTGTTCTAATATATCTTAAAATTTTTGGGTTTTGACTTAATTCTCTTTTACTTTTAATATAATCAATTAATTTAATTTGTTCTCTTGTTGAGTTAATTTTCTTGAATTGTTCACTTCTATCAAATTTTAATACTTCAGATAAAAATGGATTATTGTAACCTCTTTCATTTTCTTTCATTGTTTTTAATCTCATATGATCTGGAACTTCATTATTATATAAATTTAATGCATCAGTTATATTTCTTGTTGGTGGAAATTTATTAGGAGAATTAACTTCTTCATAAGCACATCTTGGTAAAGGAAAATCATGAGAAATAGAATTAGTTTTAAATTTAAAAGTTTTTGACATTTATTAAATTAGATTATTAAATAAGTTTTATTTTATTTATTATAATATATAATAAATTTAATATATATTCTATATATAATATAATTTGAAAAATAAATAATTTAAAAAATGAACAATATGAAAAAAAATGTTCAAATAAAGGGAATTAAAATAAATAAAGAGAATATAAAAGATAAAAAAGAAGAAAAATTAGAAATTGAGAATGAAATAAAAGAAAATTTTGAAATTGATAAAGAAGATCCAGAATTAACAAGAATAAATGATGAATATCAATTAATAGAAAGTGAGCAATTAGGAGGAGGTGCCTTTGGAGTAGTATATAAATGTATAAGTTTAAAAGAACCAAAAAAAGAATTTGCTGCAAAAATAGAATCAAATGATTCAATTAAACCTCAATTAAATCATGAATATAAAATATTAAAATATTTAGAAGGAGGAGAAGGAATTCCAAAAACATTTTTATTAAAAAATACTAGTTTTAGTACTGTAATGATATTTGAATTACTTGGACCTAATTTAGAAGATATTTTATTAGATACAAAAGAAAAAAAATTTTCTTATAAAACATGTGGAATGATATTAAAACAAATGAATATAAGATTAAATTATATTCATGATTATGGAATAATTCATAGAGATTTAAAGCCAGAAAATTTTTTAGTTAGTACAAATACAAGAGAAGGAATAATTTATTTAATTGATTTTGGTTTATCTAAAAAAATTTTAAACCCAAAAACAAAAGAACATATTCCTTATAAAACTAATCGTCCTCTTATGGGAACTGCAGTTTATACTTCATTAAATTCACATAAAGGTTTTGAACAAAGTAGAAGAGATGATTTAGAATCTTTAGCTTATATTATCATTTATTTTTTTTATGGCGAATTACCTTGGAGTAATTTAAAAGTTAAAACTAAAGAAGAACTTTTTCAAAAAACTTTTGAAATTAAAAATAATTATAAAAATTCAGAAGAATTTAAAAATTTACCTTATGAATTAAGTGATTTAATTAATTATTGTTATCATTTAGAATTTGAAGAAAAACCTAATTATCATTATATTAAATCTCTTGCTGATAGAATGACTGGAAGAAGTAATTCTGAAAATTTATTTGATTGGCAATGTATTGAATTTATGATTGAACCTATTTTTATGATTAAGGAAATTAAAAAAAAGAAAAGAGAAGAAAAAAAATTATTAGAAATGGAAAAAGCTAAAAAACAAAAAGAAGAAAAAGAAAGAATTGAAAAAGAAAAAGAAGAATTAAAATTAAAAGAAATTGAAGATACTTCACCAAAACCAAAACATTCAAAAACTTTTAAACCTTCTTTTAAATTTTCTAATGTTAAAAGTCCAATTAAAAAAAGTCCTTTTCAAAAATATTATGGGAGTCCTGATATATTAAAACAAGCGAAAAAAAATTTAAAAAATGGGAAATAAAATTTTTTTTTGATATTAATTTATGATAATAAAAAATAAATATTTAATAATGTTATATCAATAATGTAAAAATAAAATTTTGTAATATATATTTAGATCTTTTCTTGATCTTCTTTCATTGTTTTGTAAAAATAAAAGCGTGTTATATATTTTGATATTTTAATTAATAAAAATTATAAAAAAAAATAATGAAATAATTTATATATTAGAATTAAAATTTTTTAAATAATATAAAACTATATATAATAATGAATTAAAAGTAATATTTTAAGTTAGTCTAATATTTTCATATATGCTTGAATGAATATATTCTTTAAAAATTTATATATAATTAAAATAAAACAAATTTAAAAATAAAATAAATAATACTATAAAAGGACAAATATTTTATTTTGTTATAAATAATATTTGTTAGTGCTATTAATAGTTAATTTTTAGTAAATGATGATTTCTTTTTGTTTTTTTTTATAATTATTTTTTTAATGAATTTTACTTTTTGATTATAAAATTTATTTAATAAATTATTAAAAAACAATGATTTTTTACTATATTAAAAAATAAAAATTATTCATTTTTAAAAAAATAAAATAATGTCAATTACAAAATTATGTGCAATTGGGAATCTTGATATTGAATTTAATTTAGTTTTAAGATCATCTGAAGCTGAATGCTTTAAATTTGAAATCAATACCATTAATTCTCCATTAGATTTAAAAAATTTATTTTATCCTGAAGTAGATGAAAATAATGAAGAAAGAAATATTATTAATTATTTTGATTATGTTACATTATCATCAAAAAATGATTTTATTAATACTCTTCTTTTTATTAATAGAGCCTTTAAAAATAAAACATTTGTTGAATTAATCTTATTAAATCAAATGCATTTTTCTCAAGAAACAAGTTTTTTAAAAGATTTAATAAAGCAAATTTGTTCAAAAAATTACTTTTTTATTATTGAAAATAAAGTATATGATATTCCTTCAAAAATTAAATTTAATATAAAAATATTAGAAGATGATAATGATAATATTATATCAAATAAATCATTTGAATTATTTGAAAAAAATGTAGAAAAAGAAGAAAATGAAATTGATAACTCAAATTTAAATTTATTTAATAGAATAAGTTACAATTTTGGAAATACACAATTTTTTTTAACAAATTTTTTAAATATAATTAAATATAAAGAAAAAGATTATAAAGAAATATCTACTTTTTATAAATATTTAATTAAATCATCTCCATCAATGAAAATAATTACAATTTATAATGAAGATAGTTTATTTACTTCGAATGAAGGATTCATTGATATTTATAAAGAAATTATAGAATATTCAGATTATATTTTTACAGATAAAAAAATTTTAAATGAATTTTATACAATTTATAATGAAATATATGAAACTAATATTAATTGTACTGATAAAAAAGAAGATTTAATATTAAAAGATTCAGATAAGAAAAGAAAAGGAATTGAAAGAACAACAATATTAATGGGCAATTTAGATTACTTTCATATATATATTCAAAAAGGTTTTAAAATGGAATTAATATCAGATGATTATTTTGATGGAAAGATAATATGGAAATCTAAAAATATAGAAAATGAAAATAGAATTAAAGATATAATTAATTCACATCTTGATTTATTTAAAGGAATTTTTATTGGAGGATTCTTATCAAGATTAATAAATGGAAAAACAATAAAAACTTGTGTTACTGCAGGATGTTTTAGTGTTAGAAATATGATTGAAATTGTTAATAATAATATTGATTATGTTACTGAAATTGATTTATTTAATGTAATTGTTCCAATTAAAAAAAAAACTAAAATTCAAAAAATGCAAAAACAAATAAAAATTAATAATCTTAATCTTCAAAAAAGAGAAAAAGGATTTATTCTTGATTGTATAAATGAAAATTCAAGTAGAAAAAAAGAATATAATCCCTTAAAAGATATGTATTGTCAAAGTTTTTTATATAATCCAAATAATATTAAACATTTAACAAAGTTAGGTTTTGTTAATAAAAAATTAAAAGTACTTAAAGATCCTGATTCAATACCAAAAAAATTCAAAAAAATAAATAATCCTTTTAATAATTTATTTTCAATAGAAACAATAAATCTTAATTTAAAACATAAAAAAAAAATTAATTTTAATGATACTTTCTTTCCGAGAACTACTAGAAATAAATGGGTTGAATCAATAATATCAAATGATATGAAAAAAACAAATTATACTGGTAAAAAAAGTAGTGAGTCAAAAACAAATGTTAAAAAAAAAAATAAAAATAGTACTTTACCTATGATGAAAACAAGTTATCATTTTAGAAATAATTCTAATATTAATTTAAATGATAATGAATTGAAAAATAATGGTACTTTATCTGATAGAAGATTAAATAGTAGAAATAGAAAAAATAATTTGAATTGTATTGAAACTAATTATATTGATAAAAGCTATTATAAAAAGTTTTTAAAAAAAATTGAAAATAAAATAAGTTAATTTTTACTTTTTGAAATATAGATTCTTTTAAATCCTGGATTTTATGAATAAATAAATATTTGAATAAATTAATATTTAATTTATATTTATTTATATTAATAAATGGGATTTTCATTATTTTATATTTTAGAAAGTTCTTTACTTATCATAAATTCTATTGCAATTTTAAGTGATAAATTTTTAAAAAAATGTATTTTAAATAGTTTTTAATTATTATTTAATAGTTGGATTAAATGAACCTTTTCAAGGAAAAACAACAATAATCAATCCAAAAAATCAAATAGCTTTATTATTATATTTCTTTAGAGTATATTTAAAATGTAAAAAAAAATTATATAATAAAAATTAGATCCATTAATATTTTTAAATGCAACTTTCATAGCAATTGAAATTCTTTTTGGATAGTTTATTCTTATATAATAATTAATTATATATTTTCTTATTTTATTCAATTTTATAATTTTTTAATTTTGTTTATATAAAATAATTTAAATTTATTATTAATTTTTTTATATATTAAAGGAAAAATGGAACAATCTCAAAATCAAAATCCTTTTGAAAAAATGGCAGAGGCGAGAATATCAAAAATGGATTTTAAAACTTTTATGGAATTAATTTTAACCTATAAGACTTTAAATATGTTTAATCCAAATAACCCATTATATATGTATATTTGTTATTTTGTTCCATATACTCCTAAAATAAATAAAAAACAAAAAAAGTTATTATTTCAAAATAATTTAAATTATGCTTCAATGACAAATGCAATAAAATATTTAACTCAAATGAAAAAAATGCATAAAATTTTTGAAATTAAAGAAAAACCCATTCAATTTAATTTAAGAAATTGTAAAAATTTACAAAGATTTCAAAAGGTTGAAACGCAATTAAGAAATGATGAATATAATAAAACTATAATTAAAATTCAAAAATACATGAGAGGATTTTTAAAAAGAATTTCAATAGTCAGAATTATTGATTATATTATAATTGAAAGACTTTTATTATGTATAATTAAAATTCAAAGACAATATAGAAGATTTGCTTGTAGAAAAAATTTCAAAGTAAATCATTTAATTAATTTAATTTTAAAAGATAGAATTAACAAATCAGATAAATTAAAATATATTTTACATTCATATAAAATGAAAATTGAAGCAAAGAAAAAATTATTTATTAATGCAGTATTAAAAGAAAGATATGATAAACTTTTATTTTTACAAGGATTTTTTAAAGCCAAATTTTCTCATAATGCAATTTCTCATTTATTAATGTCAGAAAAAACAAAATATATGATTACTTATCCATATTATGCTAAAAAAGTTCAATTAAAATTATATTTGGATAATAAATTAAAAGTTTCTAGATTATATAATTTTGAATTTTGTTCTGTTCGAAAAATATTTATATTAAAAATTAATCAATCTGATATAAAACCAGGGAAATATTTTTGTCAATTTATAGTTGATAATTATATTAGTTCTGATGAAAGATATGCATTAGTTGAAGGGAAAGATGGTCATTATTATAATATAATTGAATTTAATATGAAAGGAAAAAATCCATATGGAAGTACAAATACAATACATACAAGTATAAATGTAACAGGAACTGATAGTTCGAATAATAATAGTATTGATTCTCCTCAATTAGTTAGTAATAAAAAATTCCCATTTAATAATAATTATAATTATCAAAATAATTTCATAAATAATATGAATAATAATGGAAATAATAATTACATGAATAATAATATTTATATTAATAATAATAATAATTATTTGACTAATTTGAATGATAATAATATTAATAATAATTTCATGAATAATAGTATTAATAATAATAATAATAATAATTACATGAATATGAATAATAATGTTAATAATAATTTCATGAATAATATGAATAATGGTAATAGTAATTATTATAATTATAATGGTTTTAATAATTATAATAATTTGAATTATGGTTATATGTTCCAAAAGTCTAATGCTTTTGGGAAATATATCAACGAAGAAGAATTTATTCATTCTTTAAAAAATAATCTACAAGGAAAAACATCTGAATTTTCTAATGAATTTTCAAATGTTGATTAAATTTTATATTTTATTCATCATTTTTTATAAATAAAAAAATGATTCCATAAAAAATAAGGGTTTAAACTTTTATTTAATATTTAAAAAATAAAATTTTTTTATCATAATTATTTAAAATATTTAAACAAAAAAAATGTAATTTATTAAATAATATTATTATTAAAAAATTATATTAAAGTATCTAATTAAGAAAATTAGTTTATTATTGTTAAGAGACACTTCAAAATTTCATAAACAAATTTTTTGAATTTTTATTATGCTTTAAAATTAATCTTAACAAAAAAAAAAATAAAAATCAACTTCCTAAATTTTCACACTTTTCATTTTACTTTATTTTATTTATATTAAAATTATTTTAATTTTTATTCTTATTTTATAAGATGAAAGATAAAAGTAAAAATAGAGATGAAAATAATGATAATTCATCAGATGATATTAATAAATTAAATATTAATAAAGAATTTAAAGAAAGATTTCAACATAATGAACATAGGAAAAAAATTGAAAAAATGAAATCAAAATATGGAAAAAATTTTCCTATAAAAGAAGAAGATAATTATTCAAATGAGGAAGAAGAAGAAGATTCTGAACTTTTAGAAAGTGAAGATTCAGAAGGTGAATTAGATAATGAAATAATAAGAGATAAATTTATAAATACTTTATTAGAATTAAAAGATAAAAAAGAAACAAAGAAATTATTAGAAGATAAAAAACCAATTTTTAATGATGAAGATTTTAAAGAAAAAAGAATAAAAAAACATAATGAAGAAGATAAAAAAATAGAATATAATATAAATAATGCTTTAATGGATATAAATGATGATAATTTAGAAGATGAAAATAATGTTTATTCAATAAATTATAAACCAAAAAGTAAAGAAGATGATAAAAAAGAAAAAAACGAATTTATAAAAAAAGCAAATGAAGAAATAAAGAAAGTAAATGAAAAAGAAGAAGAAGAAGATGATTTTTTTGATAATGGATTATTAAAAAAGAAAAACAAAAAAGATAATTCAAATGATGATATTTCATCTCAAATTTCAAAAGAATCAAATAAAATAAAGAATGAAACAAATGAAGAAGCAGAAGAAAGAATAAAAAAAATGACAATAGAAGAAGCTTTAAAAAAATCAAAAATAAACACAAAAAATATAAATATGAAATTATTAAATGAAATATGGGGTGATGATAAGAAATTATCATCAGATGATCGTTTTTTAAGAAATTATATTTTAAGTGAATGTTGGTTAGAAAAAGATCCAAATGCAATTAATAAAAATTTATTATTAATTGATAAAGAAGATGAAGAAAATGAAGATAATTTTGAAAAATTTGAAAGTAAATATAATCATAGATTTGAAGAAGAAGGAGGAGCAAATATTATTACTTATACTAGATTTAAAAAAGATGATAAAAGATCAATTAAAAGGAAAGAACATGATATTAGAAAACAAGAAGAAAATATGAAATTAAAAGATAAAATTAGAGAAAAAGATAAAGAAATTGCAAAAGAATTAAAAAAAAAAGTTGATAAATTAGAAAAAATTGCAGGGACTGAAAAAGTAAAAGAATTAGTTGAAGAAATTGAAAAAGAAGGTAATTTTGATATTAAAGTACTAGAAAAGAAAATGAATGATATTTTCAATGATGAATATTACAATGAAAAATTAGATAAAAATGAAATAGAAAAATTTGAAAAGAAAGAAGAAGAAAATTTAAATAATATAAATAATAATGAAGAAGAAGAAAATGAAAAAGAAGATAATAATTTATGGTTTTATTGTGATAATTGTAAAAAACCAATTAAAGAAAATAAAATAAAATATGAATGTAAAACATGTGAAGATTATACATTATGTAAACTTTGTTTTAAATCAATTGGTCATAATCATCAAATGAAAAAAGATAAAGTTCCAATTGGATGTAAACCTCCAGAAAATGCAATAGAATTAATAAAAAAAATAACAGAAGATGAATTATTAATTTGTTCAAAATGTAATAAAGATATTGTTGAGAATTATTATTTTATTTGTGATGAAGATTCATGTAAAAATTTAAAATTTTGTAGAAGATGTAGAGGTGAAGGAAAAAAAATACATGAACATAAATTATATAAATATTATATTAATGATAATAATAATGAAAATGAAGAAGATAATTTAAATCCAAAAGATAAATTAAATAAAATTATTGATTATCAAACTGAAAGAAATATTGATAATATTATTGATAAGGAAATTCCTACTAAATTTCATTATACTAAAGTTGAAAAAGATGATTCTGGTTTAACTGATGATATGTTATTGTTATTAGATGATAAAATTTTAAATAAATATATTCCTGTTAAAAAAATTGCTCCTTATTCTAATTTTCATTTACCTGAATACAAAAAGAAACAAATGAAAAAACATTTAGAAAAATTGTTATTTAAGAAAAAAAGAGAAATGATAAATGAATTTGAAGATAAAGATAAATTAGAAAAAGAAAATGAGAAATTTCTAATTGGAAAAAAACATAAGAATAAAGGTGAATTTTTAGAAAAATCAGAATTTATAAAGAAAAAGAGATTAGAAACTTATGGTATTAAAGATGAATAAAATATAATAAATAAAAGTATTTTAATTAAATCATAAAAAATATTATTATATATTTTAATATTTAAAAACTATGAATTTTAAATGGAATGAATCAGAAAATTTTTTAATAATATCAAAAAATTATAAAGAATTAAATGAAGAAATAATAAATATTCTTAATTTTTCAAAAGAATATGTCAAAATACTTAATCATTTTAAAGATCAAGCATTAAATTTATATTCAAATTATTTATCTGATTATTCAAAAAATAAAAAAAACTTTTGTAGTAATTTATTCGAAAATTTTAGTAAATTAATTTATGCACAAATTAATAGTTTTAAAACATTAATAGAAGGAATATCTTTAAAAAATGATAATATAGAAAAATCAATAAAAGAAAAAGAGATAATAAATAAAAAAATAAATGAGCAAATAAATAATTTAGTTAAAGATATAGAAATTCATTATTCAAAAATGAAAAAAAGTAAAGAATCTTTTGAAAAAATAGGAAATGAAACTGAAGATATAATTATCAAATATTATAAAAAAAAAAAAAAGAAAGAAAAAAATTCTAATAAAGATTCATTTAATAATAAAAATAAAAAAAATAAAGATGAGCGAATATTAGAATCTTCATTGGAAAAAATGAATGAATCAGAAAATGAATATAAAAAACAATATAAGATTCAATTACAATATGAAGAATCACTTTTAAAAATATTTAAAGCATCAAATTCTAATTTAATTTTAATATGTAAAGATTATGCACAAATGATATATGATATTATAATCGAATATTTAGTGAATTATAGAACTTTAAAATCATTAATAGAATCAGAAATTAATTCATTGTCACAGTTAATTGATTTAAATATTGAAGAAATTATAAATAAAAAAATAAATAAAGAATTAGTAAATTGTTTCCCTTATGAAAAAAGCAAAATTGAACCATATAAATTAAAATTAATTAAAAATAATAATTTTACTCATGATTTAAATAAAAAAAATGAAGAATTAGGAGTTGAAGACATATATAATATTGTTAAAAAAATATATGAATATATATCACTTAAAGATGATGAATATGATTTAAAAATTGAAGAAGAAAAAGTATTAACTAATAATTTAACCAATAAAATTGTGAATTTTTCAAATCAAACAATTAATATTCCTGATGAAACAGATGAAGATATACAAAAATTAAATGAATTATTGAAAAAAAAAGAAAATAGATATATCTTTTTAACTAAATTAAATAATATTAGAAATAAAGCAATATTTATACTTCCTGAAAAAAAATTTAATGTAATTGGAAATCTTTTAAATACTATATTTGATAATTTATTAAAAGATAATGACTTATTGTCTGCAAAAATTGGTATCATATTATCACAAACTTATTATATATTAGATAAAAATAATAAAAAAATTTATTTACAAAATATAATACAAAATAATCCAGTTTTCACAAAAATTGAATTTTGGAATTTATTTATTCAATATTGTATTGAAAATGAAATTTGTGAACGTGTTAAGAAAGATCATGAAAATGGAATGATAAATAAAGAAAATCAAGTTCAAAAAGCAATGAAATATAATGACCTTATTTTTTCTCAAATAATAACTATTACAAATAATATGATTGAATTTAATGTAGATAAAGAAGATATAAAAAAATTAATTAATGAAAAAATAGAAAAATATAGACTATATGAAAAATCAAAAAATATCATACTAAATTTAATTGAAAATAGTAAATAATTATAAAATTAGATACAATTAATAAAATTTTTATTATAAAAGATTAAATTTATTATTTAATATTTACATAATATTTAACTTATATATAAATACTTTGTCATTTCTAAATATTCAGATTTAAGTATTATGTTACCAGATTTTAATTTTATCATTTTAGTTTTAATTGGTTTATCTGAAATAGATGATTTCATTTTATGTTCATTATTTGTTGGAAGAATTTCATTTCTTAAAATGAAAAAACGCTTTAAATAGAAATCACATATATATTTTTTACAAAATTTATCTTTTAATGATGAAAATAAATTATAATTTTCTTTATAATTTCCTTTAATATTTACCTTTTTTATATTCTTATTAATTAAATTAATTATATCATAAGGCAAAATATAATCATTATATATTTGATTGAATGTTGAATTTTTACAATATTTTATAAAATTCATAATATAACTCAAAGATTTTATATCATTTTCATTATTAAAATTTATTTTTTTAGTACCAATAAATTCAGTAATTAAACATATACATGAAAGATAATTAAAATTAAGAGTTTCAATTAAAAGTACAATTATAATTAATCTTTGAGAAACATTAGTTTTTAATTCATCAAAATCTAATTCTAATTCTTTAATTGCATCAATCATTTTTAAAATTTCTTTAATATTATTTTCATTTATCATATTATTATCACAAAGTGAATTTATGAAAGTATTACTTAATTGAATAAATTCAGTATATATTTTTTCTAAATTATTTGTCATAATATATTGTGTTATTAAATCTTTTTCATTTGAATTAAATAATTTTTCTTGATTTAATTTTTTAAGATAAATATACTTATTATAAGGACATTTACTATGAATAATAATTGAAGATATATTTTTTTCTTTTTTCATTTTATCATAAAGAAAAGATATAATTTCATTATTATAAATATAATCTTTTGAAATTGTCATTAAAATAAATGCAAGTTCTATATTAAAAGATTGAATTAAACATTTAATTACATTTGTATAATCACCTTTCATTAAATATGAATTACATGCCAAAATTGGACAACCTTGAATTAAAAAATCATTTGCTGAATTTTCAATTAAAGAATTTATTTCTTTATTTTGATTTAATTCAATTTGAATTTTATCAATAATATTATTATCAATTTCATTTATATCATCTTTTATTTCAGGTTTTTGTTTAACTATTTTTTTATTACTTTTACATAAATAAATTAATTTAGCATCTTCATAATTTTTTCTACTAATTAATTCATCAACTAAACCATTATAATCATTATTTAATAATTCAGAATAAATTTGTTTTTCTTTATTATCTTCTTTACAATAATTTTCATATCTATTTAATAAATATTTCCAATATTCTTTACTTACATGAGGAGCAGCACAAATTGCATCTTCCCATTTATTTTCATATATTAATAATTCACAATATTTTTCCCAATTTCCTAATATTGCACTTTCATTTATTAATTTATCAATTATATCTTTTTTTTTTGATGCAAAATCAATTGATTTAGTATATAAAAAGTTATCTATTTCTTTATTTAATTCAATTTTTTTTTCAATATATTTATCAATAAAAGAATTATAATTACCTTTAATTCTTTTTAATATTTTCCATAAATCTTCTATTCCTTTATCATATAAATATTCATTTGAAATTTGTTCTCCAAATTCAATTAAATCTTTTTCTGTTTTTTTATTAGAGAATTGTATAAGTGTATTTATTTTAAGTGAATTATTATAATTAAAAACTCTAATTGTATTATCTCTTGAAGATGATAAAAATAAAAAAGGATGAAATGGTGAAATATCTAAACCATAAACATCACTTTGATGAACTTTAATAATTTCTAAACAAGCTTTTAAATTAATATCCCATATTCTTATTGTATTATCCCAACTTCCACTTCCTAATAAATCATTTTTAAACCAAATTAATTCTCTTATTTTATCAGTATGTCCTATTAAAAAATTTAAAAATTTAATATTATTTAAATTTTTAAAATCATATATTCCAATTTTAAAATCATTTGATGATGAAGCTAAATAATTTTTATTTATATTAAATTTTAAATCATATATTGCATGTTGATGATTTTTTAATGTTAAATTTGGTTTTGGATTTTTTTCTTTATTATTTAAAATATCATTATAAATTTTAATTGAACCATCATTTAAAGGAACAATTATTGAATTTTCTTCTTTATTAAATATACTTTTAAATACATTATTTCCTAATTCAATAATATTAATTTTTTGTAATTTTTTATTTAAATCAAATTTTGAAATTAAAACAAATGTTTGTAAACTTACTAATAATTCATTATTTTTATTCCAGTCAATACCATGTATTAATTTGTTTTTTTTTATTTTATTATTTTCACATAATAATTGACAAATTTGTTTATTTTTATTAATATCCCATATTCTCAAATATAAATATGAATCACCACTACTTAAATAATTTTTATCATTTGGAGACCATTTAAGACAAATAATATGATTTTTTTCTTTTTTATCATCATTTAATCCTCCAACATGATTTGAATATGATATTGTATATAAAGTATTAATAACTTTTTTATTTATTAAATCCCATATTTTAATTGTACTATCAAATGAGGCTGTTGCAAAAATATTATTTATAAATGGATTTATTTTTAAATCAAATATAGTTTGAGAATGTGATGAATCAATTGAAAAAGTAAATTGACAATTTTTTATATTATATAAAAATAAATTTCCATTAATATCATTAAATAAAATATGATATTTATCTGCTTTTACACAAGAATTAATTGATAAATTACCAATTCTTTTTATTTCATTATAATTTATTTTTGATACATTCCATTTATAATACTTTGAAGTATTTTTATTAATAGAAATAAATGAACCGGGTTGAAAATTTAACCAAAATAAATTTTTAATTGAATTACCAGTTCTTTCAAAAATTTGTATAATATAAGGATTATTAATTTGAAAATCAATTAAATAAATTAAACTTGTACTAGTTCCTACTAATAAATAATTATAATTTTCATCAATATCATACCATTCAATACAACTAATTTTCATTTGGGAATCAATTTCATCATCACTTGTTATTTCAATATAAGTATTTTTTGATGAATCATTTATATCAATATAATAAATATAATTATTATCATTTACATAAGCTAAAGATGATGAATTAAAAGGATACCATTTTACATATAAAACATTACCTTTTGTTTTAATAATTTTTAATTCATTTTTTTCATTTTCTTTTGTTAATGGTGAAAAAATATCAAAATATGATAATTCACCTTTTGAAGTTAAAACAATTATTTTATTATCATTATTAAATTCCATGAAAATAATATCATTTTTATTCAATAAAAATAAATTTTGATCTTGTCTTATATCATATATTATTATTTCTTCATCATAAAAAATTGCAAGTTGAGATGTACTTCCTTTATTAAGTGCAATTGATTTTATAAAATTATCACTATTGTTATTAACAATATTTTTTATTCTTTTTGTTTTCATATCTAAAATTATGGCTGTAACTGATGAACAATAAATAATATATAAATTATTTGCTGATAAAATATTTTCATTTTCTGTCATTGAACCAGGAAGATAAATATTTATTTGTTCTACTCCATCAAATAAAGAAATTGACATTTAATAAATTTTTATTCTATTTTAAAACAATTGAAAAAATAATAATTAATAATTTTACCAATTAATCAAATAAGAAATTTTTCATAAAAAAAAAATAAAAAAAATATATATAAAAAAAAAATCTAAAAATAAATAATATAAAAAAATAAATAACCCATTAAATAAAAAAACCACAAATAAAAAAAATGGCTTCAAAATATAGAAAATTATTTAAAGTTCCTCCAGATTTTGAAAATATCTTAAATGACTTTGCAAAAGAAATTCTCCGTAACCAGCCACGTGACATATATGACTTTGGAATAAAATATTTCGGAGCATTAGAAGATGGAATAGAATTAGATTACCCAGATAAAGGAGACAATCTTCCTTGCAGTTACAAGCGTCCAACAAAAAAAAGAGAAATAATTAGAGCAATAAACAAAATGGAAATGTCAATAGAAGATCAAGGACGATTCCATCGTTCAATGGAGAAAATAGAAAGAATGCATCAATATGATTTACCTAAAAGAGATCCTGATCCTAATATAGAAATTGAAGGTGATAATGATGTTAAAATTGTTAAAGTTCCAGATAAGATTGTAACTGATAAAGAAATTGATATTAATAATTATAAAATAAATGAAAATGGTGAATATGAAGAATTTGAAGAAAATGATTTAAAAGATAGTGGTGGAAAAGGTGCTAGTAGAGAAATTAGTCATGATGGTAATGTTGGTGGAACTGCATCTAGACCTGAAAGTGATAAAGATGTAAAAGAAAAAGTTACTACTACTAAAACAGTTGTTAAGGAAGTTATTGTTAATGGAGAAGTTGTTCAAAGAGAAGTAAACAAAGAAGTTTATGATGATTCAAGTGATAATAAAGGAAATTTAGATGATCAATTAAATGATTTAGATGAAAAAGAAAGAAATGATGTTCCTGTTAATGAACCAGAAGTTACTGATGTTAATGTTAATATTGAAGATGTTAATAAGGATTTAAATAATAAAAATTCTGGTGAAGGAAGTAATGGTGAAATGGAAGAACCTGATAAACAAAAAGAAGATGAAGAAGATGAAAAAGAAGAAGGTGATAAACAAAAGGAAGATGGTAGTAAAGGTGATCATATTACTCCAAAAGGTGATGAAGGAAGTCCTGAAGAAGAAGAACCTAAACAAGAAGAAGAACATTATGAAGATAATTTTGATAGAGATGAAGGTGGTCATCAAGATGATGAACAGGAAATTTCAGATAATAAATTTAAAGGAGATGAAGATAACCATGAAGAAGAATATGAAGAACCTAAAGAAGGTGAAGAAGACGCTCCTAATGGTTCTGTTACTGAAGAAGAACTTAAAAAACAAAATAAGATATTAGAACAAAGTAAAAAGGATGAAGAAGATAATAATATTAGGAAAAAAGATAGTAAAGATGAAGAAGATAATAATATTAGGGACAAAGAAAAAGGAGAAGATAAAAAAGAAAAAGAAGAAGATGCTAATTATGAAGAACCTGATGAAGATTCATTTGCTAAAGAATTAACTGAATCTCAACAAAACTTTGCTAAAAAAGATAAAACTGAAAATGAAGATGAAAATGAAGATGGAGATAAAAGTGAAGAAGGAGATAAATTTGGAGAAGAACAAGAACAAGAAGATAAAAAAGGTTCAGGTGAAGATATTATTGATAATGATGAAGGTAAAATAAGAAGAAGACCTTCTTTAATGAAACAATTAAGTTCAAAGATTCAAGTTGGAATAGAAGATAAAAAATCAAATTTAGCTGAAATTATAAAAGTAACTGGTATTAAAACAACAGATAAAAGAGGAAAAGATGCAATTGAAGTTGAAGTAACATTATCAGGTGGAATAAAAGAAAAAGTAATAATTCCAAGTAGACCATCAAAAGAAGGAGAAGAAAATGAAAAAGGAGGTAATGAAAAAGAAGTAGATGAAGCAGTTAAAAATGTAAATGAAATAATAGCTCCAGTAATTGAAGGAATGGGTGCATTAAATCAAATTGATATAGATAAAAAAATAATAGAATTAGATGGAACTAAAAATAAAAGTAAATTAGGTTCTAATGCAACATTAGCAGTATCACTTGCAGTATCAAAAGCAGCTTCTGTTTTCTTAAGAATTCCATTATATCGTTATATTGGTGGTATTTCTGCTAAAATTCTTCCAGTTCCATGTATGAATGTTATAAAAACTAATAATGGAGAATCTACAATAGATTTTAAAGAATATTTTATTATTCCAGCAGGATTTAAAACTTATAAAGAAGCACATCAAGCAGGACAAGATATTTATAATGAATTAAAGAATGTTATGCAAAATCATGGTTATGATATTGGTGATGATGATGGATTTAAACCATTATTTAAAGAAGGAAATGGAGAAGTATTTAAATTAATAACAGAAGCAGTTAATAATACACAATATAAATTAGGTGAGAATATCTTCCTTGGTTTTAATGTAGCAGCATCTAGACTTTATGATGGTAATTCATATAATTTGAAAAATAGTAATGAAGGTGAAAAATCAAGTGATGAAATGATTGACTATATTGAAGAAATAGTAAATGAATATCCATCAATAATAACAATTGAAGATGGTTTAGCAGGAAGTGATTGGGAAGGATGGAAAAAATTAACAGAAAGATTAGGTAATAGAGTTCAATTAGTTGGTGATGATTTATTTGTTACAAATATTGAAATAATAGAAAAAGGTATTAAAGAAAAAGTTGGTAATTGTGTATTAATTAATCCTAATAAAGTTGGTACTTTAAGTGAAACATTAGATGCTGTTAGAACTGCACAAACTAATAATTATACTTGTATGATTACTCATGTTGAAGGTGAAACTGAAGATGGTAGTATTGCTGATTTAGCTGTTGGAACTAATAGTGGTTTAATTAGAAGTGGATCTGTTATTAGAAATGATAGTATGGAAACTTATAATAGATTATTAAAAATTGAAGAAGAATTAAATAAAGATGCACTCTTTTTGGGAATTAAAAGTTTTCAAAATTATAAAATTTAAATAATTTTTATTTTTTAATATTATTTTTATGCTTTAATTCTTATTTCTGAAACTTATTAAAGAATATAAAAAATATTTACATATTTTTATAAAGTGAATATTGTTTTTTTTTTTTTTTTGAATTAAAAATTTAAAAATATTAAAGATATAAAATAGAATTTGATTGTTTTTTTATGTTATTATAAATGGATATTAATAATATGAATGATTTTACTTTAAAAGATTCTTTAAATATATATAAAAATCAAATACATACAATTCCATCAAAAATATTAAATAGAAGAAGAGTTAAATTATATCAATTATTAAATAATAATGATGAAAAATTTTCTGAATCAAGTATTAAATTATCAGATCCATTATTATATAATTTTTTTGTTGGATATAGAGATAATAATATCTTATATAATACTAAAAATGTAAATAAATTATCTAATTTTCTTTTAAGAGAACTTGATAGAGATGAATATGCAATTAAATTAAAAGATGAAATAGAAAAGCAAGAACAATTATATGGAAAAGATAAAATTGATTCTGAAATATATAAAGTAAATGAATTAAATTTGAAATCAGAAAATAAAAGAGAAGATGATATTGATACTTTACTGAGATTATGTATGCATAAATTTATATATAATCCAAATAAAACTGAATATGATGATGATTCTGATTTAGATGTAGATGATAAAGAAAATGATAATTATGAAGATGAAAATTATTTTAATTCATAATTTATCATTAATTTTTAATGTAAATAAACAAATAATTATTTAAAATTAATATTTACAAATATGAAAAAATGAATTTCTAAATTAATAACTCTTTAATCAATAAAAACTCAAAATGAAAACAAAATAAATAAAAAACAATAATAAATTAAAAATTATTAAAAAAATAAAAAAATTAATTAATATTATAAGTAATAAGGATAATGAATTATCAGATAATTTATTCTTTCAAGAAGAAGAAAATGAAAAAGGAGATGATGTTGTTATAAAAATTGCTAAATCTGGTGATATTTTAGGATTAAATGATTTATTAATTTATGAAAAATATTTTTGTAATGCAATATGTGAAACACATGAATCAACATATTTTACTATTGATTCTAATCTTTTTAATTCTATTTTTGAAGGATTTAATATTATAATCAAAAATATCAATATAATTCAAAAAAAAAAAATAAATTTAATTCTTTTCAAATTGGAAAATATTAAAAAAATTTTTAAAATCACAAAAATAAATAATAAAAATAAATTATCTCGAATCAAAAAATTGGGATTATCAAATAAAAATATGTTTAAGACAATTCAAAGTTCTTTTGAATTAGAAACAAGAAAAAATATAATTAAAAAAAATTTTACAAAAAGAAA
>JAEEGK010008551.1_pt1 | contig 24117 bp, 15 predicted proteins | sample 8958771 | NCBI WGS metagenome assembly JAEEGK01 (sample SAMN16246547, study PRJNA631951) | gut metagenome | biome: gut microbiome; feature: rumen; material: SC-attached | host: Bos | place: Iran: Karaj | collected 2018-10
GAAAATGATTCAGAATTTTTTAAAATAATAAATATTGAAAATGAAATAAATTCTGAATTTATTATTAAAAATGAAAATGAAACAGAAGAAAAAAAGAATAATGAAAAGAATGAAAAAGAAAAAAAAATAAGAGTAATAAAACAAAAATATAGAAGAAAAAAAAGAAATAAAAAAGGTAAAAAAATATATAAATGTATATGTGGGAAGGAATTTCACACAAAAGAAAATCAAAAACTTCATTTTCAAAATATTCATTTAAAACAAAAACCTTATAAATGTTCTTTCTGTGATTGTAGATTTTCCCATAGAAATGGAAAAACTTATCACGAAAGAATATTTCATACTTTTATTCTTCCTTATAAATGTAATTTTGAAGGATGCAAATGTCAATTTGCTTCTAAATCTGCATTAAATTATCATATCAAAAATAAACATTCTATGTAATTTAGAGTATATTTTTTGACACTATAAATGTATAGGAGTCAATGTAAATAACAATGTTTTTTTTTTTTTTGATGTAAATATTTAATGACATTAAAATCGAGTAAATATTTAAAATAAATAGTTTTATTATTAAAAGTTTTAAATTGTTATAAATTAAATTTTTAAATTTTTTGTTTTTAAAAAAAAAAATAGATTTTTTAATATCATAAAAATATTAAATTTTAAAAATAATAAAAAGAAAGGAATATTATGAAATTATTCATATATCATAAATAATTTAAATACAACATGATTATTATTATATTAAATAATAATTTATTTTTAAAAATCATTTTAAAAATATTAATATACCATATAATACAATAAATAAATTTTAAAAAAATTTTATTTTCTTTTACATATCATCATCTTTTTTAAAGTTATTTGGCTTTTCAATCACAGCATCCTTTCTTTTGCTCTTATTATAATTTTCCAAATTTTCTTCAACCATTCCATTTTCAAAAGTAATATTATTTTCATTATTTTCTTTATTTTCAAGATTAACATTAATATTCTTTTTTAAATTTTCTTTAACCATTCCATTTTCAAAAGTAATATTATTTTCATTATTTTCTTTATTTTCATAATTAACATTAATATTCTTTTTTAAATTTTCTTTAACCATTCCATTCTCTTTATTAGGAATATTCTCTAAATTTTCTTTTATTGTTTCATTATCTTTAGTAAGATTATTTTCTGAACTCCCTTTAATCATACCATTAACTTTATTATTATCATTTAATATATTCTTATTTCTTAAATTATAATTATTAACATTATTTTTATTTTTTATCAAATCATTAATATTACTGAGTTTAATATCATTTTTATTATTAATATTGATTCCATTAGTATTAATTTGACTAATAGAATTGGAATTAACAATAATACCAAAATCACCAGCTTCAGGATATTTTTTTCTTAAATAACACCACATAATAACAGCAATAGTTTCTAAAAATACTCCAGAAATATTAGCAACAATAATATTAATATCATGATATGAAAATCCATAAACAGTCCAACAACCTCCATTTACAAGCATTAACATTGCAGATAAAATTGGAATTAAATGATAATTATTTGTTTTTAAAACTCTGTTACATTTTTCTAAAGTTCCAGCATACATTAATATATTAAATATCATACATATTAAACCTAGAGTTTTTACTGATTTAATTATAAAATAATCTATCCAAAATAATTGTAAAGTAAAATTAAAAATTATTATTATGAATATTAATGTTTTTTTAACATTTAAATTTGATAAATAAGCACAATATACAATAATAAAAACTAAAGTTAACATTGCTCCAACACAATTGCAAACAATAGGCTTAGCTTGTTCAACTCTTATTCCATAAGGAATCCAACTTACACAATTTAAATATGAAAATATTAATAATAAGATTGGAACATCATTTAAAGTTATTTCTTTTCTTATAAAACGAGAATATGGTTGAGCTGGAGCCATGTAAAAGATTAAACTAAAACATGTTCCTACCCAACCTAATGCATCTCCTATATCTTTAAAATCAATTTTCATTTTATTGTTTATTATTTTATTTATTTTTTCTCATTTTTCTTATTTTGATTATAATATATTTTTTTTAGGTATAATGAATATATTTTTATTTTTTTATTTAGATTAAATTTTTTTTTTTTTATATATTTATATTTTTTAATGAATTCTTATGCTAAGTTTATATTTAGAATAATTATTTTTTTTGGTAATATAGGTTAATAATTGTTCAATAATTTTCTCATAAATCTAATCTTTATGATTAACATAGGCAAATTAAACCATTCTAATTTATCTTCTTGACATTATTTCACTTGAAAAAATATAATTCATCTTTTTGAGAGTATTGAATGGATACAAATTCTTTAAAATAAATATATAATAATCTCTATTTTTTTCTAATAAATAATCCTCCCCAAAATTACATTAATCTAATTTCAAATTTAATGTTTTGAGATTTGAAATTTTTATATAAGCATATTTTTCCCTAATTTTTATTAAATTTTTCACTCAAGAACAACCGTAAAATAAATAAATTATTATTAAAAAATAACTAAAGAAATAACATCGTACAATAATATGTAAAATATTTTATTTTTAAAAAATCATTTTTAAACTTAATTATTTAATGAATGAAGAAAAAGATAATTATAAAGGATTATATTTTGAAGAAGATAATAATGATAATGAAGATGATGATGACCATAATCATGAATATGGAGCACATTTCAAATATAAAGATTTATATAATAAATTATTTGAAATTGCAAAAGAAAGAAATAAAGAAAAAAATAATTCAAATAAAAAAGAAAAAAATCAAACAAATTATAATGTTTTAAAAGGAGTAAGTAGAAATAAAGAGAATAAAACAGGAGAAAACATTTTAATATATTTAAAGAATATAAACAATTTATCTTCTTCAAAAAATAATAATGAAAGTTTTAAATCAGCATCTTTTAATAAAGTAAATGATAATGACATAAAATTGTTTTCAAATAAAAATACAATTAATAATACAAAAAATGCAAGAACAGTTTTAAGACATATTCTTTTTCCAAAAAATAATAAAAAAATTAATGATATTCTATCGAATAGTAAAAAAATACATAATACAAATAATAATTCTTCTTATAAAAAAATAAAAGAAAGAATCCTTTTTTTAGATAAATCATCAAAAAGTGTACAAAATAGAAATTCAAAGAAAAATACTTTTAATCATCAAATCTTTCAAATACAAAATAATAAATTAAAAGAACAAATCAGAAATTATTTTAATAAAAAATATTCTAAATTATTTGCTAATTATAATACATTATATAAGAAATTATCTCCAAATAAATATAATTTAAATGATAATGAAACAATAAATAAAATTAAATCAATTCCAAATACAAGAAATTATATTCCATTAAAGAAAAAAATAAAGAAAAATATAATAAAAATAACAGAAAAAAAATCATTTAGTAAAAATCCATCAAATCAAAGTTTAACAAATAAAGATAATAATAAAATAAATAAAAATATTAATAATAATAATATAAAAACATATTCTAATAAAACATCATTTGTATATAATAATAATAATAATATTTATTATAATACAACACAAACATTTCCTGGATTTTCAATAATAAATTTATTAAATACTTCAAGTAATATTAATAAAGAAAAAATAAAATCTGGAAAAATTATTTCAATGTTGTTGAATAAAAAAATAAAAAAAAAGAAAAATAATTTATCTCATTCAAAAGAAAGAAGTTTAGTTTCACCTAATATTAAACATTCTTTTTTTCCTTCTAATAAGAAAGGTTTTACTTTAAACAATACTCAAAAAGGAAAAAATAAGATAAAACAAAAAATGAATAAACCTTCTTTAGTTTTAAAAAAATAAATAAATAATATTTTTCCTTTTTATACTTTATTTAATTGTAAATTAATTTATTTGTAATATTAATAAAAATTTATTTTTTAATTTTATGTCTTAAATACATTTAAATAAAAATATATTTATTTATTAAATGAATGAAGAAAATATCCCTTTATCAATTCAAACTTTTTTAGATAAAAATAATTATGAATTAGTGAAATTTAAAGGAATGAAATCAATATATAAAGTAAAATGCGCATATTTAAAAAGTGTAGAAAATCACAAAAAAAATTTTTTATTTGAATACGATGAAAATAAAAATTATTATTTTTTTATTGTAAAAAAGGAAAATCCAAAGTATTTAAATCAAATAGATTTAGAAAGTCAAACAAGAGCTTTTTTTGCTAATCAAAAAGACAAAAAAGCAAATAAAGGAATTATTTTTGATTTTGATTATAATAAATATAATTTATATGGAATTTTAGGAAAAATATGTGAGAAATCAAAAGATTTTAAACATGAAAAAGATAAAGATATATTATTGAATAGGGAAATTTGTGCTGTTTCTCATGCAACATATGATGGAATTAATTATTATAAATTAACAAAATCTAAATCAATAAAATTGGAAAAATCTCAAAAAATTTTTGATAATTTTCATTTAATGTTGGAAAAATATTATATCATAGAAATTGAAAATAAAAAACCAGTAAGTGAAACTACAATAAAGGAAGATGGAGTAATTTCTGTATTATATTTATTAACTCCTGAAAGAAATGAAGTTTCTAAAATATTTACAATGATAAAATATACTTTATATTTTATTAAAGAAACTTTAATAAATTATATTGGAAAATATATTCATGATTTAATTTATGATTTCTCTCATTTACCAAGTGAAATTTTTTCTGATTTTTTATCACATATTGGTTGTTTATATATATCTAATCAAAGTAGTAAAATTTGTTTGCCTTTAAAATCACAGATAAAACAAATAAATAATTTAAGTAGAAAAAATTTAATACAACATATTTATAGAAATTTAACTAATATAAGTAGACCAAAAGCAAATGACAGAGTTCCTTTTCATAAATTTATTCAATTATACGAAAAATATAATATGTTTTATAGTCAAAAAGAATTTAAAATTAAGGATAAATTAAGTACAAATAGTAATTATAAATTTATGAACAAAAGCATTATATTTGAAGCAAATGATAAAATAACTAAAGAACATAAAGTAAATTTAAATCAATTAATAACTAATTTAATGAGTACTTTATCTGAATTTTTATCAGAAAATATGGAGTGTAATAATGCAAAGATTAAAAAATTTATGATGAGTAGTTTAAGTAGATTTATAAAATTATATACTTCTTTAAAAGGTTTTTTTAATATAGATATAGTAATAAATGAAGAATCAATGTTTGAATTCCATTGTTTTAAAGAGAAAAAGAAAAATAAAACTTTAAATAAAATGATGATGAATTGTGTACATAGATTTTTTAAAGTAATAAATTTACTTTTTGAATTTAATGAAGGTTTTTTTCATAAACATTTTACAGTTCTTGATTATTCATATAATTTTAATGAAAAAGATGTTATACATACTTTTCCTTCTTATAATGATTCTTCTAAAAAAAATAAAATAAGAATTTATGATATTCCTTTTATAGAAAAATGGAATTATTATATAGCAACTTTAATAATGATTGTATATAAAGATTTATTTGGATTTTTAAATGAGAATAAAGATTATTTAAATAATGAATATCAGGAAAAGTCATCAAAAAATTTTTTCAAACTATTTTTTAATGTACATGAAACAATTTCAAATGAATTTTTCCAAAGTTATGAAATTGTTCTTCCTGATTATTTTAATTTCTGTGAAAGAATGTCTAAATATCCTCTTGATAAATATAATTGTATTGATAGTGTTTGTCAACATTTTACTAATAATTCTTTAGAAATTTTATTAAGAAAAAATATTATTTTCTTTTCTCCTTTTAATGTCTTATATAAAATTAATAATGATAAATTTTATAATAGACCAAATTTAAATTCTATATTTGAACCTTATTTAATATTAGTTGATTCAAATTTAAAATTCTTTTTAGAACAAAAAGAAAAGAAGGAAGAATATTTAGAAGAAAAAAATTATAATATAAAAACATATTTTGAGCAATTAAAATTATTAAATTCTGAAAAAATACAATATTCTATTTTTTTATCTAATCAAGATCCTGAAGATTCATTTGATGAAATTAATACAAATTTACTTTCAAAAACTTATATAAAAAATTATAAAAATTTTCCAGAAAGATTAGCAACAAAAGAATCATTTGATTTTTATTATTTATTTAATTTATATTACTTTTATACATATAAAACAATGATTGGAATGAGAGATAAATTTATTGATTATGATATAATAAAAAGATATATTGATTCAACTGAAAGTTCTGTTACAATTTCATTCACAGATTTTGATAAAACAATTATTAGAGCTAATACTGGAGATATAAAAAAAGTTAAAAAAAATAAAAAAATCACAAAAATTGCAATTCAAAAAGATTTAATTATTTTAGAAAAATTAAATAGAAAAGCAAGAGTTATGAATTTAATATTTTTAGATTATGTTAAAAATGTTATTAAAGATATTAGAAATGATTATGAAAGTGGTGTTAAAAGAAAAGAACAAAATGGAGAAAATAATTATATTAAAATTGGACATTATTTGATTAATTTTTTATTATATGGTAATAATCCTCAAAATATAAATTCATTAGATGAATTTTTTCAAAGTTCTTTTTATAATAGTTCAGGTTTATAAGTTTTATTTTATTATTTTAATTTTTAAATTATTAAATATAATTAAACTTTAATATTTTTAATTTTATCTCCTAATTTTTGTTTTAACTTCTTTATCATTGAATTATTACTTTGTGTTTCAAAAGTTTTATTAAATTTAATCTTTAAACTTTTATCATATGTTGTTTCATTTTCAGTATTATAATTATCAGAGCTTATCCTATTTAAATTGTCATTATTTCCAATTTTTAAATATAATTTATTTTTTTTATAATTTTCAAAAATAAAATTTTTATAAGAAAGATTCTTTGTATTATTATTATAATCAGTAGATTTACTTTCATTAATTAAATAATTTAATTTAATAACTTTTCTTTCTCGATTTTTGGATGAAGGAATATTTTTAAAAACTAAATTTTTTTTAAGAGTATTTAAATTTTTCTTCTCATAATTATCATTGAAAAAATTAATTGATTCTTCTTCATTTTTCTCATTAATATTATTAATATCAGGAAAAATACATTTTCCTCTTTTATTAGAGTAAAAAACATATTTAGGTTCATAATTAGTTTTTTTTAGTTTTTTTGAAAAAGAAAAAGGTTTAATTTTCTTTTTTTCATCTTTTTCAGTTTTAAAATGTTTTATTTTTTTAAAAAATAATTTTCTTTCTTTTGGTAAATTATGATAGAATAACGGAACTTTTAATGATTCTCTAATAAAATCAGGAATACTATTTTTATTTTTTATTTTTGTAATTTCATTATTAAATTCTTTAGTATTATCAATTTCATTTAAATATTCTCTTATTTTACTTTCTTTTACCCTATTTATAATTTTATCATAATTATCATTTATTTCTTTTAAATTTTCTTTTCCTAATTGAGATTCTATAATATCATTATCTAAAAAAGGATATTTAATAAATTTTTTCCAATGAGAGCCAATTTCTATTCCTCTTTTTTCATTTTCTTCATTATTTTGTAAAAGAGAATATCTTGTCTTAAGAAAAACATCATTTAAATATTTATTTTTATTTATTTCTTTCATTGGGTCATAACTCATTATAAAAATTATAAAAAAACATTTATAAAAAAATTAAATAAAAGTAATTATTAAATTCAAAAAAAAATTCTTTAATCATCATTAATAAGATAATTATTAATTCTAATATTAAAAGTTAAATGATTTATAATTGAATAAAATCTATTTTTTTTCTGTTATGATTATTAGATTCTTTTTATTCTTTATTCCTTTAATATTAGATAATAGTTTTGAATTTCTTTTAAAGATACTTTTTTACTTCTTTTTAATAAATTTTTTTTCTTCTTCCAAAAAAATGATTTTGGATTTTTTGATTTTGATTTTACATATTTAATTTTATATTTTATATATATTCTTTTTTTATTCTTTTATTTTTATATTTTTATATGAGATACTCTTTAAAAAATAAATTCACTCATTTAGATAAAATAAATAACCTTTCAAAAGATATTCTTGTTAACTCAAGATTCTTAAGACATAATAGTATGAAAGAAATAGAAATAAACAATAAAAAAGAGCTAATGAAAAAATGTTATTCAAATTATATTAATCCAAAGTTTAAAGAAAATTATTTCGATATTATAACAGGTGTTCTCCCAAATAATGTTAATTATTCTTATTCTAAAGATCATTTTATAAAAAAGATTTACTCTGATAATTTATTATTAAAAAACTTAAATAAGAATGAAAAAATTGAAGTGAAAAAAGCAATACTTTTAAATATGATTAAAATTAAAAATCCAAAAATGGAAAAAAAAAGATTAATTAAATCATATTCAACAAAACAAATAGATCAAAATAAGGAATTATCATTTAATTTTAATAAAAATTCCTTTTTAAATAAATTTGAAAATTTAAAAAATAAAATGTCAAATTCATCACATCAGAATTTATTATATAATAGAAAATATTCAAATTCGAAAATTAATTATAAAACTAAAAATAATGAAAATTGTTCTTTTGAAGATTCATTTTTCAGTCTTTCAAATATTTCAAAAGGAAAATTTTCTGAACAAAAAATTAAAGAAGGAGGGTTAAAGTTAAAACAAAAATTAAATTTATTTAAATTATGAAAAATAAATTATTTTTTTTTATAAATTAAATATAAAATAATAAATGAATAAGTTTAGTAAAAAGTTAATATAGTATTATTAAAACTTGAATAAATTTCTTTAAAAAATTTTGACAAGGAAATCATTTTACAGAAAATATATCATTTAAATTCAATTTTTTTCTTAAAAAATTAACATTAAAAAACGATTTTTCTTTAAAATCAAATATATTTATTAGTAAAAATATTTATTATAATAATTAGAAAAATAATAAATATTATCTTTTTCAAAATTAACAATATATTTCAAAAAAAAAATATTTTCTTTTTTCAAAAAATAATTGAAATTATTAAATATTTATAACTATTAATCAAATTAATAACATTAACTTTGATTTATTAAATTAACATTATCTTAGGAAATTTAACTTTTATCTCTTTCATAATATATTTTAAGAAGTTAATTAATTTACTATTATCATCTTTATCTAATTATATAGTATCAAAATACTTTTTTAATTCATTTTATAAAGTTACAATTCTATATTATAAAATTGTTGAACTGAATTTAATTCTTCATTTGAAATTAAATTATTTTAACTAGATTTTAAATATTCGAATTTATTTTCATTTTCAATTAAATCGAATTTTAAAATTAGATTTAAATTATTTAAATTTTCTTCAAAAAACACTAAAACAATTTTAAAACAGAAAAAAATGGAAAAGATTGAATATTAAAATTAGATTGTTCCCCATCTCTTCTTCCAAACAAAAAGTGACAATTTAAATTCAATATTTTATATTCATAATTCTGAAATAATGCCAAGAATAATGGTATTAGATAAACAATTTTTTTCAACACAAAATCAAAATCAATTGAAAATATTTAATAATTCAGAAAAAAATGAGATATTATTTGCAAAAGTAATAAAAATAAATAATACATATTATTTAGCAAATGGATTATATGGAGGATTTAAATTATGGTCAATTGATGGTGAAAGACTTCATTTTCAAATTCCAGCAAAAGATTGTATTGACGGAAGAATTTATGCTTCAATTTCAATTTGTGAATTTAGATTAAATTCAAGTTTAAATGAATTTGATAGTTTTATTTGTGGTGATAATTATGGTAGAATTTTTCTTTGTCAAGGACAAAAATTTAAATGGAAAAGTCAAATAATATATAATTTTAAAAATACTGAAACAATACTTTCTCTTTCTTCTTTTTTTGATTTAAATATAATTGGTGTTACTATTGATAATGGTAATGTTTTAATATTAAAAGTTGAAAATGGAAAATGTGATAAATTAAAAGAATTTAAAAATGAAAAAAATATTTCTTTATCTAGTTCAATTATTAAATTAGATAATAATAATTATTATTTAGGTTGTGGTTTTGTTAACGGAGAAATTAAAATATATAATATGAATCAATTAAATTTAGCTTTTACTATTAAATCTCATTTAAGAGGAATTAATTGTTTAATTGGATTTAAAAATTATTTTGCAAGTGCAAGTGATGATGGTTCTATAAATATTTGGAAAGTTTATAATGATAAAATTGAATTAAAAAATAATTTATTATTTGAAGATAAAATAATAGTTGGTATCTGTTATGATAATAATAATAATTGCATTTATGCTAATGCTTATGATTATCAAGAAATTATTAAAATTTCAAATTTAAATTTAGATTAAATTAAAAAATTGAATTATAATTAATTCAAAAAATACTTTATTTTTTTTAAATGAAAATAAATAATATTAATCAAATTAAAATAATATGCAACCGAAAAAAAAAGAAGAACAAAGAAATTATGAAATTCGTCCTAAATTAATAGTAAAATTTACAAAGGAAAAAGTATATGATATAATTAAAAATATCTTAGATCAAAAAATGGAAGAAATGAAAGAAAAATATAATCATGAAACAGCACTTCAATTAAATAAAGAAATATGTGATGCAGTTAGAGATGAATTAAAAGATGATAAATTAAATTTTAAAAGATATAAAATATTAGTTCATTGTATTATTGGAGAAAAAAAAGGACAAGGTATAAAAATTGGAAGTAGATGTATGTGGGATACTACTTGTGATGCAGCTGTCTCTGCTTCTTGGGAAAATGAATATACTTATGCTTTTTGTGTCGCTTATGGTGTTTATTTTTATTGATATATTTTTCTATTTTTTTGAAACCTGTTTTTTTTTTATTTAAAAAAATATATTTTTTGTTATTTTAATTTTTCATAAATTTTTTAGGATTTTATTTATATATTGTTACTTATTTTTTCATATAATATCTATATATATGACTATAATTTTCTTCTAATTAGTCTAATTATGAGTTATATAATGTTATATTATTTTGTAAATTACAAAATTATTTTTCATGATGTTCAAATAATATACTCTTAAATATAAATTATTTCTTTCAAAAATGATTTATTAATTTTTTTTAATTCCCTAAAAGAATAGATATTTATAATAGATTAAATGATATAATGAATAAATAATTTGTAATGATTATAAAATATTCCTTATTCAATGATTAATTTAATTTTTCCTGATTTTAATAATTTAATTTGGAAAATAATTTTATTATTTATTTTTATAAGTATTTTTTTTTTAAATGTATTTCTTTTTATATACTTTTCTATTAAAATTTATTTTAAGTCATGATATAGTACAATTAAATGTAACATTAATATACAAAGCAGAATCTAGGAAAAGTACTTTATTTATGATTTATTTAAATCCTTTGAATAAAACTCAATTAGATCTTTTAGAAGAAATAACAGAATATAAAGAAATTTTCCCAAATATAACTTTTGGTTATCTTGACATTATAAAAGATTTAAAAATTTTAGAATATTTTAAATTAACAAATATAAATGAATCAGGTATTATAATTTATGATTTTAAAAATAAACAATTTTATATTGAAGAGGAAGTTTCTAATATAACTACAGTGGAAAAAATAATTAAAGCTTTAAATGATAAAAAAATAAATTGGAACACTAATAGTATTATAGAAAAAATATTTTATTTAATTACTGGAAAAAGATATGGAAAATTAGCAAAAACATATTTGAGTTTTTATTTATGTGTTTTTTCAATTTTATTTTATACTGGAATGAATATTTATAATAAAAGAATGGAAAGAAAAGCAATTGAAAAAAGATTTAAAACAAAATAACAAAAAAATGAAAAAAAATAATAATTAATTTAATTAATGAAAAAAATTATTAAAATTTTTTGCCGCCATTCATTTTTTTTTAAATAAGAAAATAAAAACAAAAAAATAACCCTTTTTTAAAATAAAATAATCAAAATATTGAATAAAACATAACTAAAATAAAAAAGAACAAGTCAAAAATAATTAAAACAATAAAGTAAACTAAATTTTATAAAATCTCTATAATTTATCATATAAATAAATTTTTTTTAAAATAAAATAAATAAAAAAAAAATGCCCCAAATATCAGAAAATGGAATAACAATATTATCTCAAATACCAAATGAGCCAGGAACAAAAAAAAATGCAGAAACAGATGTAATTCTTCAAATATATCAAACTCAAAAAAATGAAAATGTAAAAAATAATATATTTTCAGTTTCAATGATGGATATGCATCAAAAATATACTGGATTTTTAATTAAATATCAACAAGGAGAAAGCCCAAATATAGGAGATATTATTCATATTCATTCAGTTACTATTGCTTATTTAAATAATAATAAAACTAAAATATATATTGTTAAAAATTTTGACACTATTGAAAAAAATGTTCCTTTAGTTTCAAATGGAAATTATGAAAATTATATTAGTAAAAAAAATAATACTAATATCAATAATGATAATGAAATTAATGATAATTCAGAGAAACCTTTAATTGATTTTAAAAGTAAAAATGGAGATTTTGATGATTCAAGATGTATAAAATTATCTAATTTAACAACATTTACAAAAAATATTCATTTATATGTTAAATGTATAAAAAAATCAGATATTAAAAAATTTAACTCTAAAAATGGACAAGGACAATTATTTAATTTAGTAATAAGTGATGTAGATGGATTTGAAATGTGTTGTACAGCTTTTAATAATGTAGTAGATAAATTATATAATAATATTATTGAAGGAAAAATATACGAAATAACTGGAGGTTTCCTTAAAATAAATGATAAAAAATTTTCTTCTGTTAAATCTGATTATAGAATAACTTTTGATGATAAAACTATAATTAAAGAAGTACCTGATAATGGAAGTTTTAGAGAATCAATTTGTAATTTTACAAAAATAAATGAAATTTGTAATTTAAGTAATTCTTCTGTGATTGATATTATTGGTTATATTATTGAAGTTGGAGATGTAAAAAATGTAAATACTAAAAATGGAGGACAAAATGTACGTCATATTGTTATTGGAGATAATTCAGGATATAAAATTAATATAACTTTATGGAAACCTTTTTCTGAAAGAGATATTTATAATAATGAATTTATTGCTTTTAAAAATTTAAAAGTAAGTGAATTTAATAATGTAAAAAAATTATCTTCAACAGAAGCAACTTCAATGATAATTAAACCTAATTACCAAAAAGAAATAGAAGAAATTCAAAATTATTTAAATAATAATCATATAAATGATTTTAAAGATTTAAATTCATCAATAGAAAGAAATTTTGATAATTATAGTTCAATTGAATTATCATATATAAAAGATTTATTAGATTATAATATGAATATAGAAGAACAAAGTAAAAATCAAATTAAATTTAGAGCAGTTGTTGAAAATATTCATCATAATGAAAAGAATTATTATGCAGGATGTATTGAATGTAAAAAAAAATTAGTTCAACAAGAAAATAATGAAGGTTATATTTGTCAAAATTGTAATAAAAATTATACTGAACCAAAATATTATTATACTTTAACTTGTAAAGTTAGAGATTTAACAGGAGAAACTTGGATTGAAATGTTTGGAGATACTGCAAATAAATTTTTAAATATTCCTGTTGAAGAATATAAAGAAATTATTATTAATAATGATCAAACTAAAATTAGTGAAATTAGTGAAAAAATTGAATTTAAAGAATTTATTTTTACTGGAAAAGTCAGAATTCATACATACAATAATATTTCTAAAAAAAGAATTTCTGTTTATAGAGTTGATGAAATTAATCATAAAGTAGAATCTGAAAAATTGATTAAGTTATTTAATTCAATTTTAGTTTTTTAATAAATATTATTTATTAATTAAAAAAGCAATTTAATTAAAATATGAAAATAATAATAACTTAGAAAATTATTTTTGGATAAATAACATTTTCTTTCTTTTTTTAAAATACAATTATCATTCAGGTTTAATTTTAACAGTAATTATATCTTCTTTTTTTAATTCAATATCACAAATAGAATAAATAGGAATAATTATTTTATCATGATGATAAAGTTCCTATAAATTTAAAAAAAATATTTTTACGATTTGTTCAGGATCAATACCTAAAACTTGGCTTAATTTATATTTTACATATTCAAAATCTTGTCCTTCTTTAAAAGTATCTGAAAATTCTTTTCCATTTAAATCACCATTATAATCTAATTTAAATGTAATTTCAACTTCATTTCCTGAAAATTTTTCACTTTCTTGATAAAAAGCATCTCTATTATCTGTTACACCTTCAAAATTCATTTTTTTATTTAATTCTTCTTTTGGATTTATTTTTTGATTTCCATCCATTTTTAATATTTTATAATGTTTAATTTAAAAAATATATTTTTAAAAGAATTGATTATAATTTATACTTTTTTAAGAAACAGTTTTTATATTGAAGTAAATATTTTTATTTTTAGATAATTATCATATTTATTTTTATATATGTAATAATTAATATTTATTAATTTAAATCTTCTTCAGCTTCTCTTGTATATTTATCGATATTTTTCAAACATTTATCATTTTTGTAAATACTTGATCTAAGAATATCTCTTGCAGTATGAAATAAATTTTTTCTATTATTATTCATTTTAATTGCAAAACTTTCATCAATAATATATTTATTATATTTACTTTTTTTCTTATTATTATTTAAATAATCTTTAATAACTTTATTACCATCAACAGCTAAACCATAACTTAAAGAAGTTAATGCTTTAACTTCTCTGAATAATTGCATATTTTTAAAAGCATTAACTTTAGGTTTTCTTTTTTCATTTACATCTAAATCTTTTTTTGTTAAAGAATCTTGAATTTCTCTTTCAGTTACAAATTTATATTTTGGTCTATCATGAATTTTAGTATTAAAATTTAAACAAGTATTATTTATTTGGTTACATAAATCACTTATATCATTTTTATATTTTCCTGTTTTAAACATTAATATTCTCATATTTTTATTGTCTTCTTTCATTGAAGAATATATGTCTTTTTTATTTTTTTTTCGTTTATATTCCTCTTCATATTCATATTCATATATATCTTTTTTTTTATCATTACGAGAACTTTCCAAATTTTTTGTATTTGTTAAATTTAATATCAATTCTTTTTCATTTTCAATTTCATTTTCATTTTCTGCTGTATTATTAACTGTATTATTTTTTAAAATAGGTAAATTATTTTTTTTATGTTTTTTAAGATTTTTCTTTTCTTTTTTATTATCATCTAAATCTGAAGATTTAATTTTTTTTGAATAATTTATAGAACGAGAATAATGAGAAAATGTAGTTTGATCTTGGGTGATTTTTCTTAATCTTTTTCTTTGCTCTTCTTTTTTTTTTTCCATTTCTAAATATTTTTCATATCTTGCTTTAAGATTATCTATATCATTTGCATTATTTAACCTATATATATAATCTGATGTAGCAGAACCTATTTTTTTCATAGTTCTTGCTAAATTTGGCATTTCCATTAATTTAAGTGGTTTTAACATATAAGCATGCTTTTGTACTTTATACATTATTTTAAATAAAAAAATGCATTAAAACAAAAAATAATTTAAAACAAATATACACCAAAAATTTAAATAATATTAAATATAATGATTATAAATAATAAAATTAATAATTATAAATATATATTTTTGTTTTCATCATTTTAGATTAATTCTTTGTTCATTACAATAAAAATCTTTGATGTATTTAAAATAAATGTAAAACTATTTTTGATTTTTTCAAAAATATATAAGAAAAACATTAAATTATAAATATTATAAAAAAACAAAATTATATATGGGAATTCAATCCCATTAACTTTTATTATAATCTTTTTAAATAATAAATAATATTTAATAATATTCCAAATAATAAATTAAAGTTTTATTTCCATAAAGTAATATAAATTCTCAAAAGATTGATTTTTTATATTACAATTTTAATTTAATCATGAGTAGGTTTCCAACTATTAAGCATTTCTTCAAATTTAGAACCAGGAATTTGATTTTCAGGAGTATTAACATACCTTTTTTGTGGTAATTCTGCGATTTTTTTCATTTCATCATCAGTTAATTTAAAATCAAAAATTTCGAAATTTTCTTTAATATGTAAAGGATTACATGATTTAGGTAAAGGAATATAACCATAATCAATATGCCATCTTAAAATAATTTGAACAGGAGTTTTATTATATTTTTTACTAAGTTCAACAAAAATAGGTTCTTCATACATATTTTTATCTCCATGTCCAACAGGATACCAAGTTTCAATAAGTGTTCCAGTTTTTTTACTTCTCTCTTTTAATTCATGTTGATTAAAATATGGATGTCCTTCAATTTGTAAAACTGCAGGTTTAATAGTACAAATATTCATTATTTCATCCCAATGTTTTCCTTCAAAATTTGATAATCCAATAGATTTAACTTTTCCTTCATTTACAGCTTTTTCCATTGCTTTCCAAGCACCAATATAATCATTGAAAGGATGATGAATAAGTAATAAATCAAGATATTCAATATCTAATCTTTTAAGCATAGCATTAATTGCTTCATAAGAAACTTTTTCTCCAAATTCAGTTGGTGATAATTTTGATGTTATAAATATATCTTTTCTTGGAATACCACTCTTTTTTATTGCTGCACCCACTCCTCTTTCGTTGTCGTATCTATGAGCTGTGTCTATATGTCTAAATCCTACTTTCAATGCTTCAAGACATGCATTTTCTGCTTCTGATAAATCTTTTATTAAATATACCCCGAAACCTATATGGGGAATCATTAATCCATTGTTCATTTTTAATAAGGGTTGACCACCGAAATCCATTTTTTTATATATATATATTTATAATATTTTCTTTTTATTAAAAAAATAAATGATATTTTTTTTTAATTTGTTTGTTGTTTCTTTTTTATCAAAATTAATTGAAAATTGGTTTAATTGGGAAAGTGGATGGGATATAATCTAAATTTATATTATACAATAATTTAAAAATATTTGAATTTGAAATAATAAATATATTATTATAATAATATATTTTTCAATTGTTATTATGTAAATATTTAAAAATTCTTTTTTATTTTTTTATATTAATTGCGGATTTAATCATTATTTCAAATACCAGATTATTAATTAAATTTTCCTTATTTGATTTACTTTATTTTTTCCTCTTTTGTTTTTGAGTCTAAATTCAATATATCGATATAATATAAGAAAAGGATTTAAAAAATAAAATATTCGCTCATCTTCTAAATCTTATATTCTTGAAATAGTTTATTTTCAAATTCATTTTCTAGTATTTTTCAAAATATAGTAATCTTAACTATTTTATTTAATAAATAATTCATCATTATCATTATAATTTCAAAATTAATTAATATTTGATTATAAAAAGAACCTTTATTATCTATCTATTTTCATTAATATATATAATCAAAAGCTGAAATTATTCTATTTTTATTTTTCAAAACAAATCATCACCCACACTTTTTGTATCATGTTAATATTTATATATAATAATAATAATTTTAAATTCATTTCAAGTATAATATTCTTTATTTTTTCAAATTTTTTTTAAATAAGTATTTTCCATTTAATTTACAAATAACAATATTATCATTATCTATATCAACAATTTATGTTATCTTTTCCTATTCCAATTAAACTAAAATTTTTAAAAATTTTCTTCACCATTTTGAAAAATAAATATCTTATAATTTTTCCTGAATTTAGATAGAAATATTGCATTTTGAATATCACTTAAATTTCTTATATCATATTCTTTGAAAATTATAACTTCATAAAAACAAATTTCAATCATTTAGAATTTTTATATATTTTCCTAGTATTAAACCTAAAAAACAAAAAAAAGAATTTATTTCAGATTTACTTAATTTATTATTTTTTCAATTTTAACTACACTATATTATTTTTTTATTTTTAAATAAAATTTATAAGATAATTCAACTATAAGATTAACCTCTTCACAATTATTTGATTAAAATTAATCATCTCTATTGAATTTTTTGGTAAAATTAAGTTCAGGACTTTTTCCTAATTCGCAATCATCTAAAACAATATCCTCTTCTTCTTCTTTAGGTTTTTTTTTATTCTTTTTTTTTTGTTGTCTTTTTCTTTTTAAATCCATTAAACCAGAATCAGCAGGAGAAGACATATCAGTTAAACCACTCATAACTTTCAATGTTTCTACTAATTTTCTTAAATCATGATCTTTTTGATATTCTTCTAAATCTACTCTTAAATCAGGTTCTTTCGTTATTATACATTCTTTCATTGTTTTTCTTTCTTCATCAGATATTAAACCTTCTTTTTTACATTGAGTTATTAATGATAATATTTCACTATAACTATACTTATAATCCATTTATTTATTATACTATTTTTTTTAAAGACGTTTAATTTTTTTTTTATTTGATTTAAATTTAAAGAATATAATTGAATGTTTAGAAAAATATGATTTAAAAAGGGAAATTGGTTTTCTATTATTTATAAATATAATAATTTTTAAAATTATCTTTTAATTAGAGTTAATCTTTATAATTTAAATTTAAATATACTTGTTTTTACAAAAATAAAAAAGATTAAAAAAAGTAATCAAATTCAAAAACAATTTAAAAATATTAAAAATTAATATCATTAAAAAAATCTAAATATATATAAAAATATTAATTTTATATAAAAATAAAGCAAGAATTAAATGATTCTCTCTGACGTAAGAGAAGCCCCTTTGATAAGAGCATATTTAATGATAACTCAAGAAAAAAGTAAAAAAGGCTTCAAAACAATTCAAACAGAAATAAATAAAATGACAGAAACTTTTGGAAGTGATTTTGACAAAGAATTACATAAAATGTTATTTAATGAATTTGATTTTAGTAATATAAAATCATTTCAAAATCCAAAAAACCCAAAAAATCAGTTTTTTATTCAAGAATTTCCTCAATTAATAGAAAGAAATGATTTTATTAATTTTTTTAGTGAAATTTATATGTGTTCAAATAATAATAATTCTCCTTCAGACATATTTAATTTACTAAACAAATTAAATAAATTATCAACTGAAAATCAAATAAAGATTTTAATTTCTTTAGTAATGAGTAATAAAAATGAAAATGATTCAATTGTTTTATTAATAGAAAAAATTAAAGAATTTAAAAAGGAAGGAAAAATAAATTTAAATGAGTCATTAAAACAAACATTATTAATTATTCTTGGTTCAATAGATGATGAAAAATATAAAGATGATATTGAAAATATAATAAATTATTTAGAAGATGATTCTTATGATATTAATCAAAAGGTTGATGATATTAAACAAATTAGTGATATTGAAAAATTATTGGATACTGGAAATGAAGAACCTATTGAAGTTGAAAAAATTTTTTATGAAATTGGCCCTTTTTTAATAAATAATATGATCACTGTTTCTGATTGTAGATTACTTAATTTTAATCTTAATGAAAAAAGATTAGCTAATTTTATTATATTTATAACTAATCATCAAACATTTATTGAAGATAAAGAAAATAAACAATTAAATAAAATATTTTTAAGAACTTTAAATAATGATGGTATGAGAAAAATTAATGAAAATGATGATAAAAAAAATCAAAATGTAACTTGGAATATAGATAATTTATATAAAATGTTTAAAAAAACTATTGATGAAATGGATAAAAATCAAATAATTAATGGGTTTGATGATCCTAAATTTAATATTAAAGATAAGAAAAGTTTTGATTTTTTTATATCAACACTTCAAAAATTAAAAATACTTTCAAATCCTTCTCAATTTTTTAATTTTATATTTACAAAATGGAATAATGAATTAAATCAAATTGAATTTCTTAATTTTTTAATAACTAATCCATTAAATGGTGAAAATTCAATATATTCATTTAAAAATTATCAAGGAAATAAAGTAAGAAAAGATGTAGAATTAAGTAATAAATTATCTTTATCAAAAAGTGGTTTTTTAATAGAAAATTGGAGTAATATAGATTTAATTGAATTATTATTAAAATTATCAAAAGGAAATTATTATATAAAAGTAAAAGAAATTTTTGATTGGCCAATTCAAAATATACCAGAAATTTTAATGTTAGCTTTAATTTCAATAAACCCTGATCAAGATGAATTTTTATATGATGAATTAATTCAAGAAGTAATTGCTCCTTTTCTTTTAAATCATAATAGCTCTCAATTTTTAATAGATGAAATATGGAATAAAAATAGAGATTTAATTATTAAAGTAATTTGTACAATGTGGGAATCTCAACCAGATTTAATGAATTTAAGTAGAATTTTAGATATTTCTCAAAAATTAAAAGATAGTTTATTACTTTTAGTTAATTGTTCAAATTATAATTTTAGTGTAAATTTAGCAATTTTATCAGTTAAAAGAGATTTTCTCCATATAGAAAAATGGTTAAAAGAAAGAATTAAAAAATCAGGAGATGAATTTATAGAAGCTTTAATAAATTATCTTCAAAATAATTTAATTGCACATTGTAGAGGAAATAATACTAATAAAGGTAATGTTTTAGAAAAAGCACAATTATCAATGGAATCTCTTGCAATTATAATAGAAAATTTATTGAATGTAAGTGCATCACCTCAAACTTCAATTAAATTAAGAAATGAAATAAAAAATGTTTATAAATCAATATTTGAAAATTTTGATGAATTACAAGTTCAACCAATAAATTCAGAAGATATTGAAAGAGCAGCAAATAATTTATTACAACAAATGTTTAATGGAGAAATGCAAGTTTCACAATTAGTTAAAATATTAATAGAATATCAAAAATCTTCAAATCCAAAAGAAACTGAAATTTATGCTTGTTTAACACATTCAATTTTAGATGAATATAGATTTTATCATCAATATCCTGAAAAACAATTAAAAATTGCTGCTGAATTATTTGGTCAATTAATTAATAATAAATTAGTTGAAGGAATTGTAGAATCTATTGCTCTAAAATATATTTTAGAAGGAATTAAAAAAGGAAGTGGACCACTTTTTAATTTTGGAATTATTGCTTTAAATCAATTTATTAATAAAATTTATATTTGGGGAAGTTATTTAAATACTCTTTTAGAAATGCCTAAAATTAAAGAAAATAGTCAATTATATGATAACTTAATAAAAGTATATAATGGAAATGCTGCTAAGAAAGGTTTACCTTTAAAAGTTAATGAAGAAGCATTAAAGAAACAAAAAGAAAATGAAATTGAAAATGCAAATAAAAATAATAAAGGAAAAAATAAATTAAATAAAGAATTATTCCCATTCAGCAGTAATTTTGGTGATTTTTATCAATTTAATACTAATTCTTCTGATGAAAATATTCAAATTCCTTCTCAAGAAATTATGACAAGTATTAAAAATATATTTAATTCATTAAATAAAAATAATATTAATGAAAAGACAAAAGAATTAAAAGAAATTTTAAATAATGAAAGTTTAATAAGATGGTTAAGTAATTATTTAATTTATAATAGAATTATTTCTGATAATAATTATCATAATATTTATAATAAACTAATAAATTCAGTTGATAATAATACATTAAATAAAATGTTAGTTAAAGATACAATTTCTTCAATAAAAAAATTATTAATAAAAGGAAATTATGATGATGGATCAAAAGAAAAAACAGAAATTAAAAATTTAGGAAGTTGGTTAGGTTTAATTACTTTAGGAAAAAATAAACCAATTTTAGCAAAAGATTTAGATTTAAAAGAATTATTAATTGATGCTTATAAAAATGGAAAGTTAAGTTCAAGAGTTATATTTGTAGTAAAAATACTTGAACATACTTATGAAAATAAAATTTTTCAACCAAAAAATCCTTGGATTCAAGCAATACTTTCTTTATTATTAGAAATTTATTCTAAAACTAATTTAAAGGAAAAAATAAAAGAAGAAATAGAAAAATTAATTAAATATTTAAATATTGACACAAAACAAATTCCAGTAAGTAAAATTTTGGATAATATTCAAATTCAATCATTAGATTTTGAAAAAATTCAGAATATTCAAAATGCAATAAATATAAATGATTTATATAAAAGTGTAAGTCAATTGACTGATTATATAAAAAAATTATGTGAGATGATTAATCAAAAAAAAAATAAACCTACTATTACAGAACAAGATATTAGTAAATTATTAACTCAAGTATTACATTCTGCAATTTGTGAAAATTTAAATTCAATAGTTGAAAAAACAGTAAATAATGCATTAGAAACAACAAAACAATTAACAATAAAAGATTTTTCATTTGAATCAGACGAAAATAAATTTGAATCAGCAGTTATGGGTTTTGGTCCTTTTTTAGTAAGTAGTTTAGCTAAAATAACTTCAAAAGATGATTTATTAAATTCTGTAAAAGAGAATTTTGCAAAATATAAACATTTAGAACCTGAAATTACTAAAATAATTAATAATAATATTAGTAATGAATATATTGAAATTGGTTGTACTTTTATTTCAAATTATATTGTAAAAATTACAACTGAAAAAATGAAAAAAGATGAAGAAATTTTAAAAGAAATTGAAAAAAGAAAATTAAATAAATTAGATGAAAATCCACAAAATGAATTATTAATGAAAATTAAAACATTACCTGATCGTCTTAAACCAAATCTTCAAGGTTTAACAGATGAGGAATTTAAAGTTTATGATTTTGACAACAAATCTAAATTTGAAGATGATAATAATTTTTTAAATACAGTTTATAAATCATTAAAAGATGTTTTTGAATCAAACCCAAATAAAAAAAATTATGAAAGTTGTATGGCTAACATTCAAATTTCTGAAAAAAAATCAAATTCTAATATTTCTATTGATGATAATGCTCTTTTAATGATTGATAATATTATAACTGAAAATAAATTAAATGATATTGATTTAATTTTTAATTTTTCATATATTACTTTAAAATATGCTATTATTGCTTCTAAAAATTCAAATCATGTATTATTAAATATATATTCTGAAATTATTAAAGGTTGGATTTTATTCAACAATGAAATTAGTAAAAGTATAACTACTTCATTCCTTGAACAAGAAGATAATTCAACTAAATTTTATTTTGATATTAATAATATGTTTTATAAAAAAAACATTTTTGATATGAAAATTTATTTAAAATATTTTAATGATTTTATTGTTAATCCAAATACAAAAGAATCTGCTAAGAAATTATTAAATGAATTACTTCAAACAATTGATTCTACAGAAATAAAGGATAATATTAAAATAATACTTAAAAAGTATAAAGATTTATAAAAAAATGTATTTATTTTTTATATTTTTTATTTTATTAAATTCAATTTATAAATATAATTTAATTTTGTTAACAATGATTTATTTTATTTGCTAGTTTAAAACTTATTTTTCAATAATACTATTATTACATATAATTTATAGAATAAAGACAAATATAAGGATATAAAAGTATAAAATAGAATAATAAATTAATTCAAAAAATAAAATATTCAAGATATTACTTTTCAAAAAATGGTAGAATTTAATTTATGTAACTAATATTATAATAACTTGAGTTGTTTTTGATAATGAATATTTAATTGATTAAAAATGTTGAAAAATAAACATTTAAAAATAAACATAAAATTTGAGATAAATAAGTTTATTTAATATATTTAAATTTCTTTATCATCAAAATATGTTATCAATATAAATACTAAATCATATAAATCTTTATATAACCATTCTTCAATATTTATATATAAATAACAAATTATTTTTTATAAATTAATTTAAAATATTTTTCATTGTTTATTTTTTAAATAGAATTATATAAGGGCAAATATCCCCTTTATTTAATCTCATTAATCTTTTTTTTTAAGTTTTTTAATAT
>JAEEGK010008554.1_pt1 | contig 24110 bp, 15 predicted proteins | sample 8958771 | NCBI WGS metagenome assembly JAEEGK01 (sample SAMN16246547, study PRJNA631951) | gut metagenome | biome: gut microbiome; feature: rumen; material: SC-attached | host: Bos | place: Iran: Karaj | collected 2018-10
TAAATTATAAATTATTTTCTTTAATTAATAAATATATAAAAAGAAAATTGTTTTATTGTTAAAAATAAATTATTATATTAGAAAAAACTATTACTAAAAAATATTATATCCAATCAAAAATTTAAATAAAAAAATAAAATAAAATGGGTATTGTAATAACATGTGAATGTGATAAATTATGTCATTCAGAATCAAAAAATCAAGTTCCAACAAGTATAAATCAAATAATAATAAATTCAAAAGAAGAATATAATACTAATAATAATTCTCGTAATACACAATATTCAAATTCAAATGTTAGTTTAAATCAAAATAATAATAATTCAATTATTAATGATGAAAAAAACTATAAAATGAAACATTCAAATTTTTTAAAAAGTAAATTTTGTAAAAATAATACAGAAATGTCATCAGACCATTCACAAATAAAAATAGATAAAAAAAATATTGTAAAAGCCCAAACTGAAAATAAAAATAACATGAATAGAAGAAGTTCTTATATTGGAAACGATTTAATTATAAGTCATGAAGTAGTAAGTAAAAATATATCAAAAATAGAAAAAACATTTCATTCAAATTTATTAGAAAGTTTAAAAGAAATAGAAGAAAATGAAAAAGAATTAAATGATAGATTAGAAAGAAAAAAATTTCAAACAAAAAAATTTAGAAGTATCAATCAAAAATCAGAAAATAAAGAAGATGAAAAAAATGAAAATAATGAAAATAATGAAGATGAAATATTTGAAAAAGAAGATGTTAAAATATTAAGAACAAACACAATTCAAAATAACAAATCAAGAAAATTTAAAAGTACAGGAGAATTAATGTTTTCAGGTTTAAATTTAAATGATGTATATGAAATAAGAGGTTTTTTTCAATTAAAAAAAAATATAAATTTCAAATTTTATGGTAAAAAAGAACTAGATGGAACAAAAAATAGTTTTGGTATAATAAAATGGGAAGATGGAAGTAAATTAACAACAATATTTCAAAATTCAAAAATAAACAATTATGGAATATTTAAAGACACAAATAATAGTAATGACAAAAATGAAACATCATATTTTTATGGTTACTATAAAGAAAATATTCCAAAAGGATATGGTTACTATATTAAAAATTCAATTAAAATTGAAAGTGATGGTTGGTATAAAAATAATATAAATGGAATAGGAATAGAATTTAATTTAGAAGATGATTCAATATATAAAGGAGATTTTATTAATTCAATGAAAAGTGGTTTAGGTATTTTTAGATATAATGATGGAACAATAAGTTATGGTGAATGGTTAGATAATAAATTAAATGGATATGGAATTATTCAATTTACTAATGATTCTCTTTATATTGGAGAATTTAAAAATAATCTTTTTGATGGTTTTGGTGAATTTTTATGGCCTGATGGAAAATATTATTGTGGTAATTATAAATTTGGAATTAAAAGTGGTTTTGGTATTTTTGTTTGGAATTTTAATAAAAATGATGCTTATATTGGATTTTGGGATGATGGGAAAAGTAATGGTGTTGGGGTTAAATTAGATGAGAATAATTCTAAATTGTGTATTTGGAAAGAAGGAAGAAAAATTAATCATATTAAAATTTGGGAATTAGATGATTATTTAAAAAATGAACAAAGTAAGTTTAAAAAGTTATTTGAGAAAGGAAGTAAGTTTTTTATTAAATTTATTCATAAATTGAGAAATGGAGTTTTAAATGAAGAGTTTTTAATTAGTTAATTTTTGTTGAGTTGCTTTGATTTTTTTTGGATTTTTATTTTTCCTTTTTTTGATATTCTTTTTATATTTATGTTATTGTTTTTAGGTTAGTTTATTTTTCTTTTTTTTCTATGAATTTTATTTAATTTGATTGATATTGAATTTGTGGATATTTATTATTATCATTTTGAAAATTTCTGAATAATAAATATAATTGTAATTCATATTAAAGAATTATTATTATATTTAAAAAATTTGCTTTATTTATAAATATTTTATGTTGTAAAAAATTTTATGTAAATATATTGGTTTGTTGTATAAATTTTAATAAGAAATTATTATAATTAAAATTGAATTTTTTGAATTAAATATTTATATTTTATTTTTGTTCCTTAAATAAGTATTTTTTTTCATTTTCTAAGAATTGTTTAAAAGTTTCCTTTTCTTCTTTTTTAATTTTATCTATTCCATTAAATAATTCAGAAAAAATTTTATCACAACTTTCTTTATTTTTGAATTTAATACTAATATCAATATTTTTTCCATTATTTTCATTTTGATTAATAATAATAAAATTAAGAGAATTATCTTCTATATTATCCCCTTTTTTAGTTTTATATATTCCTAAATCAGTTATTTTATATTTATATTTAATTAAAACATCTTTTATATCAGTTGTTCCAAAATAAATATAAGGATAATATATGATAAGTGAATATTTATCATAAAAAAGTAAATCAATTGTTTTTATACGAACAATTTCTAAAATAATTGAATTATTCTCTTTTTGATTAATAATTTTAGAAATATCATAATTTTTATCTAATTCAAATTCATAAATAATTTGATTTAATAAAGGATTTTTCTCTTTAATTAATTTATTATCTGAAATATTCATTATATTATCAAATAAAATTACATTTAAATCATGCATATATATATAAAATGAGATTAAGTCTTTAAAAATTAATGTTTTTTGATTTTTATTTTGAAAAAGTATAGAATTTTTGTCATTATTTTCTTTTAATAAAATTTGTGGATTTGATATTATACTTTCAATATCTTTTTTTAAATTATTAATGTCATCATTACAATAATAATCTCTTTCTTGTATAAAATTTGAATAACAATTATCTAAAAAAATATCTCCTTTATATAAAAAATTTTGAATTTTATTTATTATATTATTTTGAATTTCAATTAAAGAATTATATATATTTTTAGGTAAATTTTTTATATTATTATTTTCCAAAATTAAGTTTTTTAAATTTTTAATTATTAATCTAAATGTTATTTTTCTTAATGGTGGATTTATTATATAAAATAAATGAATAATCTTGTTAATTAATTTAAAATCTAAATTTTGTTTTAATTCATTATTTAATTCAAAATACTCATTATTAAAATTGAAATTATTATTACTAAAAAATAATGAATATTCTTCAGAATATCTTTTTGAAATACTTAATTGTTTTGAATCTTTTAGAATTTTATCTTTTTTTTCATAAATATTTTCTAATTTTGCTTTATTTAATAAAGTTTCACTAATATTACTATTTTGACATATATAAATTAATATATTAATTAACAAAATTATATCATCATTATCTCCAGATAATAAATATATTAAGCCTTCTTTTATTGGATTTGAAAAATATCGAGATTCTTTTGTTTTATTATTATTTTCATTTTCATTTATTATATCTTCAAACAATTTTTCTATTAAACAAATAAAACAAATATTAAATATTTGTATATTTTCTATAATTGAATATAATCCTAATTTAACTCCAGTTCCAAAACATATTAATTTATGATAATTTGTCATCTCTTGATATGTATTTTTATTTATGATTGAAATTATTATTGATTCTATTTTTTCTAATTTTTCTTCTTCATCTATTTCATTTTTATTCATTTTAAATTGTTTATATTTTTGAATTATATTACCTAATTCTGGATATTTATCTTTATAACCTAAATAATATATATTTTCTTCTTGAATTAAACTTTCAATAAATTTAATTTTATAATTTTGAGATAATAAATCAGAAAATTTTTCTTTTTGATTTACCATTTCAAAAGAATAATAAGGAAGTTCATTTGGTTGAACTAATAAGTCTAAAATATCTTTATTTAATTTATCAAAAAAAATTAAAGAAAATAAACAATTTCTAAATGTTTCATATTTTATATTTTTAAATAATACTATTATTAAAAATAATGAAACATTAATATCTAATTTTGAATGTTTTTTACCATCCAAAGAACCACATAAAGAAGGTAAAATAAAATAATAAAATAATGAATTTAATAAAATAAAATTTATTTTTTCTAATCCCATATTAAAAATATCATCAATAAAGTAAAGATCTTCAATAATATCATCAAAATAATCATCATATTTACCATTTTTATTAATTTCTTCTTGAAATTTAATACAAACATCTCTTAAACGACAACATAAATTAGGAAAATAAGAAGCAGAAGGTAATTGACAAAAATGTTCTTCTATTTTATCATATTTAATTTTTAATATATTAATAATTATATTTCTTACTACATTTCTTACCATTGAATCTTTATGATTATAAATTTTAATTGTACTATCTATTAAAGGAAAAGAATCATAAGTTTCTCTATAAAATAATTTAATTGTATTTTGATCAATTCTTAATGTTATACTCTTTAAAAAATTAACATAAAAAGAAAAAAATTCTTCGTCATATGAAGAATAATCTTTTGATATTATTGTATTAATTAAATTTCCACTTAATATATAAAAAATTTTAGCTTGATTAGTAAGATTTACTAATAAGAAACCTAAAGATTTTATTATTTGTAAATTAATTAAATAAATATTGTAATTTGATAAAATAAGATATTCATTCATAAAATTAAATGAACAATATGCATCAAAAACATCTGGATAATTATCACTTTTTAATAAAAATTCAATTGATAAATTAATTAATTCACAAATTAAACCTTTATTATTATTTACATATGAAATTTTTTTTGAATATGATTTTAATTGATTATATATTTCTAATAAATTTTTAGATGTGATATCAGTTTTTATTTTTGATAATCTATTTTTTTCATCTTTTGTTAATTTAATATCTTGAGATAAAGACATTTCAATTAGAAATAATTTTTTGACATTTATTATTATTCAATAATATATTAAAAAATTGAATAAAAAATTATTTTTTAATTTTATATAAATTATTATATTTTTACATTTTTTTCAATGAATTTTGATGTAGAATTTATTACCTCTTCTTCAAGTAATTTTTTATTTAAAATATTAAAGAATTCTTGATAAAATAATTCTTTAAATTCTTCTTTTTCAAAAATTTTTAAAAAAATACTTTCAATATTATCAATATATTTTCCCTCATTTGAAGCATTTAAATTATTATTAATATATTTTATTATTATATTTTGTAAATTATTATTATTTAAAATTGTTTTTCTAAAAATTTCAATAATTATTGTTTGAGCTTCTTCAGTTCTTATCATTTTTTTTAATTTATCTTTTATTAAAGGATTTATATAGTGTTTAAAAAAAATATAATTTTTTTTCATATATGAATTTAATTTTTTAAAAGTTCTTTTTCTAAAATTATCATTTTCACATAATTTATCAAATTTATCCAATAATTCATCAATTATTTTTGGATTCTCTGAAAAATATTGAATTAATCTATTATCAATTCTATTTGCAATATAATGTCTTTTTGCAAATTTATAAAGAAGATAAAATGATAAACTTATATAAACTCCTTTTCTTAAATATTCATAATTTTGATTATTGAATACTTTATTATGGTATTCTTTTATAAATGGAAAACTTTTTAAAGAATTTTTCATTCTTTCTTTTATGTTATAATTATTTATTTTCCTTTTTATATCAGAATAATTAAAGGAATTTACATTATAACATAATAAAAATGAATTTCCTAATTTAAAAAGGTTTCCTAATTTATAAATTGAATATTTTATCATCATTAATTAAATAATTAATAAAATGATATAAAAAATTATTTATTTTATAAAAATATTTAAAACTTCAAAATTTAAATATAATGTCTTTTGGAATAAATAGAAAAAATATAAAATTGAGAAATATTTCATTTTTATCTCCAATAACTTATACTAAATTAAATGTATCAAACATTTCTGAAACTCAAAGAATAACAACAACTGTAAATACTACAAAAATATTCAATACTCAAAATAATAATAATAATAAAGTCCAAATTAATTTAAATAAACCTTCACAAAAAAATTCAAATTTATATAAAAATTATTCTACTAATAGACAATTTATTATTCGTCAATTTATTAATAAGAAAAATGATAATAATATAAGTTATAATAATAGTAATTCATTAAATAAAAGTGCTTTAAATAAAAATAATAATTTAAAGAAAAAGAATAATTCATCAAATTCAACAATGTTATCAACATTTGCAAATTTTGCATCTAATTTAAATAAAAATAAAAATCAAAAAAAAAATCCTTATTATTCTTATATAGTACAAAATAATAATAATAATAAAAATAATAAAACTCATAAAAGAAATTTGACATCCCACATTGAAATTAGGAAAATCAAAAATGGAAATATAATAAATAATAATAGTTCTACAAATATAAATAATTCAAGTTGTAATAATAATTTAATTAAATCATCAAGTTCAAATTCTTATTTTAATCAATCAAATATGAATTCTAGTACTGAAAAAAAGAAAAAAAAATCTAAAAAAAAATTATTAAATGAAATTATAAATTTCTCAAATGATAATATTATTTTTAATAAAAATATTAATTTTAGTACTCCTTTAACTTCTGTTGGAAAAAGAAAAAATATTAATCCAATTTATACTAAAGTTAATAATTCAAATTGTAATAGAAATAGTAAAAAGAGTAATGGAATAAAAAAACTTATTCAAAATAATAAAAATGAAAAACCACAAAATACAAGAATTATATCTAAAAATAGTACTACATTTAAAAGAAAAACAAAAAATTCAACTAATTCTAGTAAAAATGAATTTGACATTGAACATGATAGTAATATAAATCTTAAAAATAATAATACTTATGAAAATATAAAAAATAATATAAATAATATGAATATTAATACTCCAGAAGAACTTCACTTTCTTTATATTAATATTATTCAAAATGGAAAAGAAATAGAAGAAAAATTTGAAATAACATCTTTAAATAATTTATAACTTTTAAGTAAAAGAAAAATTTTGTGTATATAAGTATTTATTTCTCTAAAATATACAAAATTTAGTAAATAGATAAATATATTATATGAAATACTATTTTTATTGGAAAAAATAAATTTTTCATAAAAAAATTATTTGAATTTTTCATATAAGTAAATAAAAAAAAATATCTAACCCTCAAAAAGTCATTTATACAAAAGAATAAGAAAAATTTATGTAATAAAATATTAAGATAAAATAATCAATTCAAAATAAAATATTATAATATTTAAAAAAGTTCATAAATATTTTAAAAATAATAATATATTTTTATAAACTATCTTATATGTTTTATATTTTACAAAATATATAAAGTTATATCAGACAACAAATAAATCTTTTAATTATTTTTTAAAATAAAATATTATTTACATTATCATAATCTATATTTATAAAATATAATTTTCCAATTTGAGACTTTATTAATATTTAATAACTATTATTTTTTTTAATTTATTTATTTTGCAAGAATAATTATCTAATTTATTTTGAATTTTTATTTTTGAATTTTTAATATAATCATTATTTTCTTTTTCTGTAGAAAGAATTAAATAAAGTAATTTTTTATTTTCCTTACTTGATGAATAATTCATATATTTTTTATATTTTTCATAAAGATTGATATTTCTTTTTGATTTTGATAGTTTTGGAGTTATATTTTTATTTTGTGAATAACTAAAAGTTTTATCTTCTTCTTTTTTCTTTTCTTCTTTCATTTTTAATTTTTCTTTTTTTATTAAAGGTAAAGTTTCAGATAATTTTTTATTAATTTTTAAGAGAGAATTGATAGGATTTCTAATTGACTGTTTTTCTAATTGAAAACGGGTAAAAATAGGATAAATTTTATTATATCCATTTTTATTCTTATTTGTTAAACTTTCAACAAATGATTGATCATTATTTTTTTCAAACTCTTTTAAAAAAATTTTATTTAGATGTTTTCTATTTCTACTAAAAATTATTCTTTTTTTTTCATTTAATAATAAATTTTTTTTTTGTTTTCTCGAAGTTATTGAAGTTAAATTTAATTTTTCGTGATAATTTTTAAAGTTTGAATCCATTTCTGTAAAAAATATTATTAAATAAATCAATAAAATTGAATAGAAAATAATAAAATATTTTTTTTGTTTTTTTTTAAATATTATGAATAATTAAAAAGCTTTTATAAAATGGTTCTAAATTGTAAAATAATTTTTAAAAATAAAATATATTTAAATACTATATAACTTTACATATAATTTATATTTTCATTAATTTGGATTATATCAAAATTTTTTTTTCATCCTTTAAATATATAGTATTTTTTCTGAATATCAAAATTCATCACAAAAATAAATATTCAAAGAAGTTATAATTAGAAAAAAAATTTTCAATTTTTTTTATATTCATTAATTTTATAATTTGAAAAATTTAAAGTTTCAATATTAAAATAAATATATATCAATTATTTTAAAATTTCAATATAAAACAATAGAAATATATATTTTATGTTAATTTAATCATTTAAAAAAAATGTTTATTAATATGATAAATAATTAATATTAATAATATATAAATAAAATTAATAATTATTTATTTTTAAAATATTTTTATTATCATGTTTCTCTTTATAAATAATAAAACAGTTTTAAATTATAAATATTTATAAAAATAAAATTACTTTTTTATAGTATAATATATAAAATTTATTTATTTAAATATTTTCATTAAATACATCCATATAAATAAATGCATTTTTTTAATTTAAAAATTATTTTTCAAAATTATCAACATCTTTTTCAGTAATAATTCTCTTTTTTTTAATTTTACTATCATCTTTAATAAAACTTCCATTATTCCCATTTCCATTATCAATAATACTATTATCACTAAATTTTTTATTATTACTTTTATTTTTAAAAAAACTTTCTTTTTTTTTATTTTTATGATTTTTTTTACTTAACAAATTTTCTTTATTTTCTTCAACGATTTTTTCTTTATTAAATCCACTAACAAAAGAAATAGAACTTAAAGAATCATCATCTTTAACATTTTTTTTATCATAATCACTAAATTCTTTAACATCTTTATTAATAACACCATCAACAAATTTAACTTTAAATTTTTTTTTTTTTGTAATTAAAATACCATCACCATGTGGTTTTCCATTAACAAAAGGTCCTTCAAATATTTTCCCATTAGGCCATTTAAAAATACCAAAACCTTCTTTAGTATTATCAATATAATCACCTTCATATTTTCCTCCATCAGGCCAAATATAAATTCCTTTTCCATTCATTTTTCCATTTATTAAATTACCTTCATATATTTCTCCATTTGACCAAAAATATTTTCCAATTCCAGTTATTTGATTATCTAAAAAATTACCTTCATAATGATCTTTTAATTCTTTATAATATAAATTTCCATATCCATTTTTTTTATCATTTTTAAAATTACCTTCATAAATATGTTCTTTTGTTTCTTCATTTCCTTTTCCTTCTTTTAATCCATTCATAAAGTCACCAATATATATTGAATTATTTAATGATATTTTTTTACCATTTCCTTCTATTTTATTATTTGTATTAAATTTTCCTTCAAAATAATTTCCGTCTTCATCTATTAAATTTCCTGATATAAATTTATTATCTTCAAATTTACCTTTTAATTTCATACCATTTTCTAATGTTAATATTCCATTTCCATTTAATTTATTATTTATTGATATTTCACCCACATAAAATCCATTTTTATTATTATATTTTAATTTTAGTAATTTTGTAAATAAATTTTTGGATGATTTATCTTCTATTAATAATAATGATTTATATGAATTTTCATCGTGAATTATTCCTAATTTTTCTTCTTGAGATTTTAAATTATTCGTTAAATATTTTTCATATATTTCTTTTAATTGATTCATTAAATTTTCTTCAAGTTCTTTTTTTAATTTTGGATAAATTTTATTTCTAAAATAATATCCTCTAAAAACACTTTGTATTTTAATATAATAAAATGTATTATTAATATTATTACTATTACTATTATTATTACTATTATTTTTATTTTTACCAATAGTATTTTTAATAGAATCAAATTCAAAACTTACTCTTTTAACATTTGCATTTTTATACCCATATTTTTTTTTTGGTAAAGGTGGATATTCTGAATCTTTATTTTCTTTTTCTTTTTGTAAATTATTTTTTTTTGAATGTAAAAGAATAGAAGGTTTTCTTTGATATTCATCTTTATTTTCATTCATATTTCCATTTGATATATCTTCTTTTTGAGATGAATTATTTTTAAATGTTATATATGATTTTAAATCCTTCATACTAAAATCTTTATTTAATCTTGGAGACATTGCACTGTCAATTTCTATTATTTCTCCCTTTTCTGTTCCCATTTTCATTTCATTTGTTTCATTTGATTTACAACAACATTTAGTATTTTCAATTCCCATAATTTTTTATTTTTTTTTTAGTTAATTATTTTTTATTTTTAACAATTGAATTTATTATTCAAATTTAATATTGGTTTTTATGTAAAAATGATTTTTATTTTTAGAAATTAATTATTTAATAAAAAAAATAATTAAAATGAATAAAAATTTATTAAGAATTATATTATTTTGAATCTTTATTATTTATTTGTAAGATAATTAATTTATAAATATCCTTATTAAATAAATCTAATTCTTATAAATAAAAAAAAAAGAATTTAAAAAGTAAATATTAAAAAGATTTTATAAAAAAAATTAAATAATTAAAAACACTTTTCATTAATTCAATAAGATTTATTTGTATTTAATAATATTTTAATTATAATAATGTAGTTAATTTATATTTATATTTTTCAATAATAAATATTTATTCATTAATAATTCTATTTTATTTATTTTTTTAATTTATAAAAAATTTATTTATATTTATATTTTTTTATTTTAAAAATACATTTATTTATTTGTTTTATAAAAATGTTTGTTAATGTAAATCTCAATTTTCTCCCAAATTTTCTATATCATTATTTAGTGCATTAATTTCATTATTAATAATATTATTGTTAATATTAATATTGTTATTATTATTATTATTACCTATTTCTCTAAATCTTATTCCTATTGATTCTAAATATTGAGCTTTCAATTCTTTAAAAATATGAAAAATAACATTCATAGAAAAAATACTATAAGAAAAACAAATTGTTATTATTATTAATGCATTTTTAGTCATTTTATTGATATTATTAGCCCAATAATTTTGAAAGAAAATACTAATGTCAAAAAATAAATATAAAATAGAAAAAAAGGTAGAAATTAAATATAAAGCAGCGAATATATAAAAAAAAGTAGAAATCATCATAAATAAGAATAAAATACTAAATATATCAATTATACTATCCAATATATTAACTTGTTGTATTCTATATATAAATTTTAATATATTTAAGAAAATTTGGAATATAAACATTAATTTTGATAAACAAATCATTTTATTTAGTTTTCTATTAGGATTTATTACTTCTCTTAAACAATTCATTTTTTTTGTTTAATAAAAGAAAATATAAAAATTAAAAAATAAAGATAATATGAATATTTTATTTGAATAATTAAATAAAATAAATTATTAAGTAAAATAAAAGATAATTATTATATTTAAAAATAAAATCTTAAAAAAAAAAGTTCAATATTTATTAATTAAATTAATTTTTACTATAAACTATAAATAAAATGGGTTGCGATGTTTATACAAAGAAAAAAATAATAAAAATTCAAACTAATCCAATTTTAAAAAAAACAAATGAAAAAATAACTTATTCAAAGGAAAATATGATAAATAAAATTTTTATTAATAATTGGTTAAGAATTTTAAATTTTTTTCAATATCAAGATTTGAAAGAAATTGGTAAAACAAATAGATTTTTTAATAGATTATCAAAAGATAATAGAATTTTAATAAAATTTTTTAAAAAAAGAAACTCAGAAAATGATTTTGAAGTTCAAAGTACAAAATTTTCTATTAATAATGAAGATTCATCATTAATACAAAATATTATTGATGGATTTATTTAAAGAATTTAATTATATATATGAATATATGTTATTGTTAAAAGACATTATATTGAATAAAATTTCAATATAATTTATAAATTATTAAGAGTAATTGTTTAAATTTGATGTATAATTATTTTAAATTATTATTTATAATATTAATCAAGTATAGGGATATTTTTAAAAAAAATATATAAATTATTAATTTATAATAATATAATAAAAATTTAAATAAACTAGTTTTTAATAATAAAAAAAAATAAAAAAAGTCTATTTATTATTTTTATTTTTCATTTTCATTAATAAATTCCCCAAATTACTAACTAAAGTATTATTCAAATTATTAGAAGGATTATTATTATTATTAATTAAAGGAATATTACTAATTAAATTTTGATTATTGATAGGAGGAATAATATTATTTAAATTTCCAGAATTACTTAAATTACCATTACTAATATTACTATTAATATTAGGATTAGTATTATTAGGAGGAATTAAATTATTAAAATTATTAAATTGAGGAATCATATTATTAATAGGTCTAACAAAATTAGGATTAATTAAATTATTCATAACATTATTAAATTGATTTTGTGGATTTACAAAATTAGGAAAACCCATAATTGGATTTTGAGGTGAAATTAATGTATTTTGTTGATTTGAAGAAGGTATTTTTATTAAATTATTTGGAAAAGGAATTGGTGGTTGTACTTGATTTGATATTATTGGGTTTATATTTGGTTGTTCATTTTGTTTTTGTAATATTGTATTTTGATCTTGATGAATTATTGAATTTTGTTTTTGAATTGTTTCATTTATATTATTATTCATTATTATATTTGAAATATTTTGATTTAATTGATTTGTATTTTCTTTTTGAATTATTGGATTTTCTTTATTTTCTATTATTGTTGTTTGGGGATTTATATTTGGATTATTTAAATTTGAATTATTTAAATTTGGATTATTTAAATTTTGATTATTTAAATTTGAATTTGGTAAATTTGGATTATTTAAATTTGGATTTGGTAAATTTGGATTATTATTTACATATGTTAAATTTACTACTTTTTGATCTGGAACAACATTATCTACATGAGTTGATAAATTTCTTCCTGAAACTTTACTTAAATATCTTATATTGTCTTTATTTAAATTATTATTTCCTGGATTAATTATTACTTTATTTGTTGTATTTGAATTTGTTTTATCATATTTTGATTTATAAATAAATAAATTAAGTTTACTATTTATTTTCTTTTTTAATTTATGTAAATATATATTTCCTGAATTATTATTTATATTAAACATTATATTATTTGAAGAATTTTCTTTTTCTAATTTATAATTATTTGATATATCCATTTTAACATTATCTAAATTATAAAAGAATAATTCATCTATTTTTTTCTCATATTCATTTTCATTTGATAATAAATATATTTTATTAACAACAGTTGAAGTAATAATAAAAGATATTTGACAAAATGTATTAAATATTAATTCATTATTAAAAATCATATTACAATATTTTTCAAAAGGATCAGTATTTAAAAAATAATATTTTTTTCTTAAACTATAATAATCATATTCATTAATTACAGATTCATTCATTGATTTTCCAATAAATAAATCAATATCAAAAGCTTTTTTTCTCATATTTAAACTATCAACTTTACTTAATAATATTCTATGTTTTTTCCAATTTAAAAGTTTTTCAAATTCATAAATTTGATTTTTATTATATTCATTAGTAATCATATTTATATTCGAATTATTATTTTCTTCATAATTTAAATTAGTATTTTCAATTTCTAAAGGAAAATTAAGACCATATCCTTGAATTTGATAAAAATCATAATATTTATTTATTAATTTAAATTTTTCAGGAATTTTTCTTGTTTTTGGTAAAGGAACTTCTTTTATTTCTTGATTTATTATTTCCCAATTTTCTTTTTGACAATCTAATGATTTTTTAAGTGTTATTAAACCAAAATAAATTGTATCTCTTTTATCTTGAGAATAAAATCCAAGAAATTCATTTAATTGAGATATAACATTACTTAATAATATAAAATTATCATCATTTGATTTTTTTGGTTCTGTTAATAAAACTTTTATTAAAAGATTAAATCTTGTTTTTGTTAAAATTATTTTTGTATTATCTTTATTTTTTCCATTTCCTTTATCTGAATTTTCATAATAATTTAAGTCATAAAATAAAATAATTACTAATTTACTTAAAGTTTTTCCTAATAAATTTAAATATTCATTTTTAATTTTTAATTCTTTATAAGAAAAAAATAACTTTGAAATTGTAGTTGATAAAGATAAAATAGGAATTAAAAGATTTTGACCATAATAATTTGATGATATATTAATAAATATTACAAATACTTTTTGAGTTAATATTAAAATTTTATCAATATAATCACTTTTAATATTTAATTTTGATATATCAATTAAATAATTAAAAATATAAAGAAAAGAAATACATTCATTTAAAGTTTCAATTATATCTTTTTTTTCTGGTAATTCTTCAACTAAATCATATCTTATTCCAGATGAATAATAAATATTATTATTATTTGTTCTTTTACTATCCATTAAAACTTTAATTCCTTCTAATATTATAAAAAGAATATCAAAAATAATTTGTTTTAATTTTATTTTTCCTTCACTTTCATTTATATCATTATTTTCATAAAATTCAGTTTTAAAATTTTGAATTAAATATTCTTTAAAAAAAGAAAATATTTTTCTATATTGTTCAGTAACTTGATGAAAAATAAATAAGAATTTATAATCACTTTTTAAAAATATTGTTAAAAATTTTAAAATTTTCATCATTTTTTGTAATTCTGGAACATAAATATCATAATCCTTTTCTTCTAAAATATTACAATTAACTTTAGAAATTTTATTAAAAGAATTAGTTAAATAAGAAAGAATAGTATTTGAAATAATATGATGAACATTTAAAGAATCATTTCCAACATATCTTCTAAATATTCCTAATAAAACTTGTGCAGTATTATATAATAAGTAATCATTATTTGTTTTTATTCCAATTTCAATTATATATTGTAAAATATTTTGTGTATCTTTTTTTTGTTTTATAAATCTATTTAAATTTAATGGCTTTATTTTACTTAAATTATCTAATGTTTCATATAAAATAGAGTTTTCCTCATTTTCAGCATTTGGCTTCTTTATAATCTTAGTTAAATAATCGACAAAAGTTTCAACTGTATATTCACTATTAACAATATTAATCATAAAATTTAAAAGGAACATCATACCAAATTTATATTTTGGATTATTTATTAAATGTTGAATTATATTTTTAAAATTTAATTTAATTGTAGTATTAAATAAACAAATTTGTCTAAAAGTACTAAGTGAACTTTCAAATAATTTTTGAATATAATAGGCACTTCTTAATATATTTTCATTACAAGAATTTCCATTTGTATTTGAATATATATCAAATAAATAGTTTATACAATTCAAAATTAAAATTACAGTTTCATGTATCACACTTTCATCTCTATAATGATCAACATGACTACTTAATAAATTTGATAGTAGATTTTGTAATATTTCATATATATGACAAAGTAAAGTTGAATATTCTTTAATTTTCTCATATTTATTCATAAACAAATCAGTATTTGAATTTTTTAAAATTTTATCATTGTTCATTTGATTTTGTGTATCTTCTTCATTTTGTTTTGGATCATGTTTTTGTAAATAATATTTTAAACTAAAGTTCGTATTTACAATCATATATTTCAAGGCAAGATGTATATGAGCAGAGACACAATCAATTAATAACAAAGGATTAATTCTAATCTATAATAAGTTAAATAAAAATATATTAAAAAAATATATATAATTACACTTAAATTGAGTATTTTGACAGCTGAAAATATATCATTTATTAGACTTCCTTTTACTTTTAGTTCTTCTAAAAAATCTTCTACTCTATTTTGATAGTTTTGAATATTTAATTTAAAGCCATCTAAATATTCCTTTAATTTTTCATCTATTTTATCTATTTTTATTACTTTTTTATTTAAATTATATTTCATAATATTATTAAATATACTATCATTTATTATAGTCATTAAAGATTTAATATCTTTATTTTCAATTGGTTTTAATAATGATATTAAAACATCTAAATCATTGAACAAATTAGCATTTATTAATTCTAAATCTTTCATATCATAAACAGTCACAATTTTTTTCTTTAATTGAATAATTGAATTTAAAATTTTTTTACCATATAAAAGAAGGAAAATATCAGAATTATTATCAAGAGATGTAAAAATCATAAATAATAAATTAGTCAAAGCCGTGATATGTCCTTCATATTCAGAAATATTTTCTTCAGATTGAATATATTTATTTATAGTTTCAATTAAACCATTAAAAAAATAATCATTATTACAAAAAGATAAAAATGCCTGTTCTGAAATATTACTTTTTTTAAAAGAATTTTCAAATTGTAAAATAATATCAAGTGTTTTATCATTTATATCACTTTGTTCTATACTCTCATCATCATTATCTAATATTCCATTATATTTATCAAATAAATTTAAAAAATAAAATGAATATTGTATTAAATATTTTAATTGAAGAAAATGAAGTTGAAGAATATATTCTTCTGTAAATTCAATTTTATTACATGAACAATTAATTAAAACATCATTTATTTTATCATATTTATTATTTTCATATAAAGATTTATTTAATAATATTTCATTAAAACCTTTTATTGTTTTTAATTCAACTTTAAAAAATGATTTTTCATCTATTTTATCTTCTAAAGGAGAACTTATTTTCTTAATTACTTGCAAAAAATTTTGAGTTTGATTATAATTTTTAGAAAAAAAATTTATTCCTCCTCTACTTAAAATAATATATGAAATAAAATTTTTAATAACTATTCCAATTTCAAAAAATTGAGGTAAAGATTGAATTTGTTCATTCATTAATAAAATTGTTAAATTTTCTAATAAATTATATTGTTCTAATATTTGACAAATTTCATTTGTAATTTCACCAAATTTAAAAATACTATTAAATGAACTAGTTTCATTTCTTAATATTGAATGTAAATTATCTTCTTCATTCATTAAATTTTTTTCATAAAATTTTCTATTTGTTTTTATATAATCAATCCAATAATATTTATAAGGATAATCTTGATCTAAATAATTTTCATTTTCTAATTTTTTTTCACAAGGAATTTCAATTTTTTTAATTAAATCAAAAATAGATTGTAAAGTATAAATTACTTTAGTAAAATCTATTTTAATAATAGTATTTTCAGTATTATCTTTCAAAATAATATTTTTAGTAATCAAATTATTTAAATTTCTCAAATATAACATCAAATTTATTTTATTAATAATATGTTTAATAATATTCTGTAATAAAATATTTCTTTTACTTATTAATAAGGTATTAATAATTTGATAACCATTTTTTAATAAAACATTTTTATTTTTTTTTTTATATTTTTTTGCAGAATGAGAATCATTTGATGAATCTCTATTATCTTTATTTCTATTTCTTTCTCTTGAATTAGATGATTTTGATGAAGATTTTGATTTTGATTTTTTATCTTTATGCTTTTTTTTACTATGTTTACTTTTATGATCTTTACTCTTTGATCTACTTCTTTCTTTTTCCTTTTCTTTTTTTCTTTCTTTCTCTTTTCCTTTTTCTTTCTCTTTTTCTTTTTTATTTTCATTATTTTCATTAATTACTTCTTTAGTAGATTCTTTAATTAAAAAATATTGTTTTGGAAATTTTTTACTATCAATGCTTTCAAAAAGTCTTTCAAATGCATTTTTAAAAGTAATTAATTTATAAATATTTTCTAATGATAATGCTTTAATTAAAAGAGAAGAATTAGTATTCTCTTTTAAATTATTGTTAAATTGATTCTCATTATTAATGAGAATAATTTTATATATTTTTTCCATTCCATAATTATTTACAAATTTATCTACTAATAATTGGCTATTCGAAATAAATTTTAATAATTTTAATCCGAATTTAATTTCAGTATATCCATATATATAACCATTTAAACTATTACTAATGATATTTATAATTTTATCAGAAATTTCAACAGGAATATTAGAAAAAATCTCAAAATTTTCATTTCTGAATACACAATCCATTTCTAAATAAGCAAAATTTCTTCTAATTAAAATCTTTAGAATATCAAAGAGAAGCTTATAACTCTTTTGATGTTGGACTACTCTCTCATCATTTAAAGTATCTTTAGTCAAATAAAAATCATATAAATTCTGCACAGAGGCATGCATATCATTTTCATAGTAAATATATCCATTTTTAGTTCTTTCTATCATATTCATATTTGGTTTATTTAAATTATAAACTCTATTAATTTCATAATTTTTTACATTATTTTTTATATAAGAATAATTTTGTGTTAAAGATTCTATAGAATATAATTTAGCAAATTCCAATTCATCAAATGGAATTTTATTTATTTCAAATTCATCATAATGTTTTTTATTTGATATAATTTCATCTAATTTCTCTAAAGGAACATCAGATTTAGCATTTTCAATAATGAGACTTTTATCTATTTCATCATACACTTTCCCATAAATACACATTGTAATTTTCTCAAATTTTCCTCTTATTACAATATGATTAGTAACAAATTCTTTTCTAAAAGGAAAAATACAATCAGTTTCACCATTATCAGTGTTAATATTAGAACAAGGATACAATATTTCAAAATTAGCATTTAATCTTTTTAAATTTCTACCAAATATTTCAAAGTTATATATGATATCTTTTTGAGTTATACTTGACATTGATTTTAATTTAGTATGTGGATTTGAATCTTGTTTTAATATTCTTATTTGATGTAGTATTATTGCTTTATTAAAAAATATTTCTTCTATGTTATATTGAACTTTTTGATATTCAAAATTATCAAAAAAAAGAAGAACTGTATTATCTTCAGTTGGATTAGACATTTTTATAAGTAAAAAAAAATATCTTAATTATTTAATTAATGTAATATTATATTAATTATATTTTTTTAAAAATATTAAAATTAATTTTTCATTTCAGACAATTTTTTATAATTTTTTTATCTATAATCTATATTAAAGAATTAATAAAAGGTTTTAAATTATACATACTAATAAATTCTTTATTTAAATAATTATTTATAATCATTATTATTTAAAATTATTTTTTTATATTTTTTTTTATTTTTTAATATTTTGAGTAATTGATTCTTTATCATTTTTATTTGTTTCAGTAATTTTATTTTTAATATTATTAATTTCATCTTGTTGAACAAGAACTGTTCCAGTTAATTTATTATGTCTTCTTATTACAGGATGTTTTTCACTAAAAGTTCCTTTACTTGATATTTTTTCAATATCATTTACAAATTCATTTTTACTTTTTATATCATTTTTAACATTTAAATCAATTTTATTTTCAATTTTAACTGTTTTTGTTTTTATATTCTGCCTTTCAATTTCTCTTTTTTCTTCTAATTCATTATTTGTTTTATCAAATATTAAATCATTATTATTCACTTTTGATAATTGATTTGAACTTAAATTTTCTGGTTTAAAATTAACTTTTTTATCAATTTGAGTATTTGATGATTTTTTATTATTTGAATTCAATATTTCATTTTTAATTTCCTTATAACAATTTTCATAATCACTAAATTTAACTTTATATAAATCTTTAATAAATTTAAAATATTTTCCATCATCTTCACCAATATATTTTTCTCTTCCAATTTGAATTAAACTAAAAGCAATTTTAAAAGGATTATATTGAAAAAAAAATGACTTAGCAGTAATTAAAGCCAAACATTTTTTAATATAATTATAAGTATTATTAATAATATTTGAAGGTTTTTTTGAAATTTCTTCTTCAAAAATAAAACCATTTGATAAAAGTACCATTAACCAATCATAAGATGAATAATTAATTAAATTATAATCTATTAATTGTAAACAAATAATTTCATATTTAATCATTTCATCAATTTGAAGAATATATTTTTCATGAAATTGAATAAAATCATTTAAATCTGGTTCAAAAATATCATTTTCATTATATTTTCCACTAATAATAAAAAAAGCAATTGTAAAATATAATATTTGTTTAGAATTAATATCAACAATTGTTCTCATTGTATTATCTAAATAATATAATGCTCTATAAAAAGTTGAATCTGAATATTTCATTTTCATACTTAATTTTTGTAAATATGTCATTACAATTTTTCTTATTTTTAAATATGAATTTTGAATTGTTGTTGAGTCATTAAATATTGGAGATCTTTTTATCATTGTTTCATATATTTTAATTGGATCTTCATTTATTTGTTTTTCCATTGATAAAGGTTTTATTGTGTAATTTAAAGTTAAATCATTTTTCATTATTATTCCTCCACAATTTTGACAAAATGTATATCTTTTATCTTTTATATTTGGAATTTTATTATGTTTACATTTTTCTTTTTTATGTTTTTGATGAGACATTTAATTAGTTTTATTAAATTTTTATTAAATTGGTTTTTTATTTTAAGTTAAAAATATTAGTTTTTTTTATTATAATATTTAATATATTGAAATAATAATTAAATATAATTTTTATTTAACATAATTAATGAATAATTATAATTCTTATTTAATAAAATCAAATGGGTATTTGTATTACAAATAGGTAAAAAAGTATATAATTATTGGAAAAGTAATAAAAATAGCGAAGTTGAAATTGAAAAAATGAAAGAAAAAGAAATTGAAAATGTATTATTTGAACAAAAAATTGAAACAAAATTTAAATCTGCTATAAATAATAATAATGATAATAGTTTAAAAACAAGTGTAAATAAAAAAGAAAAAGTGACTAATAATCTCCAAAATTTAGATAATTTAATTCATTTCTCAAATAACAATTTAAAAAAGAATATTCTTGAGAAGAATAATGATATATCTATACAAAAAATGAACAATTAATTATAAAGGTTAATAATTTTAAATTTTTTTTATAAATAAATCACATATCAAATTAATATATCTAATTATAGCTTTTTTATTAATAAAACAAATAAAAAAAATATTAATTAAAAAATTAAATATTCACAACAAAAAAAAAATTTAAATTCCAATAGAAATTTTTAAATAAAAAATACTAAAAAAAAGTATAAAAGATAATAAAACAAAAACAAAAAAAAAAACCAAAAAAAAATAAAAAAATGAACCAAAAAAAATCTCAATTAAAGTGAAGTATACTTTTGAAAATAAATAGCACAAAAAGTTCCTAAAAAAAGTCCAAGACTAAGACACAAAGAAACACTTGATCCGGCTTTACCTTTCATATTTCCTTCAACTTGTTCAGGAGCTAAAGCAAAACACAAACTATTTAAAAATCCATTTGAAATACCTAAAATAATAACATTACAAATACTAAAAATAGAAATTAAATTATCACTTAATAATTTATGATTTTCACAATAACAAATATAAGGAAAAGTAATTAATAAAAAAATTCTTAATAAAGAAAGAAAATATAAAATAAATTTAGTAGGATTAACATAAGAAAGTAATTTTCTTCCAATTGTATCAAATACATTAAAAGTAAAAATTATAGTATTAATTTTCCATCCTAAACTTAAATGAAATAAATTTGGTTTAATACACACTGCTGGAAATAATGTAAAAGTAATAACAAAACATAAAATAATCATTAAATTAATACCAAATATTTTAAATATTAAAACAATTATTGATAAATCTTCTTTATTATCATTTTCTTTATCTGGAATTTGAAGTGGATTATCTAAAGATTCACTATCAGAAAAAGTATTAATTTCATCTCCAGCTTCAATTAATTTATTATTAAAATATTTTTTTTTTGAAATAGAATGAAATTTAAAAATAGTAATTAATAAAATAAAAGCAGAAACAGAAAAAAAAATATAACTACTTAAATTTATATTTTTTTCATCATCACCTAAACTAAATAAAATAATATATCTTAATAAATTCATTAATATTCCTGCAAATCCTTGTCCTAAAGATAAATTAATTAAGCATTTAATAGGAAAAAAAGAAACTAAACCAAATGAAGAAAAAGAAATTAATGCATTCCCAATTCCATTAAATAACATAATTATACAATTTATTTTAAATCCTAAATCACCTTTTATAAATATTGTTATTATTGGAAGAAGAATTATATTTATTAAAAATAATGTTAATGATATGTATATTTGAGTTTTATATTTTAATATTTTTTTTGTTGTTAATAAGAGAAATTGAATTATTAAATTTAAGATAAAATTCATATTTGGAAATGTTATTTCTGGATGATAGTCTTTTTGATAATAGATTAAAAAATCTAAATTTGATATTATTGCATTCCATGGTACAAGTGTACCTATTCCTAAAAAAAGAAATCCTGATTCTATTGATTTCATTTCTTGTGAAAATTCTTCTGCCATCATTTTATAATAATTTTTTATTGTATTAATACATAATTAATAATTTTATTTTATTAATACATATTTTATTTATTTAATATTATCTTTTTTTTATTCTTTTTATAACAAATTTTCAAAAAATAATTTTTATGAAAAAAAAAACCAAATTAAAAATATTAATTTAAAAAAAAAAATTAAAAAAAAAAAAATATTAAAAAAAAATTAAAAAAGATAAAAATGGAACTTGAAGGAACAGATCCTTTAAATCCAGTACGTATATACACAGATGGTATTTTTGATTGTTTTCACTATGGTCACATGCGTTTATTTGAGCAAATAAAAAATAAATTTAAATACGTATATTTAATAGTAGGAATATGTTCAGATGAAGACACAACATTTCAAATAGGAAAACCAATATTAAAATTAGAAGAAAGAGCAGAATGTATAAAAAATTGTAAATATTGTGATGAAATAATATTAAATGCTCCTTGGGTTTGTACAATTGATTATTTAAATAGTATTAATTGTAAATATATTGCACATGATAATGAACCTTATTCTTTTGATGATATTTATGATATTTATGAACCTTTTAAAAAATGTGGAAGATTTATTGAAACTAAAAAAACTGAAGGTATTTCTACTACTATTATTATTGATAGAATTATTGCTGGATATGATGATTATGTTGAAAGAAGTATTAGAAAAGGTGATAAATGGGAAAAAATTGGAATTAGTATATATAAATTTTTTGGAGTTAGAATTGAAATTTTAGTTAAAGATTTTCAAAAAAGAAAGTTAAATTTTCCTCTTAAGTTTTATTTTGATATATGGAAAGGTAAAGTTAAGGAAAAGTAAAATTGTATAAAAGTTTATTTTTTTTTTTAAGGTTTTCTTTTAAGGCTTTTTTTAATAAGGTTTTTTTTATGTTTAAAATAAAAATTTTTTTTAATATAAAGTTAAATAATTATTTTCATGTTTTTTTTTTAAATATTTAACAATATTTTAAATTTAAAAATTGTATAACAATATTATTATATAATAAATAAAAAATAAAAATGTTTAAAACAAATGCTGAATTACAAAAATATTTCCAAGAAAATCCGGATCCTTTAGGAGTTCAAAAAAATGGAGGATATAAAGAATATACTATGCAAGAAGTTGCTCTTCATAATGCACCTCCTTCTATTTGGTCTGTATATAAGGGCTCCGTATATGATATAACTATGTATGTTAATGTTCATCCTGGAGGACAAAAAATGCTGGAGAAAGTTTATGGTAAAGATATGACTGGATTATTTAATAGATTTCATGGTTATATTAATATAGATAAGGTAATTGGGCCTTTAAAAATTGGTTATATTAAAAAAGCTCCTTTAGTTAAAAATCCTAATAGTGTCTTTAATAATATTCCATTTCCAAAGCCAAAAATTATGAAAGACCAAAAATAAAATTATAAAAATTATATTATGAAAGTTATAATAGGTAATTATAATATATATTTTATTTATTAGTAATCAAAATGGGGATTGGGGATTGGGGATTGGGGA
>JAEEGK010008555.1_pt1 | contig 24107 bp, 13 predicted proteins | sample 8958771 | NCBI WGS metagenome assembly JAEEGK01 (sample SAMN16246547, study PRJNA631951) | gut metagenome | biome: gut microbiome; feature: rumen; material: SC-attached | host: Bos | place: Iran: Karaj | collected 2018-10
CCTCGCGGAGGCAGGAGCTATGCCTATGGGCTGTTGGTGCGAGGTGTCGGGCATCTGGTCGCCGGTGTAGAAGTACACCGGGTCGGTCCAGGCTGTCCACATCACCGTGTCGTGCAACGGGCAGGCGTGATGGCACTTGGCACGGAGCCGTGCCTGATAGTAGATGTCCTGACTTAGGCCGAACAACTCCATAAAGCGACGGCTTGTGGTGTCTATCCGCAGACTGTCTATCGGCTTGTCGTATGGGCCATAGGCTATCTGGTAAAAGGTATGTCCATCGGCGGTGTCCCACATCAACGTAGCCGCTCCCGCGTTGATGCCCGCAAAGGCAAAACCCTCCACCTCCGGGCAGGAGAAACTGTCCGTGTCGGGGATTGCATATATTGGGAAGATACACTCAATCATAGGACAACGCAAAGGCCAATGTCCACGCAGATAACCAAGGCGCAGACTGTCATTCACCAACCAACCTATCCAAAAAAAATCCTCTCTTATAATGTTAGTGTCACAATCATGTATGTGATTACTATGTACAAGTCCAATACCATAATGACCACCACCTTGCCGAGTAACAATCTTGCCCAAATAGACTGTGTCGGAGACCTGTATTGGATGTTCGAAATAAAGGGAATACACCGGGAAAACAGTATCCATCTCCTCACATATGCTGGGGTGTTCGTACGAAATGTAGTGGTCGTATGGGCGATGGCTGACCGCTGTAACAGGTCGCGTGAAGTAATAATTTGGGTGCTGGAAATCTCTGTCATGAACCATTACCAACACACCTCTTACCTCAAGAGAGTCCCGAACCGCACTATTGGAGAATTTCATGTCGATATTTAAACCCGTTACAACCGAATTAGGGAGGACATGTCTATAGGTTTGACATTGTCCTTCATAAAAAACACTGTCTCCTTGCCCCCTATGGAGGAGATGGTATCGAAAAGAGGAATCTCTGAGGATGGTGGGAGTGATGGAACTCATCAGGAAAGGATTGATAGTATCCTGAGCCTGCAAAGTGCAGAACGAGACCAAAAGACTGATTAAAAAGATGATTCTTTTCATAAAGTTGTTTTTTGATTGACCTTGTTCTAAATTATCATTTTCCATTAAGACACAAAAGTCTCGTTTCGTTACACTTTTTTAACTTTATTTAAGTTTTTTTCTCTTTGCATTTTTGTTGATTGCATATCATTCTACACTATATCTGTGACTTGGCATCTAAAGCATAGAAACTGAGAATAGCACAAAAAATGGAAGCCATTGAGATTGTGAGAAGATGTTTAATAGGGGAAAAAGGAGTGAAGGATATTTTATTGGATTTATTAAGAAGTTTGTACGTACTACAAATAAGTGGATATTTTATTAGAAACTAAAGTTTGACAAGTTCTTTTCAATATAGTTTGAGCTGTATCTGGTCTTGACAATGAGGTCTCAAAAGTCCCCAACGGGGACGACAGAACACAGACAGGGGTGTAAACCCCTGTACGAATGGTAGTAAAAGCGAACCCTAAAGGGGTGACACACCGGATGATGCTGACTATCTATAGCCCCTTCAGGGCTTTGTTTTATCGTCCATAAGTACGGGGGCTTGCGCCCCCGCCTAATATCTTTCAGTCCTTCGGACTTTTTAAAACACGTTAAGAAGGCAATGAATCATGCCTTTGGCCTTTTAGCCACTTGTCAAACTTCAGTTAAAAAAATAAATGGAAAGACTGACAATAACCGTTTTATCCTGTTCTCCATCCCGGCGACCGATAGGAACATGGCCGCTCTTCCTTCGCTCCTTAGTCCTCAGTTCTCCCATCGTTCTCCCATCGTTCTCCCATTTCAAAAGGAGAACTGAGGGGGAAACGAAGGTCGAAGGGTGGGTGAAAAAGCGAACCAAGGGCAGTGCGAAAGGGACTTGGATGCAGTTTTGTGGATAATACAATACCAGTCAAATAGCCGTTGTTTTTTCTAATGACAGCCATTAGAGAGGGACGAAATAACATGTTTTTTCGATTAAAAAAGGATTGCTATTCCCTAATGACCGATTCGGGTTTAATATATAACGCAGATTTTATGATTTTTATTTATTAATAAATCCTTGATATTTAATTTTTAGAGGTTACAATTGAAAATAATTTATTATCTTTGAACATGGATTTTATATCCATCACACACACTATTCATCTAACATTAAACCACTTACAAACTCCTTCATATCATTAAACACTAATAATCCTTGGTTATGAAAAAAAATCTGCAACAGACATTACTCCTCGCAGCCATATTGTTCGCCCCGTGGACGATACAGGCACAGTCGCTGAATGCCTATCGGTTTGAAACAGGTGTAGATAGTTCGAAGTGGATAACTTTGGACAGCAATGCCACCGTCATCTGGAACACGTATCGTGATGCTGCCGTTTCCAGCGTATATAATCTGGGATTCACTTTCCCGTTAGTGGAAGAGACCTACAGTCAGTTCTCGGTCAGTGCCGACGGTATCTTTAGGCTTGGGCCAGACGCCGCCGAACGGGATGGTGAGGCAGGACAGTTTACGGCAAGCAGCTACAACCTGTCGCTCCCCAAGATATGCGGTGTTACCCGCAATATGGGTACGGGAGCGGACGGCTATGTGAAGTACCAGCTGACGGGGTCGGCGCCTTATCGGGTCTTCGTGTGCGAGTTCTGCCTGTCGCCCTTCAGCGGCAGCGGACGCACGGCCGACGTGATGTGGCAAGTGCAGCTGCACGAGGATTCGTCGAGGGTGGTCATTGTGTATGGCCCCAACACCCCTATCACGACACCTTCCAGTTTTCAGACAGGTCTGGCTGCTGACTTCGACGACATCATTGTCATCGACCCCGTTACCCATACCGCCATTCACAGCACTGTGCCTTACAGCACCACCTATTACACTTGGCACGGGGCAAGCCGATACTATTCGTTCACCCGTATGCCTATCCCTTGTGCCAAGCCGGTCAGTGCCTCGGTGGAAAGACTGGAGCCCACCGTTGTCGGAATCAGCTGGGAGGATACAACCGACGCTGCCTCTTGGATAGTTCGGGTAGACACAAACGGGGCAATATACACATCGGCCAATGTGATTGACACTTCCGTTACATTCACCAGTTTAATCCCCGACAGGGACTATGTCTTCCATGTGGCCAGTGTCTGTGACGCAGAAAACATCAGTGCCTGGCGCAGGATTGGGTTCCGCACACCGTGCACTTACCTCGACAGGTTCCCCTACTTCGAGGATTTTGAGCATTACGGGTTTAGCACCTCCGACATCGCCTGCTGGCACACCGGCATAACCACCTTGGAGGGTTCCCCAGTCACCTCCAACGTCATAACCGCACGGGCTGAGGTAGGCGACGACACCGTCGGCCTGAGTCTATTTGGTTCTCTTTCTCCATCGTCAAGGTACTACTGCTGGGCTGCAATGCCGAGAGTTGATCGTTCGGTGGATGTTGCCGACTTGGAGGTCTCTTTTCTAATAATGCGTCCCAATACAACAGGGTACCTCAGCCAGTTGGTGGTGGGTGTCGCCTCCGACCCTGCTATACCTGGCGACTATCGGTTTGACTCCACCTTTGTGCCCATCGATACCATCGATGTCAGCGACGAGCCTATCCTCTCCTTTCATGCCTACTCGGTAACGTTTGAGAACTACACGGGGGACGGCAAATACATCGTCTTTCAGGCTCTGCCTCCACCGCCTAACGCGCCGATTCCCACCCATAACTCCCTTTTGCTTGACAACGTGATGCTGCGGACGGCTGCCGGATGCCCCACACCGCAGCGTGTCAGGGTGACCCGCACCACTGCCGACAGCGTATTTGCCACGTGGAACCAGGCAAGGACTGGAGATAGTAATGTGACGGACTGGCTGGTATATGTGGGCACTCCAGGTTTCCGCATCGAAGACGTTACACCCCAATTGGTGATTGGCAACACCTGTGCCATAGGCAACCTGAGCCCCGACACAGAATATGAGTTGGTGGTGGTGGCCAGTTGTGGTGGCAACATGGGCTACGGCTCTTATCCCGCCTCCTTCCGCACGCTGTGCGCCCCCATCACTACCCTGCCATTCGTGGAGGGTTTTGAAGACGCTGCGGGTTACACTTTCCCCACCTCGAACGGTTACATTTACCCCTCAGCGAACGTCAACAATCTGCCCTCCTGCTGGAGGCACTATTACCGTGGCAACGATTGGGGTACCCTTGGTTACCCGATTGTGTATGGTGACCCGTCGTTTGCCCACAGCGGCAACAATTCGCTGAGCCTCATTTCCAGTAGTAGGGTCCAGATAGCCGTCATGCCCCTCACTGACAGCACCCTCTTCCCGGTCTCTGGCCTGCATGTGTCGTTTTGGATGCGCTCATACGATCAATACACCCCTATCGTGGTGGGCGTGATGAGCAACCCCGCCGACACCAACACCTTTGTGCCTGTCGATACCTGCCAAATCACTGGTCTTTATTCGCACTACGGGGTAGGTTTTGCCTCCTACACGGGTCCGCACGGCCACATAGCCTTCAGGCCACTGCCGCCAAACGTTTGGTCCCGCAATCCCTACCTTTATATCGACGACATCACCATTGCCGAGCGTCCCCCTTGTGTGCCCATCACGGCGTTGCACGTTGAGACTACCGCTTCGGCAGCTCGCATGGATTGGAGATATGACTACCACTTCGGCACCCCCACAGGATATATTGTCAGATACCGTCCTGCCGACGACAGCACCGCGACCCCCACTGCCATCACCACCACCGCCCCTGAGGCGATACTGACAGGTCTTGGCGCCGACACCACCTACTGGCTGTCGATAGTCCCCGTGTGTGGCGACGACAGCGGTGCCGCCTATATCTCGTCCTTCAGCACCCAAGCACTGCCCTGCGTGGATTGGGACACCACCGATATAGCGGGCGACACCCTCACTCTGGGCAATCCCGGAACAGGGACTAATGCTATGTTCCCCTATCATGCAACGGTTCCCACCTCCTACGTCCAGCACCTCTTCTTAGCCTCAGAGATACCCGTCAGCGGACTGACCACGCTGCAGGGCATCGGTTTCGACTATGCTTACAACCAGCTATCAGGGTTCGCCAACAACTGCACCGTTTATCTGGCTCATACCACACTCGACAGTATGACCAACAGTTTTGTTGGTGGCCAGCAGATGGTTTATACCGGGTCGCTTGCTTTCAGTGTGCCAGGTTGGAACTATGTGTTATTCAATCAAGGGCTATTCGAGTACGACGGAGTGAGCAACCTCTGTGTCACTATCGAGAAAAAATTTGATCATGTTGCCAGTTCGAACTTCACCTTCCGCCACGAGACGACATCAACACAAATGACCTGTTGGGGTGGGAGGCTTCATCCTACTACTGGTGCCTACACGATGAGTTCTGTGGGTGTCAACATGCGCAGCAACACACGCCTCATCACCAGCGGCGATGTCTATTGCGGCCTTTGGGACACCTGTTTCCCCCCTATTGTATATATCGACACCATCGCCGAAGGCAACTACTATCTGAAGTGGATTCCCGGCTATCAAGAAACGGGTTGGAGTGTGGACTACCGCATGGTTGACTCCACCAACTGGAACTATGTGGACGGCATCACCAGCACCGAACTGCCGTTGTCGACCTTATACTTAGAGCCCAGCTCAACATACGAGTTCCGCGTCACGCCCAACTGCGGCGACACCAGCTACGCCACCTCAGTCTTTTTCAACACTCCTTGCGGTTACATGCCCATTCCCTTCACCTTCGGCTTTGAGGGTCTGCCCACTGGCTCCTACTCAAACCCATCACATATACAGTGCTGGCACCACCTCAACGATGGCTCCCCTTCCTACAACGGCTATCCCGCCATCGGTAACAATAGCCACACTGGCAATCGCTGCCTCGGTTTTTCCCCTACTGTAGCCCAATATAATTATGGCTCATACCAGGCCATGGTCCTGCCTCGGGTGGATGTCTCCACCTACCCCATCAACTCATTGTATATGAGCCTCTGGGCTCTTGGGACTGCCAACAACGACAACATCCCCATGCTGTACGTGGGTGTGATGACCGACCCCACCGACATCAACACCTTCCAGTATGTCGACTCTATCGAGGTAGCCCTTACCATTACCGACTGGCAACAGTATGAAGTCAGCTTGGAAAACTACAACGGCAACGGCGAGTATATCGCCCTCCGTGCCAACCGTCCTGAATTAGGCCACATCGCTATTGCCATCGACGACATACGCATCGACAACGGACCGATTTGCCGTCGTGTCGACAATATCAAGGCCCGCAACGTCACCACCAGCAGCGCCACTATCTCATGGACACGAGGCGGCAGAGAGACCTCGTGGGAACTCACCGTTGGCGACAGCGTCTACTATGCAACCGACACCTTCTACACTATCAGCACCCTTGACAGCAATACCTTTTACGATGTCACCGTGCGTGCCATCTGTGGCGAGGGTGACACCAGCATCCCGTGGTCGACCTATTTCCAGACCCCTTGCTATTTTATCAACACCCTTCCCTACTTCAACGACTTCGAGAACGAGCCATACCACGAGCCCCGCGTCACCTCTTACTACGATGCCTTCCCCGCCTGCTGGAGGCGTTTCAACTCTACCCCGTCCAACGCTAACGCCAACCACTATCCTTATATCGTTCATTCCTCAACTGGCTCAATTCATGGCCACAACGTCATGTACTGGGAATTATACTACGATAATGATTACGACAGGCACCAGCACGCCATACTGCCTCCTGTCAACACGAATATATTCAACATGAGCGACCTCACCATGTCGTTCTATGCCAAGGTCAGGTCTCGCAGCGACACCAACACGCGGTTTGTGGTGGGTGTGATGGAGAACAGCACCGACTCCTCCACCTTTGTGCCTGTCGACACCGTTAGGTTGACAATCATGGACACAATGTATGTCGTCAGTTTTTCCAACTATACCGGCACAGGCAGTTATATTGCCCTTCGAAGCCTGTTACCGAGAAACTCCAGCGATGCACTGCTCGACGATGTCTTCCTGACCGACCATTGGTGCAACCCGCCGACCCGGGTGCATGCCTCTTCCACCGACACTTCGGTGACCGTGATGTGGAGCAGCAACGACAGCAGTTTCACCGTCGTCTTGGAAACCGACACCGTGAGAGGGGTTACCGACACTTTCTACACTTTCTACGGCCTTGCCGAAAGCACGGACTATACCTATTACGTCGCCACCGAGTGTTCGCAAAGCCACAGCATGTATGTGGTGGACAGCATCCAGACCGAGTGCCACCCGCTCACCTACGCCGACCTGCCCTACTTCGAGGACTTTGAGCGCTATGGATATGGGAGAGATTCCGCTATCAGCCGCTGCTGGCACCGGGACGTGACCGCCCTGATAGGCATAACAGGTGCCTACGACTATCCCTACCCCGTAAGGTGTTTCATCGGCGACGACACTGTCGGCTTGGCCATTCATGGAAGACAAAGCACTTCGGTGAAGTACTACGAATGGGCAACACTGCCGAAACTGGACAGCCCGGTGGATGTCACCCGACTGGAACTTACCTTCTTAGTAAAACGACCCGATGCCTCTGTCCGACCTATACCCCATAGCTGTGTGGTCGTGGGTGTCGCATCCGACATCTCCACCGACTCCACCTTTGTGCCGGTCGATACCATTGACCTCAGCGACGAGCCCATCAACTCCCTTCATCATATCGCGGTGTCCTTTGATAATTATGTGGGCAGTGGGAAATATATTGTCATCCAGGCTCCGCCACCACCCGACACCGCAATGAGTGAGTCCAACGGCTTCACCCTCGACAACGTGATGCTGCGGATAGCCGCCGGATGCCCCACACCGCAGCGCGTGAGGGTGACACGCACCACATTCGACAGCGTGTATGCAACATGGAACGCTATTGCGAATGCCGACAGATGGCTGGTCTATATCGGTGAACCCGGCTTCCACTTCGAAGATTTCACACCCTATTATGTATACAGCAATGCCTGCGCCATAGGCGGCCTTGACCCCAACACCGATTACGAGTTGGTGGTCGTAGCCAGTTGCGGCGGCAACGAGGGCTATTCCTCTTATCCTGTGCCTTTCCATACGCTTTGCGCCCCTCTCACCGAATTGCCCTACGTAGAGGGCTTCGAAGGCCCGACGGGCTACACCTATCCCTCGGCAAGCGTCAACAATCTGCCCACCTGCTGGCAGTACTACAACCCGACGATTGAATACTCGTATAGAGGCTACCCCATCGTCTACAACGACCCCACTCTCGCCCACAGAGGTCGGCAGTCGCTGAGTTTCCGTAATAACAATATAGCCATTATGCCCCTTACCGATGCCACGCTGTTTCCCGCATCGAGCTTGAAGGTGTCGCTGTGGATTAGTTCCGAAGGGCAGTACGCCCATGTGGTGGCGGGGGTGATGAGCGACCCCACCGACACCAACACCTTTGTGGCTGTGGATACCGTCCCCGTCGTCTGGGTAGGCGGCATTGGCTATCCCTATTCCTACCACACCGTTAAATTCCTCGACTACACTGGTCCTCACGGCTACATAGCGTTCAAAGGGTCGCAGGTAGACTGGCACTCAGACCAGTTCTATATCGACGATATCACCCTCGAGGAGATGTGCCCGCACATCGAGAACCTCCAAGTCGACTACTCAACCCTTGGCAACATCACCATCAACTGGAGCGGCACGGGGAGCCACTACGAGGTGGACATCAAGCCCGACTCTGCCAGCACTTGGCTTGACAGCCCCATCTCCGTCGCCGATACCACCTACACCTTCACTGGTCTGGAACCTGCCACTATCTATCAGTTCCGTGTGCGACAGGATTGCAGTGCTGACACCCTTGGCCACTCCTACTGGACCGAAGGCAGCTTCGACACCCACAACTGGCCTTGCCTGCCCCCTGACAGCCTGCAGGTCACAGCCGTTACCAACTCCACCGCTACCTTTGACTGGGCACCCGTCGTCTATGGGACCGTGTGGCAATTGCATGTGTGGTTCAGCGGGGGCTTGGACAGCATTTTCACCGTCGGGAGCCATCCTGCCACTGTTGAGGGATTCACGGCATATACCACTTACCACGCCGCAGTCCGAGGGCTTTGCGGCTCAGACAACAGCGTTGCAGGCGACTGGAGCGACACTATCATGTTCACCACCAATGTCTGTCCCGACGTCACGGGTCTGGCCGTTGGCAACGTCACTCCCAACAGCGTGATGCTGATCTGGGCCTCCAACCCGATGGCACAGGACTGGGCTGTAGAGTACGGCCCCGTGGGCTTCACCCAAGGGCAAGGCATGCAGGATACCAGCAGAACCAACAGCTACACCGCTACGGGCCTGACAGAAGGGTTCGCCTACGATTTCTATGTGAAAGCCATTTGCGGCACGGACTGGACCAGCGAGAACTGGGCAGGAACTTCTGCCACCACAGGTAACACCGGAACAGGCGGGAACGGCAGCATGGTGTGCACCATCTATCCCAACCCCACAAACGGAATCACCACCGTTAGTGTCAAGGGGGTGAGCGGGACAGTCCGCATAACAGTGGTTGACCTAAACGGCCGCACGGTGGCCACCAAAACACTCGAGTGCAATGCAGCCTGTGAGAAGACAATGGAAGTTGACAAACTGGCGCAGGGCACCTATTTTGTGCACATCACCACCGCCGAGGGGTGCTTGGTGAGGAAACTGTTAGTGCGATAAGATTTAAGGTTTTAGGGGGTTTCGGGTAGAGCGGGAATAGTATTCCACGGCATCAGCTACGAGGAAAATGCTGCCTGTGACGAGGACAAGGTCGCCCACGGGATCGGCGGCAGCACGGGCGGCACAAATAGCTTCGCCCACGGTAGGGAACGCATCACCTGCCATGCCACATGTCTTGGCGGCATCGGCCAATGTGGCCACAGGCAATCCCCGGGGTACGGAAGGTTGGGTATAGTAGTAGATGGTGCGCTCAGACGGGAGCATGTGGAGAATCTTGATATAATCCTTGTCATTGACGCAGCCATAGACAAGATGCAACCGACTATAAGGCAGAGAAGAGAGTTTGAGAAGCATGGCTTCGATGCCATCGGCATTATGGGCAGTCTCGCAGATAGTGAGGGGATGGCTGTCGAGTTGTTCCCAACGGCCATGGAGACCAGTATCGGCCACCACACGGGCTATGCCGCGCTGCATGTGTTGCGCTGTGACAGTAAGTCCCACGGTAGGCAGGAGCTGCAGCGACTGGAAAAGGGTGGCAAGGTTGTGCAACTGATAACTACCACTGAGCGGTGAACTGAACTCCATGTCGGGAGGGATGAATGCTGTTGTGGACTGAACTGTAAAACGGAGGTCGGGGTTAGCAAGCGCGGAGGGGTGAGGGAGCTCCATGATTCGGTAGTGTTGGTCGGCAAAATAGATGGGGGATTGCATTTCTGCCGCTTTCTGTTCAAAGACTGGACGGGTTTCGGGATGAGTCTCCCCTATCACAACAGGAACGTGAGGTTTGATAATGCCAGCTTTTTCGGCGGCAATCTTGGGCAGGGTATCGCCAAGAAACTGAGTGTGGTCAAAGCCGATATTGGTGATGATGCTAAGGAGGGGGGTGATAACATTGGTGCTGTCCAATCTTCCCCCCATACCCACTTCGACCACAGCAATGTCGACCTGCTGCGCAGCGAAATAGTCGAAGGCAAGCCCCACCGTCATTTCAAAGAAACTGAGCTGGAGGCTCTGCATATAGTCTTTATGCAACTCAACGAAACGGGTTACCTCCTCTTGCGGTATCATGGCACCGTTAATACGGATACGCTCGCGAAAATCGACAAGGTGGGGTGATGTGTAGAGACCCACTTTATAGCCAGCCTGCATAAGGATGGAGGCCAAGAGGTGGGATACCGAGCCCTTGCCGTTGGTGCCAGCCACATGGATGGAGCGGAACCGATGCTCGGGGTGCCCAAGGTGCTGCATAAGGCTGACCGTGTTGGCAATATCGGCCTTATAGGCAGCCTGCCCGATGCGGTGGTACATGGGCAGACTATTGAAGAGGTAGTCGAGGGTTTCGTTGTAAGTCATGCTCTAATGGATTGTATAGGTGAGACCGAGGAGACAGAGACCACGGTAGGAGGGGTAGTTCTGCCAGTAGAAGTAGCGCTGAAAGAGAAGGTTGTCGAACTTGAAGAAGAAACTTAAGGCTTTGTTGTGGCGATATTCCACTTCGAGATTCAGACCCAATCGCATAGGGAGATAAAGTGTGCTGTCGGCTCCAGCGACATCTTTGACTGTGGAGTAAGGCATACGGCCAAGAGTCTGGAACTCAGCACGCCCGATGACCTTGTCGTTATAATTGACCGTAGCAGAAAGGGCTGCATCGAAGTCCGGACGATAATAGAGCGGCAATTCGACACGCTCCTCCCCCACAGCCACCGTCTCGCTGTTTCTGTAAATATAATAGTTCCCCTTCAGTTCGAGACGGAGCATCTCATCATTGAGGAAAACGAAACTGCCACCCACCTTGACACGGGTAAGGCTGTCGTAGACAGGGGTAAAGACATTGTGGAGTGTATAGTGGTCGTTGAGCATGAACGAGAGATCGTCGTTGAGATAGCTGTACATGCCATACAGATTGAAATCTATCTTCTTACTGAGGTTGAGCCGGATGTTGGCACCGAAGTCGTAATGGCTTGTGGCACGGACAGGACTGTTCGGCATAATATAAGGATTGACGAGGCGGAGCTTATTCCAACCGAGTGCCTCAATATTGCCCCGTGCAGAAAGGGTAACATTGAAGAGATCGTTGAAGAAAGACTTGCTGACAGTGGCATCGGGATAGATACGAGGCTCAATCTCAGGGATGTTGTATCCGTCGAGAGCCACCACGGCACCTGCATGAATCTGGAATCCAGAGAAAAGGAAATCAATATAGGGATTGACGTTGTACAGACGGCGGTATTTGCTTTCGCTAAGGGCACAACGGCCATTGGCAGTGTCGGCAAGGGCGACAGTCAACAGTGAGTCATATCCCAAAGGCAACTCGGAAGGATTGAAACTATTGGCATAGCCATCGTAGGTGAGATGGAGATAAGCCACAGCTTTGTATTGCTGGGCAATGGTGAAGCCATAATGGATATTTCCATCCACATTGATATTAAACTCATTCTGCCCGTACGTGGCAAAGAGGTCGGCGACACCCGCATTGGCTTCGAAACCCAGCGCATTGACATCAGTGTTGAGGGTTTTGACTCCTACATGGGCTGCAGCGGTATTGTAGGCCATACGGTAGGAGGCGCGAGTGATGCTGTCGCGAGGCAAAGCGAGGACAGCATGGAGTGTGCTGTCGGAAAATCCATAGAATCGGGTGAAGTCGTTCTGATATCCCACATCGGCACTGAGTTGCAAATGATTTTGGGTAATCAACTTGCCGAAGGCTGTTATATCAGTGTACGAAAAAGGAGCCTGGCCGTAATGATCAGGAGAATAGACAGTGTCGACATGGTGTCCTATGGTTCCCCATGATGAACGATGAGTGGCACGAACACCAAACGTGCGGTCTTGGCTGCGCAAAGAGTTGTAATAGAACTCAGCCAAAGGAGACCAATAATTACCAAATCCAAGTTTGAAGTAGTTACTGTATAGACGGGTGGCAGGTTCGCCAATGATACGGGCAGCCTTAATGCGCGAAGGCTGATAGAGAGAGGTGAGGCGACGGGTAGTGATGTCGTAAGTGAGGTTCTTGGGCATGGTTGCCACGGTGTCGGTGATGGTGGGAGCCACATTCACTTTCTGGCTCTCCTCCACCACGGGCTTATATCGGCTGGTAACAACCACACGCTCATTATAAACATTGCTGTCGGACTGAGCACGACAAACAGAACCGACGGCCAACAGGCCAACGGTGACAAGAATGGAAAATATGCCGGTTGATTTCATTTTCGTTAATCTTTTAATCTGATATCCGTTGATACATAAATCGGTTGAATTCGTGAATGTGTTAATTCGTTGATCGATTCACACATTAACACGTTTACACATTAACACATTCATTAGTTTTCGTTTTTACCTTCAAGTTCAATTACAATCTCTTCCTCCTCGGGTTCCTGCACGGGCTTCTCCTCTTCGAGGATGGCATTACGTTTCTGCAGAGCCACCTGAACGAGATCGTCCCCGTCATAGTTGTCAATGATGCTTTGCAACGTCTGCTTAGCCTGCAGATTATTGCCACGGGCATGGAAGATGTCAGCCCAAAGGATAAAGCTCTTTGCCAACCAGTAGTCGCTGACAGGAGCGGCGGTGATAGACTCAATGACACGCTCGGAGCCGTCATAGTCAGCCTGCAGATAACGCATCTCGGCCTGACGATAAGAAGCCTCACCACTATAGTCGCCATTGGTTGAAGAGGCAAGCAAGGTATAGATACTGTCGGCCTGAGGATAGGTGACGGGCGTTTCGTAATAGCTGCGTGCCATCCAGATACGAGCCTCGTCGCGCAACTCGTCGGTGATTTTCGACTCGCCGAGAAGCTGCCGGGCTGCGGAAACAATACTGTCGCGCTGAGCCAGATGCACCCAGCAACGCAGATAGCCCACACGACCCGAAAGACGGTTATTGTCGCTCTCGGACACCTCGACCAACTGGCTGTAAAGGTCAAGTGCCTTGGTGAAATTATTCAAATTATAGGCTATGTTGGCGGCATTATGGAGTGAACGTTCTGTGTAGCTGTTGCGTGGAGCGGCGGCTACAGCCTCATAGTGCGGCAGAGCCTGCTCGTTCTGACCATTACGGAACAGGCAATCGGCAGCATAATAATGAGCCTGAAGATGGAAAAGACCCTCGGGGAACTTGCTTAGGTAACTCTCGAAACTTTTCACCGAGCTCTCGCAGTCGCCGTTCATATAGAGATTCTCAGCACTCATATACAAAGTACTATCCTGTTCAACCGTCGAGACATTCGTCTTAGTAGTCCGCTTCACATAGCTGAAATACTCATCCACACGATTCTGGCTCACATAAATGTTCTTAACCGTGCTGAGGGCATCGCGTGCCTCGTCGGTACCCGCATAATGGGTCAGCAACTCGTCCAACACCTCCAAAGCATCGTTGTTACGGTCAGTATTATAATAAATCAGACCCATATTCAGGAGAGCCGTCTTCACCAGACTATTCTGCGGATAACGTGTGCGGAAATTGTTGAAATAAAGCAAAGCCATATCATTATTGTCGCACACCAAATACGTATTGCCAATCTCGAAAAGTGCTTTCGCAGCCAAAGGCGACTGGTTGTACCGCTCGAAAATCTGATTCAAATAAGTCAACTTTTCGTGATACTTACCCATGGCGCCATACGACAATGCCTTCTGATAAGTGGCATAATCCGCATCAGCATCACCCGCTTCAATCACACGGTCGTAATACTTGATAGCATCAGCATACTTGCTGTCTAAATAGCTACAATCGCCGAGCCTATTGTTCACATCGTTAACCTGATGCTTTTCAATCGACTCATCAGCCAAGCGCAAAAACATCTTGAAATCATCGGCAGCATCGGCAATATTGTCGCGTTTCATACAGAGATAGCCATGCGTATACAATGCCTGACGATAATAAGGCGAAGACGTGGCATGCGTGCTGAGCATAAAACGGTCAAGCGTCTTGCCCGCAGCCTCGAAATCTCCCAACCTGTAGCGAGACTCGGCATAGAGATAATAAGCATCCGTCGTATACTTCGGCAAAGCATTAATCTTGGCCGCCTTTTGGAAATAAGTCGCCGCTGTCTTCATATTGCCCGTATTGAACACCTCAATGCCCCGGTTGATGACAATACGCTGGTATGCCTGATTCATCAACGGCGAACGGTCGGGAATCTTCTCAATCAACGTAAGGGCATCCTTGTAATTGCGCGTAGTAAAATACAGCGAACTCAATATCTCCTGCACCTCTGCTTTATGAACACTCTTGGGATACTTGACCAAATAATCCTCAAACGAACGGATAGATTCGTTATAGGGATTGGCATTCAACTCATACGACAACTTCGCATAATTAAACAAAGCATCCTCCTTGATTTTCGTGTCATAGTCCATCTTCGAAGCCTGAAGGAACATACTGCGAGCCTCGTTCTTACGACCCAATTTGATGTCCACATCCCCCAACACATAAAGAGCGCTCTGAGCCACACTGTCGTCGCAAGCCGTCTTCTTGCCCAGATAGAACTGTGCCGAATCATACTGATGCAACATATAGTGACAATAGCCAATCTGATAATAGCTATCCTGAGGTGTACATGCAACTGGTGACTGGGACTTCTTCCCTTTGATGGTAGCAGGAGCCATGTCCGGCACAGTGGCAGTCTCCTGCGGGTCACGATTGCGCATCGCGGCGGTATAATAGTCAAGGGCGTTTTTATATTCACCTCTGTTGAAATAGACCTCAGCCACCATCTGCCTAATCTCATTCTTCTTAAACACATCCTCTTCCAACAGCAGCGTCGGAGCCATCTGCAACAATTCGTCATTCTTCCCCAAATAATAGTAAATACGCGCCACATACGACGGCACAATCTTGGCAAACTTGTTGTCCGACTGCAGTTTCTCAAAATTGCGCAATGCCAAATCATACTTCCCCTCCATATACTGCAAATGGGCATAATAGTATAGCGAAGCATTGGTATACTTGGTGCGGCCGTTAATATCCTGCGCAAAATACTTCTTGGCCTCGCCATAATCCTCATCTACAAAATAACAATATCCTACCTTGAAATTATACTCGCTTCTGTGGCCATACTCCACCTCGCGGGCAGGCACTTTCTTGTAATACTTCAACGCCTTGGCATAATCGCCTGCAGCGTAATGATAGTTGCCCAGATAGAAATTGGCCATGTTGGTATGCTTGTTCTGAGGATAAAGACGCAGAAACTCTGTCAACCTGAAGTCAGCATCACGGTTGCCCAGCCGCTCGGCACACACAGCCCCAAAAAACATAGCCTCGCTGGCCATCTCGGCATCCACACCCGTGACAGTCAATTTATCAAACAGACTTTGAGCCGAAGCATACTTTTCCTTCTGATATAAATCAACAGCCTGACGATAAAGCCGACGCACAGCCTCGTCCGACGACGACTTTTGCGCAAAAACAGACTCCACGGCCAACACCATGACCGCAATAACTAAAAGAAATTTAATTCGTTGCATAACAAACGTCTACTTATTTCAAAAAGTAAAGATACTAATTATTACCCATTTACACTTCTCCCAAATCATCGTTTTTTCAACAAGACCGTGTTAATCCGCATTTTGAATGCATGAATTCTTTATTTTGCTAATCGATTTACACATTAACACGTTTGAATCAGTATGCGAAGAGTGTCTCCACTGGAACCCTTCGATAGCGAGGCGGGAAAAGAATCCCAAATTCTTAGTCTCACCTCAAAAAGAACGTTCGCTCTTCCTGCTGCTGTTTAGGCTGCCACGGACCGTGCAGCAAAAAGCCCGAGGCAGGCGAAGGCGTAACCGTATACTGCATCTGTCCTTCGGGATTAATGAGAATAAAATAAGGATAAGACACCACTCCATAACGCTCCAACAGCTTATAGTTGCCGTTGAAATGCAGCCATGTCCAATTATAGCGCTGACCTTTCTTGGTATTCTTCAGCAAATGATACATCTTCTGGAACTCGCGGTCGCAACAGATAGTCACGAACTCCACATTCTTGCTCTTGGCATAGATGCTGTCCTTGAAATGCGCCAGCGTCTCTATCTCGCCCAGACAATTGGGATCCCCCACCCTGACAAACGAAAGGTACACCCATTTCCCCTTCATCCCTTCAAGCGACACCATCTTCCTATCCACATCAGGCAACACAAAATCCGGCATCTCAGCCCCTTCTTCCTTCTGTTTGAAACTATTGACCAGACGCTTCGCCAATACCTTATGCTCGGGAAACTTGGTCTGACCGCCAATCAACTCAATCATCTTCACCACCTGGTCACCCTCATAATATCGCGGTTGATAATAAGCCTCCTGTAAAGCCTGCAAAGCCACCAGTTCGCGCACCTGCTCGTTACGCAACAACGTATCCGTTCCGAGCGAATCGAGAAACACTTTCACATTAAGTGTATTCACCCAATGACCCAGAAGCCATGCAGGCAGCTTCTTCGTGCCTTTCGACACCGAATTGGCAAACAACGTAGTGAAAAAGGCCATGTAATTGTCATCGTAATACAATATGGGCTGATTCTTCACATAACGGTTCACCATATTGCGACGAGTGTCAAAATGCAGACTGTACTTCATGCTTGCCAACTGATAGCGTTTGTAGCGATTAAAAAATTCGTTCTTCGTGTCAGGGCACTTCTTAGCAACAACCGCTTCAAGACTGTCGAAATAACGTTTCTGCGGGCGGAAACGGCTGTCAAAAAACACCCGATTCTCGTCAATATAGTGTGCTACCACCGACTCAAACTCCGTTATCAAAGCATTCAGTTCTCCAGCCGGCATATTGACAAACTCCAAAGGCAGCACCTCGGGCTCAAGAAACACATTCCTTTTCTCATCAATATTCCAGTCGAACCGAGGCACATACACCTCATAGTTCCGTCCCGGTTCAACAAAGAACGATTGACTATAATTCTCAATCTGCAACATCATCATCACTGGATAATTGGCATAGGCATTCAACTGGAACGTACGGTTGTCGCCAATCACTGCATGATCCACCTCCTCCTCTGTAAGGGTGAGCATATCAGTATAACGGTAAAGATAGACATCCTTGCCCGCTCCATTTACCACCTCGCCATGTATGGTAACATTGGTCTGGGCAAAAGCCATGGCTCCACAAGCCACTAAAAAAGCCATCGTTAAGTATTTCCTCAGACAGTTCATTGTTGTATGATTGTGTTGATGTGTAATCTGTTTTATTTGAAAGTCATATCGATTATGCCATTGGTGTTTCTGTGATTGTAGCAGAATTGCCCGCGCAATCACAAACTCTCATATTTCCGCATCCAATGCACTTACTTTCTTCGCCTTTTAGTTTTTTATCTTTAAAACGAAACAACGCCCGTTTTATTGTCTCAACACCTACATTTCTTTTCCACAGCGCAACACCTTTCACACAATTTAACCGCAGCAACATCGTTGTTCCCTAATGTCTAATTCGGTTTTGCCACACCGCCGCATAGCACCATGTTCGTTCTTTTGGCCTCAATTATCCGACATATATACCATCATTTATCCTTCTGTAATGGGAGAACGATGGGAGAACGATGGGAGAACGATGGGAGAACGAGCGAGGACAGAGCCAAGTACGAAGTATGAAATAGTTAAATATGAAATAGTTGACAAATAACATTTTGGCGGAATAAAAAAAAGGGGTATCTTTGCAACAATGACGGCCATGCCATACTCTAACAAAAGCTCATGGCATTGAGCTGTTTAAAACATTTTTTAATCCTTATATATCCATCAAAATGAAAAAGTACAAATGTGACATCTGCGGTTATATTTATGACCCTGAAAAAGGCGACCCCGACAGCGGCATTGCCCCGGGAACCGCTTTCGAAAACATTCCTGCCGACTGGGTATGTCCACTATGCGGTGTCGGCAAGGACGACTTCAGCCCTGTTGAATAGTTGAAAAATGAAAGGTAAGAGCCCCAAGACCCCCGTGGCTCTTACCTTTTTCATTCACAATCATGTTTTTGCACATAGACTGCAATTCCTATTTCGCCTCATGCGAAGTGGCCACCCGCCCAGGACTGACAGGAAAGCCTGTCGTTGTCGCCAATGACAACGAGGCGGGAGGCGGGGTGATTCTGGCACTAACAGCCGAGGCCAAAGCATTAGGTCTGAAACGTGGCATACCGCTCTTCAAGGTACGCAATTTGTTGCGACTGAACAATGTTGTGGTCTGTCCTGCCGACCACAAGAAATACCGCCGCATATCGCACCAGATCATGGAAACTGTGCAACGACAGGAGATTGTATTGGACTTTGTGCAGTATTCAGTCGACGAGTTCTTCGGTACCCTTCCCATTGACGAACCCGACGAAGTAAGACATTACGTCCAAAAGGTGATGGACACCATCACCACCACCACAGGGATACCCGTCAGCTGTGGTTGCTCACAAACCTATACGCTGGCCAAGGTGGCCACCTATTACGCCAAACATTACCCCGGATACCATGGCATTTGCGTTCTGACTCCCGACAAAAGGTACAAAGCACTCACCATGCTCGGCATCGCCGACGTGTGGGGAATTGGACGCAAAAATCAACAGAAACTGATTGACCGAGGAATTGTTACAGCACAGCAATTAGCCGATTGCGACGAGAAGACTATAGAGTCCCTCTTTTCTGTGACAGGACTCCGAACCTGGCGAGAACTGAGAGGTATCCCATCAATCGACCTGCAACGCCCAACATCGCAACGCTCCATTATGCACAGCCGCACATTTGCATACATGACAGACAAGAAGGAGGAGTTGGAGCAGTGGGTGCGAGCATTTGCCACCGCATGTGCTGCCGAGCTTCGCAAACAGAAAAGCGTATGCCGCACGGTAACAGTGTTTCTTTCCACCAATCGTCATCGTGATGACCTGAACCAATACCGCAACAGCGGAACAATGAAATTCACCTCATACACTGCAGACACCCCTGCCATAATCAAAGCCTCCCTCGCAGCACTGGCACAGATCTATCGTGAAGGGTTCCTTTATAAACAGGCTGGAGTGATACTTACCGACATCGGTGCAGAGAGAGGCATGCAACTCGACCTCTTTACCGAGCCTACCGACCAGCGGCACCGCAGATTAATGCAGGTGACCGACAAACTAAACAATAAGTTCGGCGACAACACGGTCAACTTCGGCAACAAAAGCAAAAAAACATCAAACGGATGCGATCCGAACCTAAAAAACATGCGACAAGACGGAGCAACCCAGGAACGGAAATACAGAAAAAAGCCGGACTGATTTTGATTTACATGGAATCACCCAGGGTGCAGACAACACAACTCTCCCACGGTACAGACCACATTCAACAAAACAAAAGACCAACAGGCAATCTTTTTGTGTTTCTTTAACAATACCCGACTTAACGGCTTCCATTTGACAGTGTCCAAAATCCTTTTTCTATCCAAGAAGATAAGGGAATCCGAAATTGCACACTGTCAGCATGTTTGTCCTGCAACAATATTTTTTTTCTGTAAATGAAAAAAAAAATGTATCTTTGCGTTATGAAAACAAACAACGACATGGCCCTGCAGACGGCCACTTTCTTACTGCAAGTCAAAGCAATAAAACTAAACAACGAACACCCTTTCACATGGGCGTCGGGTCGTAAATCGCCTATTTATTGCGATAACCGCGTTACTCTTTCCTATCCCGAAATACGCACATTTATTCGTCAGCGTTTTGTGGATGTGGTTAACGAATACTGGGGCGACGTAGATGTTGTAGCCGGTGTGGCCACGGGTGGCATAGCCCAAGGTGCCTTGGTCGCACAGGAACTTGGAAAGCCCTTTGTGTATGTGCGTTCCGAGGCCAAATCGCATGGACTCACCAATCAAATAGAAGGCGAGATTCACGAAGGTCAGTCTGTCGTGGTGATAGAAGACCTCGTTTCGACAGGCAAGAGTAGCTTGATTGCTGTCAATGCACTCCGCGAACGGGGCTGCAATGTAAAGGGTATGGCTGCCATTTTCACATACGGGTTGGAGGTGGCCGAACGCAATTTTGCCGATGCAGATGTCGAGTTGCACACGCTCACCAACTACGACACGCTGATTGAGGTGGCTTGCAAGGAGGAGTATATCCGCCCCATGGAGATGGAGTCGCTTGCCGCATGGCGCAAGAATCCCGAGGCTTGGAGCGATGCACATTCCTGATTGACTCTCCCAAGTGGAAGAGTATCCTTCAAATATTGGTGACTTATGAAAAGGTTTTTTGCCATATTGTTGTTGTCCACAGTATTTTCCCCCTTGTGGGCTCAGCAGGTGACGGATGTCTCCTTCACTCTTCGTAACGACAGTTTGACTATCAGCTATTCTCTCGACCGGCAGGCTGACATTTGTGTAAGGGTGTCGGTTGACGGAGGGCATTACACCCCACCGTTGAAAGGCCTTGAAGGGGCTGTAGGGAAAGGTGTAAAAGCCGGGGTTGGATTGACTGTCACCGCATTCCGTTTACCCGAGATCAGCGGTGTCGACTCGGCAGACCTCTCCTTTTTGGTTGAGGCGGACGACGGGGCTGTGCTGATATATGTCAATGACCTTGTGTTCCGGATGATGCCTGTGGAAGGGGGCAGTTTCACTATGGGCTGCACTCATCCTAAGGGCGAACGCCACACTTATGCCGATGAATTGCCCACGCATAAGGTGACGGTAAATTCATTCTATATGGGTCAACACGAAGTGACACAAAAGCTATGGGCGGCAGTGATGGGTGAGAATCCTTCAAAATGGACTGACAATGACAGTCTGCCTGTGGAGCAAGTGTCGTGGAATGCCGCGCAGATATTTGTAGCCCGGCTAAGCCAGATGACAGGGTATCGGTTCCGTCTGCCCACGGAAGCTGAATGGGAGTATGCCGCACGAGGAGGCATACGCAGTCACAATACGCCTTACCCCGGTGTCAACAGCCAAATGTGGGAGACATGCTGGTATGGCGGCAACAGCAACGGCCACAGTCATCCTGTCGGCAAACTAATGCCCAATGAATTGGGAATCTACGACATGGGCGGAAATGTGATGGAATGGTGCAGCGACTGGATGCAACCATATAGTGCAGCACCTCAGAACTGCCCTCAGGGTCCACGCTCTGGTGAGAATCGTATATTGCGTGGAGGCTGTTTCAACAGTCCTACGTGGGGATGTAGTGTTTTTGAACGCAGTTGGTACCTGCCGGAATATGGCTACAGCTATTTCGGATTGAGACTGGTGCTGGACAGCGTGGAACATGAAGAAGAATAGTCTTTAAACCAATAAATACGAATCACGATGGAAAAAATACAAGTCTTAGACAAGCAATTCAAACTGTATATGCCAGAGACGGAAATACAGTCGATAGTAAAGCGTATGGCCGCCGATATTTCGCGCGATTATAAAGGTCGCAACCCTATTGTCTGCCCCATTCTTACGGGTAGTTTCATGTTTGCCGCGGACTTGATGCGCGAGTTGGAGATCGATGCCCACGTTTCGTTTGTCCGCTATTCGTCATATCTCGGTATGGCTTCGACGGGTCATGTGAAGGAGTTGATGGGATTCCCGAAGGATTGTCGTGCACGCGATGTAATTATTATTGAAGACATTATTGACAGCGGCATTTCGATGGAATTTATCCTTGAACAACTGAAACTGCAGAAGCCGTCGAGTATTGCTCTCTGCGCATTTCTCTTTAAGCCGGGCAATTTCAAGAAGAATTACCGGATTGACTATGTGGGCAAGGAGATCCCCGATGATTTTATTGTAGGTTACGGTTTGGATTATGACGGTATGGGTCGCACGTACCGCGACATTTATGTATACGAAGGTTTATGAAAAAACGTGTTTTATATTGCTTTCTGTTGTTGGCCGGAATGACCTCGATGGTAAGCTGTATTGACGACCTGGACATAGTAATCAACAAGGATGACCTTGTGGGCAAATGGCATGCCACTGACAAAACAACGGAATTCTGGCGTTTCAAATCCGATGGCTCGGGGTTGACCTGGGACGAGGCGGACGATGTGCATGAGGATGACACTGAGGGGGTGTTGCATTTTACTTGGACAACGGTGGGGTCTCATCTTGAAATCGACTACGCGGGCCAGATGGGGCAGCATGCCTACGAGAACTACACTGTCACCCGCCAGACGCAGGATACCCTGGTGTGGAAGGACATGTATGGCGATTACAGAACATTTGTCAAAGTACGATAACAATCATGAAAAAAGGTTGGAAAATAGCCCTCATATCCGTGGGGTCGCTGCTGGGGATTATTGTGGTGGCCGTGGCTGTGCTCTGCTGGCTGCTTTTCACCCCAGCCAGGCTTACATCAATAGTCAATGGATTGGCTTCGAACTATATCACTTGCGAATACCATCTCGGCAAGGTGGGGCTTTCGCTCTTCAAGACATGGCCCGATGTGGGGGTGGAAGTGAAGGACGTGGTGTTGGTGAACCCCTATCAGATTCCCGCCGACAATGCCTTGGCGGCCAGTATGGTGCATGACGACACCCTTGCACGGGTGACATCCTTGACCGTGGGGCTGGACTTGAAGGCATTTCTGAAAGACCGCGCCGTGGTGGTGCACCAAATCCGTCTCGACGACACCAAGGCCAATCTCTATACCGCCCCCGACGGGTGGAGCAATCTGGATGTCTTTGTCACCAGCGACAAAGAGGAGGAAGAACCCACCGACGAGTCGTCGCTACCCGAGATAGTACAGTTGGAGAAACTGAGCGTCAACAATCTGCAGGCTCAATACTGCAACCTCCCTCAGCGCATGCTGGCTGAAGTGGGCGGCGCGGATATGGACATTAAGGGGTCGCTGCTGCATTCCGTTGTCGATGCCGACATGAAGATGACGGTGGACAAACTGCTACTGGATATGGTCGACAGCGCCGGGCATCCCGCTCTCTGCGCCAACGCTACCGATGTTGTGCTGCGTGCCGAGGCGACGGGAACCACCGATTCGCTGCGCGGACGCATGAGGCTGTCGCTGCCCGAAGGCTATCTTGCCGCCGGGGGGCAGGCTTTCACCACCGAGGCCATGTCGGCCTCGCGCCACGGCCTGTTGGACCTTGATGTGCCGTTCCGCGCCAATGTCAACAAGATGTGTTTTGCGCTGGATGAAGCCTCGCTCCGTCTGGCGGATTACAAACTGGATGTGGACGGCGATGTGGCTTTGGCCCAGAAGGAACGCCCGATGGAGGTCGACCTCAGACTGCAGTCGGACAAATGGCAGGTGGCAGACCTGCTGGCGATGCTGCCCCCGTTTATCACCGAGAGCCTGAAAGGGATGAAGGTGGACGGGAAGGCGCAGCTGTCGGCACATGTGTATGGTGTGATGGACGAGGGCCATATGCCCTTGGTCGACGCCGATGTCGAACTGGACAAAGGG
>JAEEGK010008557.1_pt1 | contig 24103 bp, 9 predicted proteins | sample 8958771 | NCBI WGS metagenome assembly JAEEGK01 (sample SAMN16246547, study PRJNA631951) | gut metagenome | biome: gut microbiome; feature: rumen; material: SC-attached | host: Bos | place: Iran: Karaj | collected 2018-10
ATCTAAAAGATATACAATTTCATTATTTTTTTCTGCTTTTTTTAATTCATTTTCAAACCAATCAAACATATCTTTTGCTTGTGAAGCATCAAAAATTAAATTAAAATTCATAGTATCACAAACAAGACAATTCAAAGATATAATTCTTAAATTTGTGTCTTTATGTAACATAGAATAATATCCATATTTTTTAAAAGTAACATAAGCTTCATCACTAAGATAAGGTTTGAAAATTTCAGCAAGACCATTTAATAAAACAGATTCAGGACCATAATATTCATCAACAGGAGCTTTTTCATGATTACCAATAGCAGGATAAATAGGAGTATCTTTACCAAAATTTCTTTCTATAGAATCAATAATAGTTCTAGTATAATAAACAACATCTTCTTGTGTATCTTCCCATACATTATGTGCAATATTATCACCAGTAAATAAAATAAAATCAGGTTCTAATTCTTTTGCTTTAACTGAAAATGCATCAACTACTTCAAGACTACAATCACAATTACCAATTGCTCCATATTTTCCTGATAATTTTACTTTAGAATCAAAAATATTTTTTGGTGTATCATGACAACATAATGGTATTCCACAATCAATAGTTGCATTTTCTTTATAATTTAAATCAAGATGAATATCTGTTACTTGAAGTGCTTTTAATGTTTTTCCATTCATATTTATTTTTGGTTTTAATGAATCAATATTTTTTGGCTTATCTGATAAAACTCTTTTTGCATAATCTTCAATTGAAATATAATCAAATGAACTTGGACATAATTTTAAACTTGAACATATTATTGTTTTATCTGTAACTCTTTTAATTAAACTATCTAAAGCAATTGGACCATATCTTTGAATAGCAGCATAACATATTTTTTCATCTAATACTATTCCACATAATTTTGAAAAAAATTTATAAAGTCCCTCTTCACCATATTTTACAAGAATTATAGATTGAATTGTATCTAATGTATTTTCACAAAGTTTACATGATACTGTTGATGGTTCTTGTGTTATAAAAATTGATTGTAAAGTTTCTTTGTTTTCTTTAATATAATTATCAATGAATAAATCAAATTCATTTTCTAATGATTCTGATAAAGGGAATGTAAAATCATCAAATGTGTTTGATAATGCAATTAATGAAAAAAATAAAATTAATATTTTCGACATTTATATAAGTTATTTTTTATAACTTTATCTATATAAAAAAAAAAGTTTTTATGACGTCATCAAAAGATTTAATAAACAAACCTTTTTCTTTTTTAAGTATTTCATATATTTTAAACATGTTGAAATATATTTGATTTTTTTTTTCAAGATAAACAAAAAAAAAGTTTTTTTATGAATAAAAACCATTAATTTTTTTATATTTTAAAAAAAATAAGAAAAATCATTTTTTATAAAATCAAGTTTAGATTTATTTTTTATATTTCTTAAGAATTATCTTTTAAGTAATTAATTATTAAGATTAATATGACTATATAAATTATAAATTTATTTTTATTAAACCCATTTTTAAATTGTTGATATTTTTTATAATTTTGTTTTATTCTTTTGTATAAAATAATAATTTTCATTTAAGTCTTTCATAATTAAGTTTAATTCTTCAATTTTATAAAGAATAATATTTCAAATTTATACAAATTGTTTATCTTTCTTACCACATATTATATACTTAACATTTTTTTTAATTAAAAAATTAATTTATAAAAAATATATGATTTCCAATAAAATAAAATTATTTATTTGATTTTATTGTGTTCTAAAATAATCTATATTATATAAATCTAATTCATATTTAACAAATACATAAAATCTCTCCTCTACAAATAGGACACTTTCCATTTTCTTCAATTTTTTCTACACAACTTGAACAAAATGTATGTTTACAAGGACAAATAACAGTATCAGGTTTTTTATCATAACAAATGCTACAAACATTTTCTACAAATTTTAAAGTAATTTCATGATCATGAGTTTTTAAAAAGTCCTTTATTTGACTTTTAATTTTAGCATCAATTATTCCATTACATAATTTTTTAGTTATTGTTTTTTTAAATATTAATAAAGCTATTGATTCATCTCTTTGTACTTCAATTCCTTCCCAATAAATTTTACCAAGGATAAAGCAATCAAATAAATTATATTTTGTATTAAATTTATTTTCAAAACATACTTTACCTAATTTTGTTTTTGCTTCTGAAATTTCTTTATCTGTTATTTTATGACTCTTATTTAACATTTGTTTTGCTCTATAAATAAAATATTCGTTTTCTTTTTTTAAAAAATTTCTATCAGATAAAGAAGAACTTTTTTCAAAATGTTCTATTGCTTTTTGCATATCTTGTTTTTCAATTCCTTCAAATCCAAAATAATAAATAAATCCTTTAATTCTCCAAACTAAATCAATATCATGTTTAAAATTATCTTTCATAAAATTATAATTTTCAGGTTTTAAAAGGTATGAAATATATTTATTAATCTCTTTAACATATTTTAAATAATTAGAAAGTATTTTTTCAGGAAATTTACTTTGTTTAATAAGTATTCCAACAAATAAAATAAATTGAGTAATTGATAAACATTCACAAGCAACTTCATCAATTAATGAATTTAAAACAACTGAAGTTTTATCATAATCATTTAAATAATCATTAAAATCATAATAACTAAGTAAACATTGATAATATCTAAATCTCGAATAATCATTTCCATTTTCCATAGAAACTTTAAATATATCAATTATTTCTGTAGTTATATTTGGTGATTTTTCTAAAAGATAATTTCCATAATCTGAATAATATTGATATATTTTTTTATCAAGAATTTCTTTATAAAATTGTTTTATTTCATCATCAGAAATTGCATTTTCAATATTCAAATATTCCTTAAAAAAAATACATTTATTCATTGCTTCAAAATATGCATAATCATAATCACTTTTAGGTTGCATTGATTTAAGTTGACAAAAAGAAATATAATATTCTTCATCCTGATCAGTATGAAAATAACAAGTTAAAACACCTCTCATTAAATTAATATCATTTTCTGTTAAATTATATTCTTCTCTTTTATAATCTAATAAATCTATAAATTGTTTATGTTTTTCTGTTGTTTCATCCTCAGTATCTAATATTGAAGCACATTCAAAAGTAACATCTATTTTATGGAAAAGTTTATCTTCATAATTCATTATATAATTTGGTAAATAGGCAAAACATTTTAATAAGTATAATTTTTCTAATATTCTATCAAGTTTAATACCAAATTTTTCATATTCACATAAATAAATAACATGCATTTTATACATGCAAAAATAATCATTTTGATCTGCATATTGTTTATATAAGGAAAAAGCTTTTTTTAAATCTTTTGGTTTATCAAAGAATCCATATTCATATTGTGCTGCATCTAAAAAATTTCTTATTGCTATATTATTTTTCTTTTTTTCAAATATTTTATTTAATTCAGGGCCTAAATGAGCAAATAAAAGCTCTTTATAATTTGGTAATGTGGCAAATTCTTTTAATTTATTTTCTAATTCTTCATCTTTTGGGAATAAAGCCTCCAATGATTTTTCCATTTTTAAGTATTATTTATTAATTTATCCTTTTTATAAATAAATCAGTCTTTAATTTTTGATATTAAATATATAAAATTAGGTAAATATTAAATTTAATATAATACAAAAACAGAATATTAATTAATATTTTTTAACTCTGTTAGAATAATAAAGAACATATAAAGAATAGTAAAAAAATTGATAAGATATATAAAAAAAATTAATTGATGATTTCTTATATATTCTAATATATTTTTAATAATCAAATTTAAATATAAATATAAAAATTATAATTATTTTGATTTGGAAAAAGATATATATTTTTATTGTCCATTTTTATAAATATTAATCTGACATCATAAGGGATTTAAAAATATGAATTTATTTTTCTTTATGAATTAATTATTATTTATTACAACTAATAATTTCAAATTCCTTTTTTTCATATTAAATATTAATTATTAATTTTAATACTATTAAATTATATATTATATAAATTTTCAACAATTAAAATATATTATTTATTACTTTAATTCAAATTATATTTTTGATAAAATATTACTTAAACTATACATAATTTTAAAAGAAATATTTTTTTTATAATTTAGAATATAATTGATGAAATATTTTTGAAATAAAAAAAAATTTTTTAAAGTTAATTATTTAAGTGTTTATTTTAAAAATTAATCTAAAAAATGTTATTTGAGAAAAAAATAATAATTCAATAAAGATAATATATTATGTCACATATTTTAAATTATCAGAGAAGAATTTCAGCAGAAAATGAATATCCAAAAATAAAAAAAATAAAAACATTTAAAAAACAAAATAGAAAAAGAAGTTCAAATAATTTAAAAAATAAAGATGTAAAATCACATAGAGAATCATTAAATAATGTAGAATTAGGACTACAAAATTTTTTATCAAAAGCACTTGTTAATAATACAAATGATACTAAATATTTTAATGTTAATGAAGAATTAGAAGAAATTGAAAAAAACAAAAAAAAACAGAAAAAACAAAAAAAAGAAGATGAATATTATCATAATAAAAATAATGAATTTAAAAGATTATTAACAATAACATCTGAAAATAAAAATGAAAATATTCTTCCTTCAAATCAAATTGGATTAGGTTTATTTAAAAAAGCACAATCTAATAAAAAAATGAATTACAAGTTTAAATCAGTTAAAACAATTTTAGATAAACGAAATTCTTTGAATAATTATATTCCTGAATATTCAGATTCTTCTATGAATAATTTTTTAACATCAACTGAAAAATTTAATACTCAAAAAAATTCAGATTTAATTTCTCCAATTAATAAACAATTTGTAGATCAATTAAGAAAAAATGATTTTGAAAGGCCAAAATCAAAACCAAATAAAATTCCACAATCTCTACAAAATAATCTTAATTTATTAAGAAATAATATTAAATCTCAATTTGAAAAAAAAATAAAAAATAAAAATGAATATTCAAATAGTTATATTAACGAAAATAATAATATTGAAACTAAAAATAATACACAAATAAAATCGAATGAAAAAAATATGAATTTTACAAGAAAAAATAATAGAGAAAGATCACAAGTAGTAAATAAATGGTTAATATATTCAAAATTAATTTCTTCTGTAGAACCTAATAATGATGATATTAAATTAAAAGAAAAAGAAAAGAAAATTTCTAATTTTATACGTAAAAAAAAAAATTATAAAACAATATCTCCAATTCATTCTAGTGATATGCAAAATTTTTTAAAAATAAATAATAAAAAAAAAAATGCTTCAAATAATACTTTAAATATAGAAAATACAAGTATTTCAAAAAATTCTTTAATTGAAATAAGTAAAAATTTTTCAAGAAAAAAATTTAAAAAATTTACACAATATTGTAATAAATTAAAAGATAAATTAATAATTCAACCAAAAAAAAGTAAAACTAATTTATTAGAAGAAGAAGAACGAAGAGACAGTCTTTTAAATTTAAAAACTTTAACAGATAATGTTTTAAATCCAAAATATAAAACAATGACAAATATGAATCCAGAAATATCATTAATTGAAAGAAAAAGTTATGTAGAAGAAGAAAAATCAGAATCATCTGAAATAGGAAAAACACAATTTCTTTTACAAGAATTAAAAGAAATAAGATATAGACATTTAGTTAGATTAAATAAATTAGTATATGATTCCTTAAGTGATGAAGAATCTGATGAAGTTTATGAAATAACTGGTTATATTAATCCAAATTCAAAATTCAAATTTTTTTTTGATATTATTATTTTTTTATTTTCTTTTTATTATATAATATTTTTTCCAATTATTTTATGTTATTATCCAATTCTTTCTTCTGATTTTAAATCATGGTATTTAATGATAAATATAATAATTGATTTATTTTATATTATAGATTTAATTATTGGATTTTTTACGGCATATTATGATATTGAAGAAATATTCATTAGAAAATTACCTGAAATTTCAGTTAATTATTTATCTGGATGGTTTTTAATTGATTTATTATCTGCTATACCTTTTAATACAATTTTTGCAATTACTAATAGAAAGAATAAATATATGATAACATATACAGAATTATTCAAATTAAGAGAATTATTTGAGTCTTTTAGAATTATGAAAATATATAAATCATATTTAAATAATGAATTGACTCATTTTATAAAAAAAAATATAAATAAAATAGAGTATTTACAAAAATCAATTGAAATTTCATTTTTTATAACAATTGTAATTTTACATATTCATTATTTAACATGTGTAAATATTTTTTTATCAAATTTACAATATCCAAATTGGATTACTGTACATAATTTACAAGATTCAACTAAATTTGATATATATATAGCTTCTTTCTATTATGTTTTTGCCACAGTAACAACAGTTGGCTATGGAGATATAGTAAGTATTAATATATATGAAAGATTCTATAATTTAATTTTATTAGTAGTTGGAATTGGAATTTATTCATATAGTGTTTCTGCTTTAAGTAATTATGTTCAACAAGTTGATAGTAAAACTTTAGATTATCAAGAAAAATCGGATACATTAGAACAAATTAGAATTAATCATGAAAAAATGCCAAATGAATTATATGAAAAAATTGCTAGATTTTTAAAATACCAATTAGAAAATGAATCAATTGATCAACATGAAATTATTGACAATTTACCTATTGGATTAAGAACAACATTAATAATGCAAATGTATAAACCAATTATTAATAATTTCATATTTTTTAAAACATTTAATTCAAGTGATTTTATAATAAAAGTAATAATGGCTTTTAGACCTATTTTATCATTAAGAAATGAAAAATTAGTAAATGAAGGAGATTATATTGAAGAAATTATTTTTGTTAAAAGAGGAGTTTTAGCTTTAGAATTACCTTTACCAATATATGTCAATGATAAAGATATTGAAAATTATATGACTAGAAGAGCAACAGGACAATTTACAACTTTTGATTTTAGTAAAACTCATACAAAAGCTAAATTTAATGAAAAACCAACTGTTATTAATTTTAATGATAAAGCAGTAAAAACTATGACATTTATAAAAGGAAAAGGATTAACATTAGTAAATAATGATAAAAATGAGAATAATTTAGTTAAAACTCCAGTTCAACAATATGTTAGAATAATTGAAATAAGGAAAAATGAACATTTTGGTGATATTTTAATGTTTTTAAATAGAAGATCTCCATTATGTATGAAAGTAAAGACAAAATATGCTGAATTATTTTTATTAAATAAAACAGATGCTGTTGAAATTTCAATGTCATTTCCTAAAATATGGAATCAAATTATTAAAAAATCACTTTTTAATATGGAACAAATTGAAAGATTAATAAATAAAACATTGAAATTTTTTTATAAACAAAATAATCATTATAAAAGGAATTCATTATATATAAGAAATTTAAATCAAAATAATGAATTTGTAAATTTAGATTATTCAAATTTAAGTTCAAAAGATTATGAATTACAAAGTATACCTTCTTCATTTTCTGATGATAATGAATCAAAAACTGAAGAATTAATAAGTTCTGGTAATGATTCATCATCAAATTTTGAAAGCGAAAATAGTCAAACTCAATCTTTATCAAGTAAAAATGAAACTAAAAGTAATAATTCAATATTAAAATCAAATAAAAAAATACATGAAAAAAAAAATAGTCATGTTGGATTTTTAAATATGAAAAATGAAACAATTAAAGAAGAATTAGCAGAAGATGAAAATGATGATATAAATATTAAAAATTCAATTGTTAAAATAGGGAAAATATCAAGTAAACAAATTGATAATAAAGAAATTATTTCAGAAAAAAAAATAGAAGAAGAAGATAAAAAAAGTAATGATACACATATTATATTTTCATCATCTTCAATTTCAAAACAAATATCTGGAACTGATTCAAAAACATTAAAAGAAAATGAAGAAAATATTTTAGATTTTAATTCTATATCTTCAAAAAATAATTCTTTAGTTTATCCTTATTCTAAAAGTGAAATTAATAATGAAGTATTTCCATTTGAAATAAATTCTTTTAATGTTGATAATAAAAAAAATATTATTCCTAATATTGTTCCTAAAATTCCTAATTTTAATATTTATGGTAAACCAAATAATTTAATTGAATCTTCTAAAATAACAAAAGAAAGTTTTTATACAACTTCATCATTTTCAATTTTAATAGAATCATCTATTAAAAAATTTGATAAAATAAATTCAAATATTTCTGAATTAATGATAGTAAAAAATGAATCTTTTATGTTAAATGTTAATAACAAACATTTAATAAAATGTAATACTGAAAATAAACTTTCATTAGCATATGGAAAAAATGAAGATGATGAACAAAATAAATTAAGGAAAATAAATTCTGAATCAAATTTAAAAACAAGTCTTATTTCAAAAGATAAAAAAGATACAAAAAAATTAAATAAATTATTAGATTTAGAACAAGGTAATAATAATAAAAAGGAAAATATTACACAATCTAATAATAAAAATCTGTCTACTTTGAATTTAATAGAAAAAAATATTGAGAGTAATTCATTAGCATTAAATAATCCAAAAATGTTTTATCAAAATTATTTTAATAATTTTGTTAATAGAGAAAAAAAAATTGCTCCTAGAAAAAGTGTAGTTATTAGATTAAAAGATATTGAAAAAATAATAAAGACAAATCAACCAGGTATAAAAAATCAAAAAATTGGAAAAACAAGAAGTTATGATAAAGAAGAAACATAAAAAATTGTAAATTTATTTTTTAAAGTATAAAAATGTATTATGGTATATATATTAATTAAATAATATTAAGATATTTTAAAAGTATGAATTAAATTGATTATAATATAATTTAAAAAATGAATATTTTTCATTTTAATTTAAATATTTATTATTATCATTTATTTAATTTACTATTTTAAAAAGAAAAAAAATAATATTATTAAAAAAAAAATAAATAAAAAAAATTCAAAAAAATATATAAAACTCCAATATAAATTCAATCAAATTATAAAAAAAAAATATAAAATGTCAAGAAGAGTCCAAAAGACAACAGTAACAACAACAACAAAAGTAGAAAAAAGTGGATTATCAAATGACGAAGTAGACGAAATTCGTCAAGCATTTGATCTATTTGATACAAATGGAACAGGAAAAATAGATCCAAAGGAATTAAAAGCAGCAATGCAATCATTAGGATTTGATTCAAAAAATCCAACAATATATACATTAATTGCAGATTTAGATACACCAGAAGCAGCAAAAAATGGAGGAGTTAATTTTGATGATTTTGTAGGAAGCATCAATAACAAATTAGGTGATAAAGAAAGTAAAGAAGGAATTCATAGAATATTTGAATTGTTTATTGATGATCCTAATGCTGATACTATTACTTTAAGTTCACTTAAAAAAATTGCTCAAGAATTAGGAGAAAATATGAGTGCTGAAGAATTAAAAGATATGTTAGAAAGAGCTTCTGCTAATGGTACTGAACTTACTTTTGATGAGTTTTATGAAATTATGACTAAGAAATCTTTCCCTTAATTTTAGTTTAAGGGTTAGTGAATTAATTTATTTTAATTCCCTTTTAGTTTTATTTAACATTTAATTTAATTTAACAGTTATCTTATTTTTATTTTTTTTTTTGTTTTTATTTTTTTTTTTTTTTTTTACTTTTTGGGGTATTGTTTTCATGTGTTTTATAAATAAAGTAAATTTTTTTTTGATATTTAAGTTATATAGTTTATAATTATAATAATATTTTTAATTTTTTTTATTTAATAATAATTTATTTCTTCTTTTTTTCTTGTCTTTCTTTTTCATATGAAGCAGAATCGAATTTTTGTCTCTAAATATTTTTATAAAATTAATTTACTCTATTGTTTTCTGATCTTTCTTTTACAACACATTCAGTTCCTTCACATTGTTTAGCTAAATCATCCAAATCATAAGTCATTTCTTCCTAATAACATTAATAATTAAATATTAAAAAAATAAATTTTACTCCATCTTCTTCTTCATCATCAATATCAATAACAACATTATCATTATCTTCTTGATCACTCATTTATTAATAATAATAAATATTAGAATTATATAAATAATATTTATTCAAAAAAAAAATAAGTTTAAAGTGTTATTTTTAAAATAAAAAATGGGTTCATGTTCAAGTACAAATAATAAAAAACAAAAAAACATAAAAACACAAACTAAAATTATAGAAAATAATAATATAGAAGAAAATAAAAATAATTCAACAAAGTTAAAAGCATCTCCTTTAAATCATTTTGAACATCCTGAAATAAATCACTCTTCTATTAAAACTATTAGAAAAATAAATTTTAATATAAAAAATAATGAAGATGAAGACATTTTAAATTCTTCTTTTGAAGAAACAACACAATTTAAAGATATTCTTTCAAAAATTAATTTCCAAAATGATGGTGAATATAATATTTACGACGAAAATAACATAAAATTAAATGAAAGAACAAAAATGAAAATAAAAGATATTTTTAAAGAATCCAATGTTAAATTAAAAGTAAAATATGTAGGATTAGATATTCCAAAAGATATTAAATCAGCATATATTGAAAATAATAAATTTATTGGTTCATTTATATTAGATAATCAAGATTATTTAGAAATAGTAATAGTAGACACTTCAACTCAAAAAGCAAATTTATTTCGTTATTCAAATGAAGAATGTTCAGAATTAAAAAAATTTAATTGTTTTAGTGCAATTTGTAATGGGAAAAATAGATTATTTATTTCAGGTGGTGAAATACAAAAAGATCCAAGTTTAAATGAAAAAAATGAAATATTAAAAGATTTTTATATGATAGATTTATTAAATACAGAGGATCATAAAATTGAACCAATAAAATTAAAAGATTTAATTGAACCAAGAACATGGCATAGTATGATTTATGTACCCCCAAAATATATTTTTATTGTTGGTGGAACAAATTCAAATACTGTTGAATTATATGATATTGATAATGATGAAATTAATCTTGATAGTTCATTATGTGAACAAAGAAATGAATGCACTCTTTGTTTAGTTAATAATATTTATTTATATGCTTTCTCTGGATTTATTTTACATCATACTTTTATTAATTCTATTGAAAGATGTAATTTAAGAAAAGAACATAGAGAATGGGATTATGTTGATTTTATTCTTAAAGATAATATTAGTTTTAATCCTTCTTTTTTTGGAGTTGGATATTTTGGTGATGATAAATTAATATTATTAGCTGGAAATGAAGACCCTGATGAAAAAAATCAAAATTATATTTATACTTTTAAAAAAGATGAAAGAGATATTATTGAAGAATATTCTCAATTAAATAATGATTTTATGAATATTTATAGAGAAAAATTTTATATTCCAATTAATGATAAAAATTCAATTAATATTCCTTTAATTACAAATGAAATTCAACTTTTATATTTAGATAATGAAATAGGGCAAATTAGTAAAGTTAATTATAATTCAAATTTAAATGATGATTAATTAATAATTAACTTCAAATTAAAATAAATAGTTTTTTTTTTAATTTAATAAAACACCATTTTAAAAATAAAATTTAATTTGAAAAATAAAAACAAATTTAATATAATTTTCCGATAATTAAAAAAATCAAAAATTAAATGAACCCCCAAACTCAAACTGAACATAAAAAATCAAACATTCTTTTCGTGGCTGATTTACCAAAAGATACAACATTTGATGATTTATCTAATTTTTTCAAAAATTATCATTTTCAATTTGCAACATTAAACAATTCAAAAGTTTCAAATATATGGGCACAAGTATATTTTGAGGATGATATTTGGGCAAAGAAAGCAAGATATGAATTAAATGGTGAAATTTTAAAACCAAAATTATCTCAAAATGTAAAAGGAAAACCAATAAGAATATGTAATTATGAAGGACGAGGTGGTGGTCATAAAGAAAAGAAAATAAATCAAAGTCTTCTTGTAAAGAATATTGATACTAGTATAACACAAAAAGAATTTTATAATATGTTTTTGAAATATGGTGATATTGAATCTGGTAAACTTGAATATGATGAAAATGGTAATTCTAAAGGTTATGGTTATATTTATTATAGTAATGAAAAAGAAGCAGAAGAAGCAAAAAAAAATTTAAATGGTAAAGAAATTAATGGTAAACAATTAAATATAGTAAATTTAGTTTATTCTAATAATCAAGGTAGAAATTTAACATTATTTGTTGTAAATTTCCCTTTAAATTTTACTGATATTGATTTAAGGAAATTATTTGAAAAATATGGTAATATTATATATTCTAGTGTTATTAAAGATCAAATGGGAAATTCTAAAGGAAGTGGATTTATTACTTTTTCAAATTTTGAAGAAACTTCAAAATGTATTTCAGATACTAAAATAAATCAAATTTCTTTTCCTGGTTTACCTCCTCTTTGTGTTAAATATGCTACTAAAAAAGAAGAAAGAGAAAAAAGAGCAAATTTTACAAATAATAATTATTCAAATGATGAATATAAAGTTCAATTTAATTTAATTTATTCAATTAGTGAAATTACAAATGAACATGATTTAGAAAAAGAAATTAGATTATTTATTAAAGTTGTTATGTTACAAGAATATTCACCTAAAGATGTAGAAATTGATTTAAATACAAAATCAGGAATTGTAACTTTAGGAAAATTAAAAGATTATGAATTATTTATGCAAAAATATAATGAATTTTGTATGCAAAGACAACCTGAATTTGAATGCATTCCTATATCATTTGAAGAAACAATGCAACAAATACAAAATCAAAATTATCCAAATAATAGAGACAAACAAATGAATCAATATAATATGTATCCACCACAATCACAAGATATGAATGCTCCATTACCAGGTAATTTAAATCAAAATATTAATAAAAATTATATGAATTCTCAATCAAATTATGCTCAAATGAATAATGAACTAAACAATAATACTAACTCAAACAATAATTATAACAATAATTTTTTTCCAAATATGATATTAGTAAATGGAAAAGAAAATTTCTATATGTCAAATCAAAACAATAATAATAACTTTAATAATTTTAACGTTCAACAACAAAATATGATGTATAATCAAAATAATTTCCAAAATAATAATAATAACATGAGAAGAAAAAATAATAATTACAATAACAATAACAATAAATTTAAAATGAATTCAATGAATGCTAATAATAATAATAATATAAACGGTAATAAATTTAGTAATAATGCAAATCAAAACTTCCAACAACAAAATATGATGGCACAACAAGTAAAAATGATGATGATGATGCAAAATCAAAATAGACCAGTCATTGGTAATTTTCCAAATATAAATCAAATGCCAATGCCAATTTCAATGCAACCTTTACCTTTTATGTATAATCCACAAAGACAAAATATTTTTATTAAAAATCAAAATGATAAAAATGAAGAAATTGATCAGAGAAATTTACAATTATTAAATCCTTCACAATTACAATCTCAATTTAAATATCCACCTAATACTGTTTATAATAGAGAAATGATTGATAGTAAAGAAAATGAAGAAATTTCAAATGAAATTGCTGATTCGATTTATGAAATTGTTTTTAATTATCATCCTGATGAAGCTGCTAAAATCACTGGAATGATTAAAGAAATGGGAATTGAAAAAATGAATATGTTATTAAGTAAAAAAGATGATTTGTTGGAATTAATTGAAAAAGCTTATGAAATGATTAAACAAGATGATATTAATTATTAAAAAAATTTTGGAAGTTTTTTTTGTAAAATTTTTTTACTTAAAAAAAAAGTTTTTCACTTTCTTATATAATATAAAGTAAAATATGAGATAATTTTAAGAAAGTAGTATTATATATTATTTTAAATTTTAAATAAAAAAAGTATTAAATACATAAAATAGAAATTTATATTAAAAAATAATTTTTAAAAATATTATTAAATTAAAAACATAAACATTTGCATAAAACCATATAAAATGAATGATAAAATAATTATTAAGTTACATTGTTTTATATAATAAAAATATAAATGTATTACTTGGTTTAGATAACTCATATAAAACAAGAGTATTTCAAGATTTAAAAGAATATCTAATAATCAAGAGAAAGAAAAAAACAACATTCTAAATTCTTTCAGTTGAATAAAAAATTGGAAAAATAAAATTTACATATACGATTTAAGAAATTATAAACGAAAAAAATATTTAAAGATTACATGATTATAATACATATAATTATTTTATTTGATTCAACTCATATTAAATGATTTTCAGAAGTTAAAATTGAATTAGAAAAACAAATTAAAAAATCAAGAATTTGAATATTGTTTTGCTTTTTTAAGTAATTATAATACAATAAATTTTATTATTTATTTTCATTTTATTTTTATTTTAATGATAAATATAAAAAACAATATTTAATTTCTCATAAAATATAATTTTTATTTTAAAAAAGATATAATGGAAAAAAAAGAAAAAAAAGTTGAAAAAGAAGAGGAAGAAGAAGAAGAAGAAGTAGAAGAAGTAGAAGAAGAAGAGGAAGTAGAAGATAAAATAGGAGAAGATTTTTCAAAAGATCCTCGTGCATTTTCATTTCTTCAAGATGCAGGAATGATAGCAGATAAAGCTTTACAAGCCTTAATAGTTAAATGTAAACCAGGAGCAAATTTATATGAATTATGTTCTCAATCAGATTTATTTATAAAAGAAGAACTATCAAAAATATATACAAAAAAAAAATTTATAAAAGGTTTAGCATTCCCAACATGTATATCATTAAATGAAGTATGTGGAAATTACTCAGCACCATTAGAATTATCAGATGATTCACATGAATATAAAACACTTTCAGAAGGTGATGTTGCAAAATTAAATTTAGGAGTAGAAATTAATGGTTTTGCATCAATAGTTGGTCATACAATTGTAATTTCTAATGAAGATAATAAAATATCAGGAATTAAAGCTGATGTCATTTTAGCTGCTTATAATTCAATTCAAGCTGGTTTGAGATTAATGAGAATTGATGGACCTACTAATAATGATGTTACTGATGCTATTTCTAAAATATGTAAGGATTATAAAGTTAATCCTGTTGAAGGTGTTTTAAGTCATAGAATGAAAAAAGATATTATTGATGGTATGGAAACTATTATTAATAAAAGTACTTATGAACAAAAAGTTGATCAAAGAAAATTTGAATTTGGTGATGTTTTCGCACTTGATGTTATTGTAAGTTCTGGTGAAGGAAAACCAAAAGAAACTGGAATTAAAACTAATGTTTATAAAAGAGCTTTGGAAACTACTTATAAATTAAGAACTGAATCTGGGAGAAAATTATTAAGTATTGTTGAAAGTAATTTTTATTCTTTTCCATTTACATTTAATGCTTTTGATAAGGAAGAAAATATTAAAATGAAAACACAAATTCAAAATTTTAAAACTACTATGAAATTAGGATTAAGTGAATGTACTAAATATGAATTATTACATGCTTATCCAGTTTTAGCTGAAAAAAAAGGAGATATTGTTGCACAATTTACTTATACTGTTGCTGTAAGAAAAGAAGGTCCTATTATTGTTTCTGGTTTCCCTATTGATGTTTCTAAATATGAAAGTGATAAAAAAGTTACTGATGAAAATTTAATTAAAGAATTATCTAGTGATTTAGATAATTATTTACCTAATTATAAAAGGACTGTTAAACAAGAGAAGAAAAAGAAAGATAATAAAGCTAAAAGAGAAGCTAAAAAAGCTGCAAAGAAAAAAAGAAAAGAAGAACAAAAAAAGAATCAAAAAGATAAATAAATATTATTTAAAATAAATAAATAAATAAATAAAAAAAATCTTATTAAAGTTAAAATAATATTTTTTTTATTTAAAATTTCAAAAATAAGAAAAAATTTAATAAAATATTATAATAAAAACAATAAAAATACACATAATAATTAATAAATATATTAATTAATGAAACCCAGAATTATTTCCAATATTTGATTTTAAAAAACGATTACTACTATTAATACTAAAAGTCATTAATTTTCTTGTATTATCTCTATCAGTTTCTTTAAGTCTTTGATGTTCACTTACTCTAGCACTACTACCCATACTTCTTATATCTACAATATTATGTTCTTCTTCTTCTTCTTCATTTTCTTCTGAACTAGAATTCAGAGAAAATGCATCTTCTTGTTGTTTAATTATTTCTGCATTTTCTTTGTAATAAGTAATAAAAGTTTTAAAATATAAATATGACATTTTGAAATATAAATGTGATGTTAATGGATTAAATGTTGTTAAAAGATTTTTTTCTTTATTTTTTATTATTTTTTTCCTTTTAATATAATTTGATATCATATTTCTAATATATTCTCCTACTTTTTTTTCTGTTTTTACTACTAATGCATTATCTGGATTTGTTTTATCTACATTATCACCCATTTGTTTTACAATTATTTTATATAAAACATCATGAAAATATACATAATTTTCAGGATCACTTCTTAATTTCAAATCCAAAACATATTTTTTAATAAATTCTAATTTATTAATATCTGGGAAATTTAATTTTTTCCAACTAAAATCAGTGAAAAAATTAGTAATTAATATTTTTTTAATTCTAAAACCTTTATCTTTAGGAGTAGAATTTTTATTCCAAGCAGATTTAAATTCTTCACAAAAAGCTTCATATTTATCAATAGGATTATATGATTTAGTTGTAAAATCATCATATTGTTGTAAAGTAACCATAAGGAATAAATTAAGCATAATTACAGCAGAAACAAAATTCATAACTAACATATAAATATAAGCAATTGGTTCATCAAATTTTTCTTCATCTATAAATGCAAGTTCTTCCATTACTCCAGGCCAATTTTCTCCAGTTGTAGATCTAAAAACAAGTAAGAATCCAGTATAAAAATTATCCAAATTATTATATTTATTTAAATATACCATTTTATCCATATATTTAGAATATGTTAATCCATCATATAAATAACAACCTAAAATTGAAAATATACAAAAAATAAGAAACATTAAAATAAATACATTTGCTAATGCAGAAATTGACCAATTTAATGTTTGTAATAATTTTTCTAATCCTTTTAAAGCTTTTATTAATCTTAAAACTCTAGTTACTCTTAAAACTCTTAGAACTCTTATAATTTGAAATGATTTTAAAAAAGCTGCATCAATACCATCAATATTTGCAATAATAATATCTAAAATTGATGCTATTACAACAAAGAAATCAAATTTATTCCATCCATAATAAAAATAATCTAAACCATAAGCAGCTAATTTAAGTAAACATTCAACTACAAAAATTCCTGTAAAAATCCAATTTGCAAATTTTAAAGTATAATCAAAATTAGGATCATTATCATCAGAATTTAAAGCCATTGATATCATATTTAAAAATATTATACCCATTATAAAATTATCAAAATATGAATGATCTACAAAATTTCTTAATTTATATCTAAAAGTTCCTTCTTGTGGTTTTACATAAGTAATATAATCTGGTGAAGTTGATTCAATTTGTGTTAAAAAATCATAATATTTTGCAGCTTTTTTATCACCATCTGCAACTTTTTGTTCTCTTGACCAAGCATCATTAAAATATTTAAACATAATTCCAGTAAATAAATTAAGGAAAAAATAAGATACAACAAGTAAATAAACAATAAAGAATATTCCATAAAAATCATTAAATACTCTATATGAATTCATTATTTCAGGCCATCCTTCTGTATTACTTAAAACATATGCAGTAACAAGAGATATTAATATATTTGAAAATTTGAAAGTTGGTCCTGTATCCATAATTCCATTATATCTATTTGCACAAAAATTAACAAAACCAGGCATTGAAGTATTTACTTGATTTTCAATTAATTGTTTAGAGAAGTCATTATCTGCTACTTTAAATATTCCATCATTATTATATATAAAACAATTATGATATGTACTATAAAATATACTAATACCTACAATACTAAACATAAAAAATACAACTAAAACAATAAATAATGCATTACAGATTGGTAATATTGAATCAAATAATGATGATATTATTAATTTTAATTGTCCATTATGAGATATAAATCTTAATGGACGAAGAATTCTTAATAATCTTAAAACTTTTAAAAATTGAAGAGAAGATCTTCCTTGTCCTGAAGTTAAATATTTAGAATATAAACTATAAAAATCTAAAAGTGAAAATAATACAATAATTAAATCAATTTTATTCCAATTATCTCTTAAATATGAACCTTCATCTACTACAAAACCTAAAGCAATAATTTTAGCAATACATTCTAATAAGAAAATAATATTAAATACTAAATCACACATATCAAAAATTAATACAGATAAATATCCATTTATAAAAGTATCAATAATTAATCTTATAGTAGAAAGTAAAATCATAATTAAAATAATATTATCAAAAAATTTATATCCAATTAATTCCATACACCAAATCCTAAATTTATTAGTTTGAGGAATAATATAAAATGCATTTTCACATTCATTTTTTCTAAATAATCTATTTACTTTTTGCCAATCACGAATACTTTTATCAACTCCAGTATAAACTTTTCCATCATCTTCTTTTGAATTAATATCTTCTTCTTCTTGTGTTTGAGAAAAATTTTGAGAATTTGATGAACTCATTTCAGAAGTTTTATTTATTGTACTTTCTGCATTATTAACTGTAATACGACTATGACTTGCAGAATTTGATATATTTGTATTATATATATGATTTGTTACTCCTCTTGTTTTAATACCTTTTAATCTATTTTTATGTTCTTTTTCTTTCATTTTTATTTGATTTAAATAATCTGGGAGTGCATACATATTTTCTATTTTTTCATCTTCTTCTATATCATCATCATCATGTGATGAATCTTCACCAAATGATTGAAGAAGAATTGATGTGAATAAATTAAATATTATGTAATTTCCTAAGAAAATCCAAATCATTAAATAAAAAAATGTATATGGATTCATTCTGTATAATTCATATAATAAATTATTCCAATTTTCCACTGTTAAAATTTGAAAAGTAGTATAAAAAGCAACTAGAAAACTTTGATATCTTTTATTACCATTAAGTAATGACATACCTAAAAGTTCAAAAATTAAAATAAACATTAAAAGAATACAAATAATATAAGCAACATTAGCTAAAGCTCTTTTAATTGAAATAATAATTAATCTCATTGATTTCATTCTTCTTAAAATTTTAGTAAGTCTTAATACTCTAAAAATTCTAAAAACTCTTAAAAAACTTAAACTAGAAAAAGTATTTTTTTTAGCACCAATTTCATTATCTTTAGAACTAGTAGGAGTAGCCATATCAACAATAGCAAAAGCAATAATAAGAACATCTAAATAAGTAAAAGCATCAGAAAAATAAACAATAGGACCTAAACCAATAAATTTAAGAATAAATTCAGCAATAAAAATAGCATTAAAAACATAATTAGAAATAGATAATTTTTCAAATTGTTCAGGTGTGAATAAATTACCATCTAAAGCCATAAAAACTGCATTAACAATAACAACAAATAAAATAATATAATCAAACCATGGATTTTTTGCAACTGAATAAAATGCATATCTTATTTTTTGTCCTCTTTGAATACCTGGATTTGCATTCCAAATTATAATATTGAAATTTTCTAAATTTTGAATCATTTTATTCCATTCTTCTCTTTTTTCTTCTGGATTTTCATCATATAAAACATCACCACCACTCCATTGAACATATCTATGTGAATTTGTTTTTAAATCATATACTGATATTGCTTTTACTTCTCCTTTAACTTCAATTTTTGAGTCTTTAAGTTTATTATTTTCTTCTTTTTCTTTTGCTTTTTCATCTCTTCTTTTTTCATCAGTTAATTTATAATATATAGCTTCATCATCATTAAAATAATATGATAGAGTTCTATAATTAAAATCATCTATTTTTTTATATATTTTATCATAAAAACCTTTTTTATATTTAATCTCATCTTGTATTTTATGATGATTACTAAAAGCACTTCCTAAAGTTAAATTACTTTTACTTCTTATTGAATGAGTATTTTTAGAAAATATATTTGAAGATGTAGAAATTGTTGAAGCAGTTCCTTTTGATGATAATGTACCTAATGCTATATCTTTACCTACTGCATATCTTCCATAATCTCTCATTCGAGGAGGCATAATTTCTAAAATTTGAATTGGTAAATTTTTTAATGAATGAGTTAAATATGCACATTCACTATCTAAATAATCAAAATGTTTTAATTTCTCATATTTGTATTTTTTTAAATTTAATTTCTTATCATTAAAAAAGAAAAATGCTTCTGTTGATTCTGGTAATTTTTTTTTGTATAGATATTTTACTTGTTTTCCTAATACTTCTCCTCTCCAATGATCTACTTTAAATTGATCTTTTACTTTTAAATCTTTATCAATTATATTATTCATATAATTCATATAATATTTTTTTCCTCTTAAATTTTGTGGTATCATATCTTGTTGAATTGTTAATGGATCAGTATATTTTTTATTTTGATCTTTCACAATTAATTCATTTGAACTTAATATTGGATATTTATTTATATTTTTTTCTATTGATGGAGTCTTATATATGTATGTTGGTATTTTTTTATCTAAATGTTGTTTCTGATTTTGATTGTGATTTTTGTTGTTGGTTTTGTTATTTTTATTAGATTTATTATTAATTAAAAGATTTAAAGAATAAACACTACTTGTATCAAAATTACTTCTTATACTTTTATTAACATTTGAATTTTGACTCTCATTTAAACTAGATTTTGATAAAGATTTATTTTTATGTCTTCTTTCATTATCAATTGTTTCATCCATATGTTCAATATTCATAAATATATGACTTCTATTTAAAAGTTTATCATCTCTTCCTCTAGGAGGTTTTAAATCAATAATAATATTTTTATTTAAATTATAATTTAAATTCTTATAAAATTTTTGAATTTCTTTTGTAGTTAAATTTACTTTATTAGTTTTAGAACCTCTATCTAAAATTGATTTTCTAGCAATTGCAGTATATTTATTTGATTCTAATTTCTTATTAATATCTTCCATATTTACATTATCAGAATAAAATTTATATGTTTCTGGAATTTCTTTTGGTAATATTGCAATTTCATTTAAAGAAATTTCAGAAAGTGAAATATCATCTTTATCATATAATGATAAATTTAATTTATTTTTACTATCTAAATCATCTAAAGAATTTTCAATTTCTTTTAAATTATTATCTTCTTGTGCATATTGAAGAAAATTTAAATAAGATCTCCTTTTTCCTAAAGTTGATAAAGGCATTCCAATATTAGATTCTTTTTGTAAATAATCATTTAAATTAAATTTATCTCTTAATTTCTTTATTCTTTCTTTAAGAATTACATCATTTTTTAATTTTAATATTTCAGGTAATAATGCATTAGGTCTTTTAAAAGCAATATCATTATAAATCTTATCTTCTTCATTTAAAGAAAGTTTCTTATCAAATATAATTGAATTATCTTCTGATAAAAAAGAAACATTTTTTTTTTTTGAAATAAAAGTATCATCTGAAAGACTTCCATCAAGTAATGCACTATCATTTTTATTATCATCTAATGAATTATCTAAATTTGATAAAGATAAATCAGTCATAAATGATAATTCATTATCAATATGACTTTTATATTTTTTTGTTTTATATATTTCTTTTAACATATCTCGAGATACTAAATTACTCATTCTATTTTTTGATTTTTTTTTTGTATTTAATTGAAGAATATTTTTTGAAAAAATTGAAGCTTTTCTTTTTATATCTTCATCTTTTTGTTTATTCTTTTCTAATTCTAATTTATGTTTTATTTCTGCTTCAAAAGATAAATCTGGTTTTATTAATAATTGATTTTGAATTAATCTTTCCATTTCTTTTTTTTCTATTTTTTGTTTTATATTACTTTCTTGTCCAAATTGAATACCGGTATTTTTATTTGCAATTTTTTGAAAATTAATCATTTCATCTTTTAAATGTCTTTGTGTATTATTAATTGAAATTTCAATTGCATCAACATATATTTTTTCTTCAGGTTTTGAATTTCCATTATTTCCTTTTTTTTTTAAATTATTTTTATCAGGTAATGAAATTACACTCATTTTTACACTTACACGATGACTTGATTTTTTTTTTTCAATTTTATCTTTTTCTCTATCTTTTAATATTTTTGAAATATTTTTCTTTTCTTCTTTTTTTTTCTCTTCAATTAATCTATTAATTTCTTTTTGTTGTATTTTTATATCTTTACATAAATGAGTTTCTTCATCATCAATCATTTCTTGTATTGTATATAATTCTTCAGGATTATTATTTGTCATTATATACATATCTTTTACAGTTTGATATACTAATGGAATATCTCTTTTATTTTTTGTTATATGAAAAGCTTCATCATCTACTTTAAAATATAAATCACGTAAACTTTCACCACTTTTTTTTAAATTTTTATTTTTTAATGCTCTTTCTTTTTTTTTCTTTTCTTGTTTTTCCTTTTCTCTTAAATCATATCTACTTTTAATTAAAGAAAAGAAACTTTTTTTCCCAGTTAATTCTTTTCTAGTAACTTCAATTTTTTCAAATTCAGAATTAGTAACAGCAAGAAATAAATTAATTAAATAAAAACCACCAATCATAACAAAACCATGAAAATATAAAAAAATAATAATAGGATTAACTTGGATTTTATCTTTAAAAGTTCTAGAAACATAAACTAAAACATCACTCCATCCTTCAAGAGTAACCATAACAAAAACAGTAATAAAACCATATAAAACATTATCAAAATTAATAACACCATTATCAGGATTTCTATAACCTTTAACACAAATATATTTACTTCCTCTTTTATTAAATAAATTACAATCACTATCATATGTACACATAGTTTTAAATTCAGTTAAAGAAAGTATATATCCATAATTTATACTCATACATCTTCTCAAAAATAAACCTTGCCACATTTGAACTCCTGCAATAGAAAAAATAATAAAAAAGAAAAATAATACTATTGTAGTTTCTGCTAAATGACTAATTGATGCTAATAATGCTATTACTAATTTACGAAGTCCTTTTACTGATTTTACTGTTTTTAAAGGACGAAGAATACGAAATGCTCTTAATCCTGCTAAACCTGATATTTTTTTACCATTCATTACTCTTTCTAAAATCCATGAAATCCATCCAACAAAAACAACAAAAAAATCAAGACAATTCCAATAATCTTTTAAATATGCATTTTCTGTTAATACAAAACCATAAGCAATTATTTTTAATATACATTCAAGTGTATACCAATATAAAAAATATTGATCTGTTTGATTTGCAATATTATTATAATCTCTTGGATCAGATATTAAAATAAATATTGTATTTAAGATAATAATTAATAAAGAGAAATTATCAAAAAGTTGATTATCCACTAAAAATAAACACCAAAATCTTGCATAAACTAAATATTTATTAAATTTTTTTCTACATTTTAAACAACAACAATGATCATAATATCTTCTTGCTTGTTCTTCTTTTCTTAAAGGTTTAAAATCAATAACTTCTTTTGCTCCTAAATCACCTTCACTTTCTAAAGAAAAATGAGGAACTCCTCTTTCATTTTTTTTATCTATGAAATAATTATTTAATAATCTTCCTTTATATAATAATTTTTCAGTATTATTCATTATTAAATCTACTTTTTCAGTTTCAACATTTTTCATTTTATCATATTTATTTTTTAATTCATGAATTTCTTTTTGTAAACCTTCAATATCTAAACCTTTTAAATGATTTACTTCTTTTAATTTTGTTTTTTCTTTAATTTTTTTTTTAATTTCCATTCTTTCAACATCTTTTTTAATTTCTTCTTCTTCTCTATCATGA
>JAEEGK010008558.1_pt1 | contig 24103 bp, 15 predicted proteins | sample 8958771 | NCBI WGS metagenome assembly JAEEGK01 (sample SAMN16246547, study PRJNA631951) | gut metagenome | biome: gut microbiome; feature: rumen; material: SC-attached | host: Bos | place: Iran: Karaj | collected 2018-10
GATAAAAATTATAAAAATACAGTTTATGATGCAAAACGTTTAATTGGTAGAGATTATGATGATGAAGAAGTACAAAAAGATATTAAATTATGGCCTTTTAAAGTAATAAAAGGAGATAATAATAAACCTAAAATTGAAGTTGAATATAAAGGAAAAACAGGAAGTTTTTATCCTGAAGAAATATCAGCTTGTATTCTTTCTAAATTAAAACAAAATGCAAAAGATTATTTAGGACATGAAGTAAAAGATGCAGTAATTACATGTCCTGCTTATTTTAATGATCTTCAAAGAAAAGCAACTCAAATGGCTGGTAAAATTACAGGATTAAATGTATTAAGAATAAACTGTATTTTTATAATTTTTATCAATTTGACTTTTTGCAGCATCTCCTACTAATCTTTCATTTTTAGTAAAACTAACAACAGATGGTGTAATTCTTGCTCCATTTTCATTTGGTATTACTTCTACTTTTCCATTTCTCCATATACCTATACATGAATATGTTGTCCCTAAATCAATTCCCAAAACATAAGAATTATCCATATAATATTTTTTTAATTTTATTAAATTAAAAATTAGTATATAAATATTTATTATATATTATTTAATCAATATTATAAATGAAAATAATTTAATTTTTGAAATTTAATTAATTATAGAATTAATTATATATAAAATTTCTAATAATTGAAATAATAAAAAAATATTAAAAATGTTGAAAGATATAACTAATATTTTAAATAATCCAAAAGAAAAGGAAAAATATATTAATAAAGTATCATCAAATCTTTTTAAAAATTCAAAAAATGAAAATAATAAAAATCAAATATATTCAAATCAAATATATTCAAATCAAATAATAAATGATAAAAATATTTCAAATTTAATTAATGAAACAGCAAATATGATTTATTATGATGATGATAAAAGTAATAAAAAAGAAAATATTATAAATGAATTTAAAATTCATCCTTTAATATCTTCTTTATATAAAAATGATGAAAAATATAAAATTAATTTTATTCATAAATTTCTTAAATCATCCAAATTTAATAATTATAATTCAGATAATAATCTAAAAAAAATTTATATTGAAAATAAAATAAAAACTCCAATCAAATTTTTAAGTAAAAAGAAAATAATGTTTTTATCAGATAAAAAAAATGTATTTTCTAATATTAAATTTATAAATGAAAAAAATGGTTCATATGTTTTTTTTCCTTTATATAAAGATAATGATATTTTATCTTTTGATAAAAATTTAAATGAAAATTTAATTATTAGTAATATTGATGATGATCAAAATTCAATTAAAAAAGATTTAGAATATGGATATGAAATGAGTATGAAAAATTTAAGAAGTGCTTTAAAAGATATTCAAAATAATAAAAAAATTGATACTGAAAATAATATGAAAATTTTTACTAGATATACTCTATAAAATATCTAAATTTATACTTTTGTTTTTTATTTTTAAATATTCATTTTTTAATAAATTATTTTTTAAATTTAAATTATCTAAAATTTTATTATATAATTTAACTAAAAAAATTATTTTAGTGTATATAAAAGGTATTTCAAATATTTAAAATCCTATTAAAGGTAAAATATTTGAATAAATGATTATACAAATTTTCATGCACTAAAATAGAAAATTAAATCGATTTATATTTATGAAAGATAGTATATATTTCAAAATAGAAAAATGGTTTATAATAAGTTAATTTTCATTTAAATAATAAAAACTATATATATTTAAATAAAAATTTTACCAATGATTAAAAAAATATAAGATATTAAAATCCCAAAATATTTATAGAATATATTTAAAGAAATTTAAATAATGTATGATTATATTAATCATTTTATTATCCTATCAAAGGAAAAAAGGAAACACTTAAAATAAAATATTATTTAAAAATATTTTAAATCTAAAACTTATAAATTTTAATTGATTTAACAATTCCAAATAATAATAATTCAAAAATTTTAAATAAGAAGAAAAATTTTAATCATAAAAAAATATTTTACTCAATAATTAATTTACTTGACGTTATTAATTCTGTTTTTTTTTATATATTAATGAAAATATATATCTTTTATAAATAACCAAAAAGAAATTTACTCTTAATAAAAAAATGATGAAAATCAAAAATTCTGTATTAGAAAGTATTGAACATTTTTATGATGAATTATCAAAAGTAATTAACATATTAATAGTATAAATATAATTTTATAAATAAATAAAACAATTAAAGTAAAATTAATAAATTTATACATTGATAATATAAAATTTTATTTTTATTCAATTAATTCTATTTGTATTATTTTTAAATAAGGTCTTTTTTCTAAATAATATTCACCTTTATTATTTTTATTTATTATTATTTCTCCATTAACGAATAAATATTTATCTCTATTATTAAATATTTTTGAATTATTATTTTCTTCAAATTGATAATCTAACATTTCCCCAAAATATTCAGACAATCTATTATTATTGTTTTTATTATTTTTCATAAAAGAATATGCATATATAATAAATTGCTTTGAAAAAATATGTTTATAATTTCTTTCTTTTAATTTATTTACATATTTGTCATAAATTATAATAGAATTTTCCCTTAATAAAATATCATAAATTTCTGTTAAATCATTGGTTCCGAAATCTAAAAATTTAATTAATTCATAATCTTCAATAAATGCCATTGCCTCATATGAACCATCATCAATTATTATTTTACCTTTTAATTTTAAATTTGAAAAACATTGTATTTTATTATTATTTTGATGAAAATAACCTTCAATTTTTATTATTTTTTTAATTGTAATCAAATATTTTTCTAAATTTCTACAACATAAATTAGATGTTAAATTAATTAAACTTTGAAAATTTCTTTTACTCATATTTTTAAATTTATTTCTATTATACCTTATAATTTCTTCATTTTTAATCAGATAAATATATTCATTATTACTTCTAATACAATTTTTTAAAATAATTTCACAGTTTTTATTTAATTTAATAATATAATTTTTAAAAAAAACTAACATATTTTCCTTTAAATCAATATACAATGATTTATTATTATAAATAATTACTGTAATAATATTTAAGTCAATTAAAGATGAAACTTCAATTAATACCATATTAGAATCTTTTATAATAATTTTATTAATTATCCCACATATTGTAACCTCTTTTTCAATATCATTATTATAACTATGATTAATTGGGATAATAGAATTTTTTAAATAATATTGAAGTAACATTTCAAAATCAAAATATTCACTTGGAAATATACTTATTATTTTACTTATTCCATTACTATCTACTGCTCTAATAAAATCAAATTCATTATTTTTTGCAATATCTACATTAATTTCATATCCTGAATCAACTAATTTTTTCATTTGAAGATAAATTTTTGTATCTAAAGTAGGAGAAAAAATTAAAGAATATTCATTTGAATTTATTTCTAAATTTGGTCTCAAATTTGTAAAAATTAGAAAAGAATTTTTTTGTAATTTTACAAAATTATTTTTTAATTGGTCTGTCACTTTTCTTATACAAATATTATACAAATTATCTTTGTTCTTAATTTTAATATATAATTTTAAAAACAATTCTTTTGTTATTCTTGAAAAATAATCTTTATTATTATCTGCTCCTCTTTTTATTGAATAAATTTCACCTTTAATATTAAATAAATTTTCATCCATCTCCTTTTTTAAATTTAATAATGATTGTTGGAATTTTACTTTTGAATTAATATTTTCTGAAATGTATTTGATTTTTTGATATAATATTTCAACTTGAGAAAAATCAAGAGATTTTAATTGTTCTTTTAAAATAGAATTTTTTTTATCAATATCAATATCATTATTTTGGTGATTAAATTTTAAATATTTATTTGCCTCAAAATTCATTTTTGAAATTATTGATATTTTTAAATAAATATAAAAAATATAATAAAATAAATTAATAATCATTTATTTTTCTTTTTATATTTGTTCTTCTTATTTTAATCATATTTAAAATATTATTTTTAAACCTATAATTATCTTTGTTATTTAAATTTGGATCATCTAATCTAATTAAATTTATATATATAATCAAATCTATAAAAAAATTTGGTAAATCATTTTTATTTGAAAGAAAATTAAATACTTTCAAAATATTCTCTTCTGCTTCCTTATAATTTTTCATTTTTATATTAATTAAAGCTAATCCATAAAATAAATTTATTTTATAATATATTCCTTCAAAATATTCTTTGCTTCTTTTTGATAAATAATTTAAATTTATATTTTGAATATTATCTTTATATTTATCTAAACAATTTTTAACATTTTCATAATATTTTAAATTTATATATGCTTCAATTTCATATTGATCAATTTTTATATAAATTTCTTCTGATATTTTCAAATTTCTTTTTTTAAATTCTTTTATTATAATTATAATTTCATTCCATTCTTCTCTTAATGAAAGACAAAAAATTAAGTTTAAATAAGTCTCACATAATATATTTATATTTATTCTTAATTGAAGATTTTGAGAAAATTCATTATTTTCTTTATTAACCTCATTATAATAAATTTTTATAATATTTTTTATTTTTTCTTGTTTATATAAGTTTCTTTTAGAAAGGAAAATTACTTTTTTAAATGAATTAATAGATTCAAGTAAAAAATTAGAATTTTTAAAAGGATTATTAGGATTATTTGTACATTTTAAAACAATTCTTTTTAAAGAAATATTTTTTTTATTAAATAAATTTTCATCTTCATATTTACATTGATATTCTTTTAAAAAATCATTATAAAGTTGATCAATTGAATCCTCATCTTTATTTATTTCAGTGTAATTATTATTTTCATTTTCATTTTCTAAATCAATACTAATACAATCTTTATCTGTTTTTATTTCATTATTTACTTCACTTTTATATTCTTTTATAATACTTATAATAGAAGAATGAATATTTTTATTCATATTTTTTAAATTTTTATTTAATTCAATTTCTTTTGAACATAATCCTAATCTAAACCAAGTTTTATAATTATTTTTCATTATATTTATTTTTGATAATTTCAATAAAATTTCTCTTGCCTCAATATATTTTCCTTGATAAAAATATGTAAGTGCAATATTAAATTCAATAGAACAAATATAATTTATCCTAAAATCAAAATTTGGTTTCTTTCCATTTATTTTTAAAGAATTAACATATATATCTAAAGCTTTTCTAAAATGAAATTCTGCTGTAAAAAAATTTTTGAGTTTCAAATTTAAAATTCCTAAAGAGTTATGATAAAAAATTACTAATTCACCAGGTAATAAAGTTAATTTATTTAAACATTTTTGATAATTTAAATAATAATATTTTTGAATTTTCAAACATTTATATAGCAATTTTAATCTATTAAAAATTTTTAATTCTTTTTTATATATATAACCTTCAATTAATCTTTTATATTCAACTGCAAATTTTTTAGAATTTTTAATATTTAACATCATTTTTAATAAATTAATATAACAAAATACATCATCCCAAGTTTTTGAAGATTGATTCATAATTTCATTTTCATTTAAATAGTTAAAAATTGTTTCTTCTTCAAAAGAATATTTATCTTGATAATGTGGTTTTAAAATATTTTTCAAAGAATCTAATAACATTTCTGCAATTTCAGCATAATCTAAATAAATAAAAATTTCTATTAACATTAATGTAGAACTTATATAAATTACCCATTTATAAGAAATATAATTATTATTTGGGAAAACATTTAATAAATATAAATTTATTGTTAAAAAAACTGAATCGAGATCTCCACTTTTTAAATAAAAAATAACTTTATTATATAATAAAAATTGTTTTTTTGCTAATTTATGTGTTCTTTCAAAATTTTCAGTTTCATTTTCCTTTTCAATATTTAAATCATATATTTTAGTATTATTTAAATTTTTGTCAAAAAAATTTTTAAAATCTTCTTGATTTGGAAAGCATAAATTATCTTTTTGGTTATCTTTATTTTTTTTTGAAACATTCTCTTTATTTCTTTCTTTTTTATTTATATTTATATTTTCATCTTTTTTTTTTTCTGAATTTAATAATAATTTATGTTTAGTTAAAAGATTATTCCATTCAATAGAACAATTATTAATTTTGTTTTCATAATTTCCAGGTTCAATATAATATTGATAATATTCACAATTTTTTAAATTAACTATACAATTTTCATAATCACAATTAGTAAAACAATTCAATGTATAAAAAGTTAAATCATTATATCTATTATCATAATATCTTTTTGCTTCATTATAAAAAGACATTTTATAAATTTGATTATTGAAATTTTTTTCAAAATCTTGAATAATTTTACAAAGTTGAATATTACCATTTTTATCAGATAATTGATAAGGAGTTAAAGAATCCTCATTTTTAAATTCAAAATCTTCTATTTTAGAATAATATAATATAATTTTTAAACATAAAATTGAATATCCTTTTCCAGAAACACAACAATGAATTAAATTATTTTTTTTATTATTAATATGTCTAAATTTTTTGACTAATTTCATTAAATATAAAGTCATTATATACCATCCTTTAATTAAACATATTCCTAAAGGAATATTTCCTTCATTATCTGGAATGTCAAGTAATGAAATTATTTCATTATATAATTTTTTATTATCAAGTAAATATTTTAAAATTTCAAATACATCATTTTCATTTTTATTATAATTAAATAAATAATGTATTGCATTTCTATTATATTTATCTTTTATTTTAAAATTTATTTCATCTATATTTCCTTCATATTCTAAAATTATTTTTATTAAATCTAAATCACCTTTCCTTAAAATTATCATTAATATTGTTTCATTATCTTCTCCTAATTGATAATTAATATTTATATTACACGATAATAATTCTCTTAATAATTTTATCTTTGCTGAATTTGTATATTCAAATTTATCTGTTAATTCACTTAATTTTTCCGAATTATCTATTTCACTAGAATTATATATTTCTTTAATACATAAAGGAAAATCATCTATTTGATTTTTTCTAATAATATTTTCTTTATTTTCCATAAATTTTTTTTAAATTAAAAATATTTATTAATTCACTAATTTGTTTTTATTAATTATACATTTATTAATTATACATTATATTTTGTAGGAAAAAATAGAAAAATTATTATAAAAAATAAATAAATTAAATAAAAAGAAGATAAATAGAATAAAGCTCTATTTTTTTAAATATATGACAAGAATTATATACTTATCAAAGAATTGTTCCTTTTTAATTTATCAATTTATTAATTTATTATTTTTTTTATTTAACAATAATGATTGAAATATAATATTTTATTTATCTAATTTAATTTTATTTATAAATTTAATTTTTAATATTAATTAGACAAATGAATGTATATTCAATCTCACAATGTGATGAAAATGAAATCAATAGAATTTTAGATATGGGAATACAACAATTAAAAAACTTACATTGCCCAGAAAATAATTATCAAAATAAATTTAATTCTCAATATCAAAATAATATATCAACAATAACAACAAATTTCAAATCTCCAAAAAAACAAACTAATACATATACAATAAAAAAATCAGGAGAATCTTTAGAAAAAATAAAGGATGGTTTAAAACAAGTTGGTGATAGTATAAATAAAATAGAAAAAAAATTATTTAACGGACAAAAAACTCCATCAAAAAATGCTAAAAAAAAAGTCAAAAAAACATTTAAAAATGAAAATTTAAATAATAAAAATAAAAACAATATAAATAATAAAATAAATGATAATTCAATTAATAAAGATCCATGTCAAGATTGTTCATTTAATGATGAAGAATGTAATGAAAGAATAAAAATAACACAAAGACAAAATTTATTAAATAAATTAGAAGATAGAGAAAGAGAATTAAATAATTTAAAATTACAAAAAGATAATACTGAAAAAGAAAAATTTACTTTAAAAAATCAATTAGAAAATTTAAGAAAAGAATTATCAGAAATTAAATATGAAAAAGAAAAAAATGATAAAGAAATTGAAACTTTAAATGTTTATAAAGTTGATTTAAATCAAATAAATGAAGAATTTAATCAACTTCAAAATCAATTAAAATTAAGTGAAGAAATTAGAGAACAACAAAAAGAATTAATTGAAAAATTAGAACAAAATATTGATGATTTAAGAAATGGAACAGAAGGGAATATTATTGATTTTGAAAATATTCATTATAGAAATAAAGAAGATGATTTAGAAAAAATGAAAATTAAAGAAGGAAAAAAAATTGCAAAAAAAATTAATCAAAAAATTAAAAAGAATAGAAGTAATTCTAAAAAGAAAATATCTTACACTAAAAAAAAATAATATTTTTATTTAGATTTTTTTTTTTATTTTAATTTTTAAAAAATGATACTTTTTTTATTATTTAAAATCTTTATTTAATCTCAAAAATAAAAAAATATTATTTTTCTTTTATATATATTAATATTAATCTTAATATAAAAATTGAAAAAATTAAACTATATAATATTAAAGTAAAGAATTTTTAATATCATCAATTTTTGATTTATAATCTTGATTTTGTTGAATAAGAAATTGTAAACTAGATTTATTGTTCTTATTTTCATTATCAAAATTATTATTTTCTTCATTTCCAATTGACATTTCACTTTTATAAGGAATATGAATTTTATGAATATCATCATTAGTATTTTCAGTAGCTTTAACTAAAGGAATAAAATTATTAGGATCATTTAAATCAATATTATAATTTTTAGAATTACTATTAAAATTTTTCATATCACCAGTTTTTAATTTATATTCTTCTTTTTCATTAATAATTCCTAAATCTTTATAATAATTATCATTATTTCCTGTAATTGCACTAAATTTAGAATTTATTTCATTATTTCCTCTTACAGAAAGAATTAATTTACCATATTCATAAGTTCTATGTCTATTACTTTTTTCCATTTTTAATTTTAAATTTTTTTCTTTTTCCTCTTGTGGACTATCTTTTTTTAATTTTGTTATTCCTTTATGTGTTTGATTTATTCTATTTGAATAATTTTCCATTCTTTTCATTTTTGCTTTTTTTTCTTCCCATTCTTTTGTTCCAATATTTGCTCCTAATGGTCCCATTATTACTTTTGATCTGATTAATTCTTTATAATCTTTTAAAGTATATGGTTTATATTCTACATAATTGTAACTTTTATTATTTCTACTTAAATTATTATTTTTTGAATTTTCACTATTTATATTATTATTTATTTGATTTTTATTAAAATTATTATTATTGTTTAAAATCTTTTCTATTTGATTCAAATAATTATTATTATAATTATTATTAAAATTATGATTATAATTATTGTTATAATTATTATTTAAGCTCATTTGTGGATTGAAATTATTATTAATTGGCATCATCATTTGATGATATGGTGTATTTGGATTAAAATTTGAATTATTCATTATCATTTGAGAATTCATTTGAAATTGATTATACGGATTCATATTAATATTATGTTGAGGTTGAGGTGTATTCGATTTTTGATTTCTATGAATTTTAATTTTAATATTATTTTCTTTTTTATTATTAGGAGACATTATCATTTCACCACTATTTTTAATTTTTGAATTATTTGATTTTTTATTCCTGGATTCTTTATTATAAATTTCTTCCCATTCTTTAAAATCATTATTTTTATTTTTTTTATTTTTGTTTCTATTATTATTATTCATATTAAATTGTTGCTGAGGATTAAAATTTTGATTTAAATAATTCATATTTTGATTCATAAAATTCATATTTTGATTTGGATAATTCATATATTGATTCATATAATTTATCATCATATTTGGTTGATTTTGAGGAGAAAAAAAATTATTATTATTTTGAAATGCTTGAATTGGTTGATTTGATTGAATTGAATTTATCCCTCCTTTTCCTATAACTTGAATTTGATCTTTATATTTTTTTTGAAACGAATTATCAGACATTTATTTTTTATTATTCTTAATAAAAATAATAAATAATAACTATTAAATTTAAAAATTAAAAAATATTTAAAAACAATTATTTATTTAAATAAAAAAAAAATACCCAAAAAAAAAAAAAACAAAATATGAAAGAAAAAGACTTAGTAAGAATAAAATAAATAACAAAAAAAAAAAAATTAAAAAATAAAATAATAAAAAAAATAGTATGATTTATTAGAAACACCAATAAGAGTTTCAGTATTAGGAAAATCAATAGTAGGAAAAAGTTGTTTAACATATCGTTTTATAAATTATAATTCCCCAAAATCACATGATCCAACAATACAAGATGAATATAAATCAACAACAAAAATAGATGAAATTCAATATAATATTGAAATATTAGACACAGCAGGACTTGATGAATATCAAAATAAAATGGATACTTGGATTAATTTTGGAGATGGATTTCTTTTAGTTTTTGCAATTAATGATAAAGAAAGTTTTAATTGTTTAAATGAAAAAAGAAATAGAATTATTCAAATTAAAAATGGAAAACCTTGTCCTATTTTATTAGTTGGAAATAAACAAGATTTAGATACTGAAAGACAAATTAATTTTTCTGAAGCTAAAAATTTAGCTAATAAATGGGGAAGTGAATATATTGAAACTTCTGCTGAAACTAATTTTAATTGTAAAGAAGCTTTTGAAATTTTAGCTAAGAAAATTCTTCTTGTTAAAAAAAGTCAAGTTAATAAAAAAGAATGTTGTTGTTCTATTTATTAATTTATTAAATTATTTATTTTAATGATTTGAATTATATTTTTTTTTAATGGAAATTAATTTTTAAATTGATTTATTTTTTTTTTATTTGTAATTCATTAAATTTAAATAGAAGTAAAAGATGAATAATGATGATAACATTTTTGGTTAAAAAATTAGTAGTTTTCAATGTGATATTATTATCTTTAAGTTAAATCGAATTTTTATTCCTAAAAAATTATTTTTTTTATTTTCAAATAATATAAAATATTTACTTTTAAAATTAAAAATTGAAAAATATAAATCAAGAAAGTAATGAAAAAATAAATCTAAATAAAAGTAATTTAAATTTATTTTTATAATTAATAAGAAATAAGTAAATAAGTTAAAAATTAATATAAAAATAATCTATAGTTTTTTTATAATCAATATATTATTACATTAAATAAAAATAATAAAAATTTATTTAATTAAATAAAAGAGAATTCAATTCTCTAAAAAAAATAATAATATATATAAAAATTAGCTTTTTTATATTACATAATTGTATTCAAAATTTTTTTATTAAAATTTTTTTAAAATAAAAAAAAACATATTTATTAAAATCAAAATTTTATGAATCACTTCTCTATATCTAAATTTCATTTTTAATTCTAATAAATAAATTCTATTATCAAAAAAAGTAAAAATACTATATCCATTTTATAAACTATTATGAGATATTTAATTGTGAATTTATTTTTTATTTTTTAATAATTAAAATTGGTGATATAATTTTATTATTGTTTGATGATATTATTTCACTCTTTTTTTGTAATTTTTTTATTATTTGAATTTTATTTTTCTTATATTTGATTATATCATTTCATTTGTTTTGTTTTTAATTTAATATTAAATTTTAGGTTATAATTTTTTTGTTAAAGGAAGAGTTAATTGAATTTATTATATAATATTTTTATATTTTGGATTTTATTTCTTCTATTTTTTTATATCCTCTATTGTATCTTTATATCTTTATTTTATATGAAACTATAAAAAATATTATTCCTAGCATCATATAGTTTTATTATATTATTTTATCCTTTTATATTAGGTTTTATACTTGTATTAGTTAATATGTGAGAATATTAATTATTTTTTGAATTTCAAGTGTTAAAAATTGATTTAAATTAAAAAATCCATTACCCAAATATATTTGCAGTAATTTAGTAATATTAAAATTAAATAAAATATTAATTATTTTTTTTGACAAACCAAAGATCACAAAATTTTATTTTTTTTATTTAATTTATAAATTAGAGAAGATTTTTATATTTAATTATAAATGGTTGATAATCTGGAAGTTGTAGGAATTGATTTAGGGACAACATATTCATGTATAGGTGTATTCAAAAATGGAAAAGTTGATGTAATTACAAATGAAACTGGAGCAAGAATTACACCATCTGTTGTTAGTTTTACTAAAAATGAAAGATTAGTAGGAGATGCTGCAAAAAGTCAAATTGCTAAAAATTATAAAAATACAGTTTATGATGCAAAACGTTTAATTGGTAGAGATTATGATGATCCTGAAGTACAAAAAGATATTAAATTATGGCCTTTTAAAGTAATAAAAGGAGATAATAATAAACCTAAAATTGAAGTTGAATATAAAGGAAAAATAGAAAGTTTTTATCCTGAAGAAATATCAGCTTGTATTCTTTCTAAATTAAAACAAAATGCAAAAGATTATTTAGGACATGAAGTAAATGAAGCAATAATTACATGTCCTGCTTATTTTGATGATCTTCAAAGAAAAGCAACTCAAATGGCTGGTAAAATTGCAGGATTAAATGTATTAAGAATAATTAATGAACCAACTGCTGCTGCAATTGCTTATGGTCTTGATAAAGAAAATCAAGGTGAAAAGAATGTTTTAATATTTGATTTAGGTGGTGGAACATTTGATGTAACTATTCTTTCAATTGATAATAATTTACTTGAAGTAAGATCAACATGTGGTGATACACATTTAGGAGGAGAAGATTTTGATAATAGATTATTACAATATTGTATAGATACATTTAAAGAACAAACTGGAATTGATATTTCTTATAATCAAAAAGCAATAATTCGTTTAAAAATTCTATGTGAAAAATCCAAAATTAATTTATCATCAATGCAAGAGACTACAATGGATATAGATGCATTAGCTGAAGGAGAAGATTTTAATATAACAATTACTCGTCCTGAATTTGAAGATTTATGTAAAGAAGATTTTAATAAATGTATACCAATTGTAGAACAAGCATTAAAAGATGCATCTTTAACAAAAGAACAAATAAATGATGTTGTTCTTGTTGGAGGATCAACACGTATTCCTAAAATACAACAAATAGTTAAAGATTATTTTGGTAAAGAACCCAATAAAAAACTTCATCCTGATGAAGCAGTAGCAATTGGTGCTGCAATTCAAGGTGCAATAGCAAATAATGTTGAAGATGAAGGATTAGAAAGATTAGTTTTATTAGATGTTACTCCATTATCATTAGGATTAGAATTAAATAATGGTGAAATGGATGTACTAATTGAAAAAAATACAACAATTCCATGTGAAAAAGACGCAAAATATAGGACAGTAAGAGATAATCAGCAAACAATAAAAGTGAAAGTATATCAAGGTGAAAGAAAATTAGCAAAAGGGAATAAATTCTTAGGTGAATGTTTAATATCAAATATTCCTCCAAAACCAAAAGGTTCAGTAATAATTACAGTTAATTTTTCTTTAGATATTAATGGTTCATTAAATGTTACAGCAATGGAACAAAGTGGAGGTCAATCTAGTAAATTGAATATTTCAATGAATAAAGAATTAAATCCAGAAATAATTGAAGAATTAATAAAAAGAGCAAAGGAAATGGAAGAGGATGATAAAAAAGCAATTGAAGCTACTAATGCTAAAACAAGATTACAAAATTTAGCTATTCAATTGAAAAATAATGGTACTAATGATGCAAAAAAGAAAGCTGAAGAAGTTTTAAAATGGATTAAAAAACATTCAGAAGAAGAGAAAAGTGTTTATGATGAAGAATATAATAAATTATCAAAATTTAAATAATAACAAATTACCTTTTCATGATAAAAATTTTAAAAATATTTATTGATAATATTTTTACTAAATCTCTAAAAAAAAATTAAAAAAAAACTTTAAAATACCAAAAAAAAAAATTTAAATATTTAAAAACTCAAAAAAAAAAAATAAATAAAAAAAAATGGAAGAAACAACTCCAGAAATTCCATATCGTAAAAGAACAGAATCCGAAAATCCAATGTATTATCATTTAAAAACAGAAAAAGTATTAGCAGTACCAGAAGAGCAATTAAAAGAATATAAAGAAGCCTTTGATCTTTTTGATAGAGAGCATACTGGATTAATTGGACCAGATGAAATATATTCATTATTAAAAAATTTTGGAAATCCAACTCCAAAAAAAGAAATCAATAAATTAATGTCTGAATTTGATGAAGATGGTGATGGAAAATTAAGTTTTGATGAATTTGTTACTTTTTTAGAAAAATCTTATGTTACTTTAGATGAATTTGAAGCGGTAATTAGAGCTTTTAAAACTTTTGATAGAAATGATTCTGGAAAAATTGATTTAGGAGAATTTAAATTTATTTTGACTAAATTAGGTCATAAGTTAAGTGATGATGTTGTTAAATTAATTTTTAAAGAAAGTAAATTGGAAAATGAAGGAAAAATGGATTATTATGAGTTTGTTGATTTTTGGAAAAAAATTCAACCTTGAGATTTTATTCAGTTTGTGATTTTTTTTTTAATGATATTAAATAGGAGATTTTATTTTATGTTGGATTTATGTTTTATTTTTATTTTAATTATTTTTTAGTTTTAATTTTAAGAGAAAATGATATTTTTTATTATGAAAAATTATATATTTTAAAGTTAAAAAATATTTATTTATTTTTTATTATTTTTTAATTATTTAAATTTATATTTGCTTTAAATAAATTAAAGAATTTTATTCTTTTTTTAAAATCATTAATTTGTTCATTATTTAAATGAATATATCTATTATCAATTATTCCTCTATTAAAAATAAAATTTTCATTTTTGAAATTATCTTTTTCAAAACAATTATTATATTCAATATTACAATTATTTAATTGTAAAATATATGAAAAATAATCATTTAAAAAATTACTAAATTCAAAAATAATTTTTTTTACATCCATATTATTAATTTTTAATATTGATTCTTTATCAAATTCAGGATAAAAAAGAACTAAATTATTTTTAATTAATATAGAATTTATTTGTGGAATTTTACAATTAAAATAATTGAATTTTCCTTTTTTTCTTTCTTTAATTAATCCAAATTTCTCTGTTAAAAAATTTAAAATTAAAATAACTAATTCAAAATTATTTTTAAGAAAATTTAAATTTTCAATTAATATTTGACTATAAAAAATATGAATTGCTCTTATATTTTCATTAATATATAATTTTTCAATTATTGTACTTGAATACCAAAATATTTGATTATAACAATATATCCTTAAATTTAATTTTTGATTTTTAAATTCATTTATATTTTTATTTTTAAATAAAACTTGAATATAATTTTTAATTTCATTTTTTGTATTTAAAAAAGAAAATTCAAAATCAAAATCATTAATTAAAGAAAAGCATTTTAGAATTTTATCAAAATTTTCAATTATTATTTTATTATTTCTAATATCACAAAAAATCATTAAATCTATTGTTAAATTATTATTATTAAGTGATGGAATTAAACCAAGAGGAAAACTTCCTAATTTTTTAATTGTATTACCTGGGAAAAATTCATTTAGTTTTTGTTTAAATAAATCTAAATTTAATATTTTTTTAATTTCAAGTTTTGTTTTATTACAATTTGCAACTAATTTATGAAGATTTTGATTAAGAGAAATATTTTGATTTAAATAAGAGGTATTTATTAAATTTTTTTCTTTTGGAAAATCATTATTTTCATTTATTATTGTAATTTTATTATTATCATTTTTACTTTCTTCTTCAACCAATTTTTTTTCAAATATATTATTTTGAAAATTAGGAATATCTTTTAAAATATTAAATAATATCCTATTATTTAATTTTAAGGTTTTTTCTTTCAATTGAACTATAATCTCATTTAATAGAAATAATTCTTTTTGAATATTTTGTTTTTCAAAATTATAATTTAAGAATCTTAATATACAATTCATATCAAAAATTACTTCAATATAATTCATAAATTGATTTTTAATCTCTTCATCATTATTTATAATATTGTTAAGATTTTTTAAACAGATTAAAAAAAGGTTAAATGACATATTATTTTTAAATTCTGAATTATTATTAGAAATAATATCTCTCAAAAGAATAAATTTTAAAATTTGCCAATTTTCTTTAAAATTAATATTTTGATTTCTAGATAAATAAAGGTTAATCAAAAAATCTTGTAATGATTTTTCATATATAACTTTATCCTCATATAAAAATAAAATTAATTCAGAAAAAGAATTGGGAGTTTTAATTTGAAATTGATTAAAAATTTCATTAATAAAATTTAATTTTTGACTTTCCATTTTTTTAGTTAATTCAAATTTTAATTTTAAAAAAATAATTATTTATTTTTAATAAAAAATTAAGAACCTTAAAATTATTTACTTAAATTAGTTAGTAATAGTAATTATAAATTTAACAATAATTTCATTATATAACTTCAAGCATAAATTCCATTAAAAATAATTACATTTTAATCAATAAATCATTTATAAAATAAATTCAATTTACATCAAAAATTACATACTATCATAATATACTTCAAATATTGTTAAAATTATTTGTCTTATTTAATAACATAAAATTATCACTTTTAATCTTTTCTAAATCTAACACAATTAATTCCTTCCATTTAATAATCAATTTTTTATCATTTAATTTACAAATATTCTTACTTACTTCAATAATTAATCTTTTTTTATTTTCCCCATAACTTAATTTAAGTGCTTTTTGAATAACAAAATTACCAAAATTATTTTTCATAATTTCATATAATTTCCCAAATTTAATAATTTCATCAATATATTCAGTTAAAATTTCATCACTTTTTTCAATATATTTTTCCATTACATTAGAAGAATATTTTTCCATTGATAAAAAAGTTAATTTATTCTTATATAAAAGTAAACTTTGTTTAACTTCAAATAAATCCCAACTTTCAACAAGTTCTTGAATTACATAATTTCCATAAGGATGAACAATTAATTCTTTTGAATTATTCTCAACAATTTTTTTTATAAATTCATGTAATTTTTTCTTATGAGTAAAAGAAACAATTCTTCTAATTAAACAAATACCATTTGCATTATATGATAAAAATAAAAAATTATCTATTATATAATCATAAATAAAAGGAATATATTCTTCTTCAAAACAAGATAAAACTTTTTCAATTACATGACAACTATAAGGATTAATTGATAATTCTGGAATATGATCTTTAATAATATTAATAATAATATTTTTTTCATTTTTTGAACCAATATGTTCAATTATTCCTTGTACTGGAAAAGTTCCAATATTATTTGAACTTAATTCAAGAAGAGAATTTTGTATTTTTGATAAGAAATCTATTCTGTCTTTTTGATTTAAAAAAGTAAAAAATTTTCTACAAAAATAATTTGCATATGGATCTATTAATAAATCATTTAAGTGAGGATTTATTTCTAAAAAAATTTGATGTAATAAATCACAATGAGTATTTTTTAAATAATTTTGAAATATTCTACTTCCTTTATGTGTTTTTATTATATCTACTATATTTCCTTGTATTTTACTATATATGTAATGATCTATTTTTTCTGTTCTATATAATATGTTTTTTACTTCAAAAATTAACATTTCTACTTTTAAATTTGTTTCTTTTGGAAAATTTACTGAAGAAAATTTTTTATTATCTCTAATATTTTTTTTTAAATTTTTTTCTTTAGCATCATATGTTTTTTTTCTATTTTCAGATCTATTAAAATTTTCAATATTTAAATTATTATTATTATTATTATTGTTAACTATTAAATTTGGATTAATATAAAATTGATTTGGAATTACATTGATTAAATGATTATTAAAATTAAATGGATTTGGTATAATTTGAGTTGGAAAATAATTTCTAATATTATTATTATTATAAAAATATGGATTATTATAAGTATTAGGAGAATTTACAGTTTTAAATTTTTTATCAATTCTTTGATTATTTCTTATAAAATTATTATTTAAAATATTATTAATGTTATTTTGATTATTAAAAAAAATTCTTTCTCTATTTTTGGAATAATTGTTTATTTGATTCATATTATTTTTATTTATTTCTTCTAGTTCTTCTTCATTATCTGAGGAAAATAATTTTTCTTCATTATTATTATGATTTTCATCTTCCATTACTTGATTAAGCATTGAAGCAATTTGATTTTCGAGAGAAATTTTTCTATTATCTTGCATATTTTTTTTTATAAAATTTTATTGAGAATGGATTAATAATAATATTTTAATAATTTTATAATATAAATGATAAAAATAATAAATTTAAATCCATTTTTATTTTTTTATATTATGATTTAAATTGGTTCATAAATTTCTAATAAAAATAAATAAATTATTTTAGGGATAAAGATTTTTACTTTATTTAATATATAATAAAAATTTTTACGAATATATATTAAATATTTAATAATATTAGAATATATTCATAAATTATTAAAAATTTTTTTTTATACTTTTTGAGGGAATATAATTATTTAAAATATATAAAATTATAAAATATTTATTAAAATAATTTTAATTAATTAACATTATTTATTTTCCTTATTTTGATTTAAAATCATTTTAAACAATAGAAATCCTATAATAAATATCATAAATAAATTACTAATTTTTTGTAAAAAAGAAGTTGAATTATTTAAAGTTTGAAATACCATAAAAATTAAAATTCCACCAACAATTAAAAAAACATTTTTATTAGGATTATTATTTAAAGCATCTAAAAATGTATTACTTTCACTTTTCTTTTTGTTTTCATCTTCTTTTTCTTTTTCTTGATTTTCTTTATTAATATCATTTTCATTTTCTTTTTTTTCTTCTTCTTCTTCTTTTTCTTCTTCAATTTCTGCATTTTCTCCTTTATATTTATATAAATTCCTTCTAATATTTTCTTCACTTAATTTAATAAACATTTCATTTTCATTTTCAGAATATTGTTCCATAGTATTTTTAATTTTATCAAAAGTACTAAATTTCATATCTTGTTCTATTGTTTTATATCCTTCACTTTTAACCATACTTTCAAATAAACAACTTTTAATAAAAACAATTTCTGCTCTTGTAGTAATATAAGTTTTAAATTCCATAATTCCTTTTTTTTGATTGAATTTATATTCACAATTAAATAAATAATTACTTAAATTAACAAAACAATCAGTAAAAGGAAAATTAGAACCAAAACTTTGATAATCTAATTCAAAAGTTAAAGGAGAAATAAAGTGAACATTCATAACATTTCTCATTGTAATTCTATCTGGACCAACCACCATTTTTTTTAAAGGATGAATAAAATTAACTTCAAAAATTGTTGGTTCAGTTGTCCAATTTTCAATATCATTTAAAAAATTATTTAAATCATTTTCATTTAATTCACTAAATAAATATTTACTATAATCATTATCAGAATAAAATTTAGGAATATTTTTATTCCAATTTTCAGGCCTTACTACAACTAAATCTAAATCACCTCTATCTAAATAATATGTTTCAAAAAAACCAACATTTCTTCCTAATAATTCTAATTTTGAATCTGGATTTATTAAAATTTCCCAAGCAAAATTTATTGGACAATTTGATATTAATTCTTTTTCATAATATTTTCCTGTGTATTCATTTGGTTTTCTTAATAATAATTTGTTATCTTTATATTTTTCGTATAAAAGTTCTTTTCTTTTTGTGTCTATTTCTTTTAATCTTTCATAAAAGTTTATTCTTTGTAATATTGATTGAATATCTTTATTTCTTTCATATAATTGTCTTTGATATTTGGTTAATGTTGATTTTTTTTTAGTTTGATTATTTTGATTTTCTGTTTCTTTTTCTTCTTCATTATCATTTAATTCATAAAATTTTTTTAATAATTGATTTATTTCATTTATTACTTTTTCTCTATCTTCAAATTTATAAAAACGTAATGTGGTTTTTTTTGTTTTAACTGTTAAATAATGTCTTTTTTTATTTGAATTACCTGTTTCATTTCCAACTCCAATTATTTCATTTATTGGAATATGAATTTTAATATCTTTAGATAAACTTATAAATGCTAATTTATATGATGTTATGTAAAAATTTCCTTCTGGATGAATTAAAGAATCATTTTTAAATTTACATAAATATTTTGATATTAATTTTTCATCTTCTTCATCTATATTAATTATATTATCAATTTTTTCTTGAGTTGATATTTTATTTATTTTATTTAATATTCCTTTAATTTCATTTGGTTTAAAATTATTATATGGATTTAATGTGTTTTTTTGAGTAAAATTATTTTTGTTAATAAAATCAATATTTGATATATTATCATCAAATATTTCATTATCATTTATTTCTTTTGAATAGTCTTTTTTATCTGTTATTTCATCATTTTTTTTATTTTCTATCTGATTTGTATTATTATTATTATTATTTGTATTATTATTTTTTAATTTATTTGTATTAATTTGATTTTCAAATGAATTATCATTATTATTTTCATCAGCAACTTTATTTAAATTTTCAATTTCTTTTTCACTTTCACTACTTAAAAAACTATCTGGATTATTTCCTAATACATTTGAAGTAATATCATTTTTTATATATTCAATAGCATCTTTACTTATTTCTTCTTGATCAAAATCTATTTTTGAAATAACTTTAACTTTCATTTTATCCATATATGCTTCATAATTATTTATTCCAAATTTATCAACATAAAATTGAAATATTTTAATAACATCATCATAAATATCATTTGTAGTCACATTATCGATTATATTTTTAATTATTTCTAATTTTGTATCAATATATGCTTTTAACCAAGAAATAATTGAATTAATTGAATATGAAATATCATTTAATTTTTTTGATTCTGAATTTCTTAATTCTTTAGTTTTTTCTGATATAAAATCATAACTTGATGCTGATAAAAATTTCTTTATTTTTTTTTCTAATTCAAGAATATCTTTACTTTCTTTATTATTCTTATTATATATTTTAATATATTCTTCTTTATAATTTATTATTTTTTTCTTATATTTATTCCATTGAGATTCAAAATCATCAAAATCTTTTTTCGTTTCTTCTTTATATATAGTTATTTTTCTAATTGTACTTGAACTAATATGTTTATTAACTGTATTATGAAAATTAATAATTGAAGAAATCATTGTAACTAAATAATTATAAATCTTTTTTATATCAGTTCCAAAATAATATCCTTCAAACTTTTTATTAAAATTCTTAAAACGTGTTTCAATTTTATACATTGATTCAGTAAAATTATGTTCATCTTTTATAAATTGTTCAACTAATTTTAATAAAACTTTAATAATTGCTCTTCTCATTTTATGACAATTAATTTCAGTTTGAATATAATTTAAATATGAATCACATAATGAAACAACATTAATTGCATTATCATCAGTTAATTCTAATAAATTATTATTATTAAAATGAATTGGATCATAATATAATCCTTTTTTACAAGAATAATTTCTTTCTGAAAAATCATCAACTGTTATTGAATTTTCTCTTAAATTTTTTAATATTTTACTAAATAATATATTTCTAAATTTATTTAACATATCATAAATTTTTTTAGCAAAAACAAATAAAATTTGATTAATTCTAACTAAACCTTTAAATACATTAATAATAGTTAATTCAAAAGTATCTTTCATATGATTATTAAATACTTCTTCTTTTTTTTCTAAATTTGAATTTTTATTATTAATAATTGGAAGTAATTTTTCCATTTCTTGTACAATTGATAACATTTCATTTTCTGCTTTTTCTCTTTGATTTTCATCATATGCAGTTTTTGGGTCTGATTCAATTTTTTTTTTATTCATTTGTGAAGAATCTAAATTTTCTTTTAAAGTATTATATTTCTGATTAAATGATTCTAATTCTTTTTGAAGTGATAATATATCATTCATAATATCAATTGAAGTTAAAAATATATTTTTTTGAGTTAAATCTAATGAATTACAAATCTGAGGAATTTCATTATTTAATTTGGGTAACATTGATTTTAAAATATTATTTATATCTTTTGATATTTCTTCAATAAAATTTAAAAATAAATTCAATATATTATAAAGATTACTTGGTTCGTCATTATATTGTTTTGCAATATTTGAATATGAATCTAATGAAGATTGTGTTGCAAAAGTAAATAAATTTATGTATTTATAATTTTTTTGAAATAATTCTAATAATCCTGATAATTGAGATTTGATATCTAGTAAAAAATTTATTAGACATTGTATTTGAGATGTTTCTTTTTCAAATTTTTTGGTTAATTGTTGAGAAAAAAAATTTGTTATATTTGTATTAGATGAAGTAAAAGTATTTTCTGAAAAAATCATGGAAATTAATTTATTTTTTTTTATTTTAAAAAATTTATTTATAAAATATAAATGTATTTTATTTATATTTTTTATATTAATATTAATTTTCTAATATATAAATTTATATAATAATTTTTTGAATAAAATTCTTTCATATATTTGAATAAAGACTTTTATTTTTTTATGATTCTAATTTTTCTGAAATATTTTTTATTTTTCTTTTTTATAAATTGAAATATTTTCCTTTTTTTTTCATTAAATAATATATCTTGAGTAATTAAATCATTATTTACAAAAATTATTTCTTTCAATTTGATTTTCATTAGGAGATTCTAAATTAAATACATCAATTATTTAATATGCAATATTACTTAAATCATCATCTTGAGATTTAAAAGTTAAATGATTTTCTTAATTGAAAATAAGGATCACTAATTTTAGAGGAATTTTTTTTTTAATATTTATTTAAATATTCTTATTAATAAATTTCCTATTATTTAAAAAAGATTTATATTTTTTTATTTTATAATCCATTTTATTTACTACTTTTGTTTCAAAAAAATTTATATCTGAATAGTCATTTATTTTCATGCATTTTTCACTTATTGTTGAATTATAATTATTTATTTTATTTAACTTTATTGGATTAAATTGAATCTGAAACTTTATATAATAGGATTTTATTTTTAAATTTATTCCTTCTGATTTTAATAATTTTGAATTTATATTTATTTTTATAATACTATTATTTTTAAATTAAAAATACAATTATTTAAATATTTTAAAGAAACAATAATTTAATTTCGACGTCGATAAATATATAATTCAGTCTATTTGAATTTTTATAAATATATGGAAAATATTCAATTTTTAAATTCAGATGAAAGTACTGAAATAAATAATGATTTAATAAATTTCAAATCCGATTTTGAAGATTTAAATTCTCAAAAAGATTTTACTTTATTTTTCAAAGGGTTAAATAATATTACATTTACAATCCCAAAATTTATTTGCCATCATAAAGTTAACATTTATAAATCAAAAAACAATTATCAAAAAAAAAAATTCACTAAAAAATACCTGAAAGATAGAAATAAAGAAAGTTCAAAAAGATATAGGCAAAGGCATAAATTAATTTATAATCATTTTCTTAAAGAAAATGAAGACTTAAAATTGAAAATAAGTGAGATTATGGACTTTATTAACAATAATTTATGTTCTTGCTGTATGAATATTAATACAAATATTACAAAAAAAGATCATTTTATTATTCAAAAAAATAAATGATTATAATTATATAAAAAGATTTATTAAGATATAATTTTGAATAAAAATATTTATCTCTTATTTTATTAAAATTAGAATATATATATATCTCCTAATTTTATTAATTATTCAATATTTTTGAATTAAGTTAATCAAAAATTCAATTATATTTTTTTTACTTATTTAATTTATAATATTTAATATATTATTTATTATATGAGTTAAAAAGTTTTTAATATTTTATTAACTTTTTTTATTATTTTGTTTGTTGGAAATTATTTGATAAAAAAATTAATTTTTTTTATTTATTTTTGAGCTAAAATATAAAAAGAAAAATAATAAAATTTTATTTTAAAAAAAAAATAATAAATTA
>JAEEGK010008560.1_pt1 | contig 24101 bp, 19 predicted proteins | sample 8958771 | NCBI WGS metagenome assembly JAEEGK01 (sample SAMN16246547, study PRJNA631951) | gut metagenome | biome: gut microbiome; feature: rumen; material: SC-attached | host: Bos | place: Iran: Karaj | collected 2018-10
TGATAACCATCCTGGTGTCTCAGGTACTGATGATGGCCCTGTTTGCATACATGGTGGCATTCCCCCTGTTAGGTCGCAATTATGATGCTGCCGTCCTGTGTGCTGGACTTTGTGGCTTCGGTCTTGGTGCAACTCCCAATGCGATGGCCAACATGAGTGCCGTATGCTATAAATACCGCTATACCGTCAAACCTTTCCTCATCGTTCCGATCATAGGCGCCATGTTCGCTGACCTGATCAATACAGGAATGATCACCCTCTTCCTGAATATTCTGTAAAGGTCATAATGCCCGTGATTAGAAAATAAATAAGAGGGTGTGTCAAAATAGGCACACCCTCATGCGATTATTCTAAAATTAGATGTGATTACTTCCACCAGAAGTCATTCACGAACTTGCCTTGTACGTAGTCGGTGAAATTACCATTCTCGTCAGCGATGTTCTTTCTCTCCTCAACAGGCACGAACGTATCGTCAACCAGGATCTTACATGCAGCCTTGCCTGTTTCAGCTTTAAGCTCCATCCACTTGTCATTCTTCTTTACCTCGATGATGATATTCTTAATCTGCTCAGGTGTTGTATATTCCCCATCAACGGTGAAGTTAACTGGATCTACATCAGGACCAGCACCAGTATTATACATCTTATATTCACCCTTTGCGTTGGGAACTGTTTCACCGAATAAACTATGGATCTCTATACCCTCAGCTTCGCTTGCACCTCTCACTCTCAGTGGAAGCACACCACCAGCACAGATCAGTTTCAGTGTGGTCTTACCACCTTCTGCTTTCACAACGTCGAAGACAACATCGTTGAAGTCGAAGTCACCAGCCTCCGAAGCCGACAGGTCTTCAACAATCACACGATAGAGCGGATCGCCACCCTTAAAACCTGGGCTACATGGTGTCTGAGGTATGTTGATATCTGGCTTGCCAGACTTGAAGCCTGCTGCATAAATATTGTTAGCTGTGGTGAAACCGTCTTGTTCAAAAATAAACTTGTGTGGGGCATAGCCGTCATCTCCCTGTGCAAAATGAGTCTCTGCAGAAACGTATAGATGTCCGCCATATGTAACCGCACCCCAAGTGTCCTCAAGTGTTGGGTTCCTAACAATATTTTTAGCTTGGAATACGGCATATCCGCCAGTAGAGGGGCCAAAGAATCCAAATCCTTCGCCACGTCCACTCTCAAGAGTTGCAGTTTCGGTCACCTTAAATACAGCATCCTGACCCATCACTATCTTAAATGGACCAGAGATAGCATTGGTACTAGCATTCTTACCTCCATTGAAATTCTTGGTCAACACACCACCGCCAGTATCAATTTTGAATGCGATGGATGAATTTGATGACAATGATGATAAGTTTATATCGAAATCATTTGTCACCTCAAGGTAACAATTGTTGATTACATTCACGCTTCCGCCTGTATAAGTATAATTTTGAGTTGTCCAATGTCCATTGTTAACCCAGCCTGAGTTATTAGAAGTGACATAGGTAGTGCCCGTAACGGTCCATTCGGCATTGTTTTGTACAGAACCGGCATTTACTGTGGTAGTTGTACAATTAATGGTGCCATCGTTGACGATTCTGCAGGCATTGCTTTCGGCATTCACATTATCTGCAGTCAACGTACCTACGTTATAGAGGAAGCTGGTTGTGTTAACTTCAAAAGTTCCAACGCTGACGGTTCCGTGATTATAAATTTTCGATGCACCATTCACCTTTAGATGACCAGCTGTCTCAAGTCGTGCATTGCCTGCAATGTAAATGTCACCTTTCAAGTTTAGTGCACTCGTCTCACCTAATTTTAAGGTTGATCCTTTAACCAGATAGATTTTCGTGCCTGCATTTACCTCAAAATTGTCGGAATTAGATAAATCAACATTACCCGTTACATAAATTGTGCCAACGAGTCTCATCACAGCTTTTTGAGTAGTGGCATCAATATAATAAGTACCTCCGTTAACTTCATTTTTGTCAGCAGGCAGTTTTTCAACACCTTCTGGTACAGCATCCAGGAAATTGCTGGTATCACAATCTGTTGGGAAGGAAGGATCAAGAGTTGGCTGCATGTTTCCTTTGTACGAAGCATAATCTCCCACAGCACGGGTAAATGCACGCGTACTGGAACTCTTGCTGCTGAACCCCCAGTCAACATTGGGACCAACCTTACCAAACGCTTTCTCAAAAGCAAAAGCATACTTTTCGTTTACTGTCATTTCATTCTGCTGATCTTTCTTCTCTTGCTCCTGTCTGTTGCGCTCGTCAACAGCACCTTGATCATAAAGATCAGTAGACTTTGAGCAGCTTGTGAATGCAGCTACGAATGCGATGGCTGCAACACCGGTTGTCAAGTACTTTTTCATATTTGTAAAAATTTAATTGGTTAAAATATAATTTAGTTATCGCGCAGATAGACATCATATAGATGTATCGTTGGCAAATATACGAAAAAAAAGAATTAGTTATAGAAAAAGAGGGTTAATAAAGGTTAAGCGACAGAAAATAATATCATGTTTTCGCAGCATAATATCGTTTTTGGCCATATACGTCGATTCTTCATGTGTGAGACGTACTAAAGCCTATAGTCGTTCCTGTATTGGAAAAAACAAACAATCCGTGTAATCTTTTGACTACACGGATCGTTAATAACCCATTTGCCTTCCTTGCGACCGCCTTCACGTGCCGAAGCCTTTTCCGACATAAGGTCGTGCTTACTTTCTTGTCCAGGTCTGGGTCTCGTAGAACATAGCGACGTAGCCACGAACCTTCAGGTTGTTGCCGTCGAGCCAGATGGAACACTTGTAGGTCTTGCCGTTCTTGGGATTGTAGATTTTTCCGCCTTCCCACTTGTCGCCTTTCTTGGTGAGGCCCGTCAGGATGTTGACGCCAACCAGCTTGCGGCTCTGCAGCTTCTTGTCAGGATTGTGGATATCGAGCTGCCCGTCGCCTTTCTTCAGCCATACGATCTTACCGTTCAGTTTGTCACCACTCTGGTAAATCTCCACCTGAGAATCGCCACCTTCTGTTACCCATTTGCCTACAACGCTCTGAGCGTATCCGGCTACTGACATCATCGCCAGTACTAAACTGATTATTGCTTTCTTCATATTAATTGAAATTAAATGCTATTCCTCCTTGAAGGTTTTGTCCCTTTCATAGGTGATGTCCTTGTAGAGCTCAGGGGAGCCGTTTTCGCTTTCAGGGATGAAGTGGAGGCGGACACCCCGGATGTGCTTCTTGGCACGGAAGTCCTTGAGGTTGTCGACCTTCTCGCTCTCGATCTCAAGCTTAAACAGACCGAAGTTCTTCAGACGCACCTTGTCGCCCATCTTCAGATGGCGCATCATCGTATCCGCTACAGTCATCATCAACCCTTCGAGCACGCCACCGCTGATGCTCATGCCTCTGGAGGCTGCCTCTTCGTAAAGCTGGCGGCTCTCGATGGTTTGGTTGTGAACGGCTACTGCCTTGTACTTGCCATAAGTTGGAAGCGTAGGCTTGGTTTCTTTCTTAATCCTGTATCTCATATCGCTTTTGTTGATTTTGGTGCAAATTTATATAATTTTCTCGAAAATCAAAAATATTATCCCGAACATTATGATTTTTTTGGAAATGCTTCTATTTCCTTTCTTTAAAATCTGCTTTTCTACATACATAACTACATAATTTTGTATTAATCTTCTGATAATTAGTGATATAGTTTTTTGTTTATTGCATTAATTACATACATCTTAACTACATAAAACTACATTTTACCTACATAATTATAATGTTATAAAGGTATCTGGCAAGTGTGAAGAATGGGTATCGCAAATCTTCTGCTTAGTATTTGCTAATAAATTCTCTAGAGAATTGAAGACTTATATAACTTCTTGGCAATTGTCAGACCTAATTAAAGAGTTATATTCTCTAGAGAATTCATTTGCATGAAGAAATCATAAAGTTTATAAGAGCCAATAGTCATTTCTGCTGACAGCCTATCCGGATCGTTTTGTGTAGGTGGAATGTAGTTTTATGTATGTAAAATGTAGGTGATATGTAGTTGTGAAGTGGTAAATTTGTCTTTATTCAAGGTAAATGCAACTTATTTTATGTAGGTATGTATGTAATTACAAAAATTATTTGTATCTTTGCAATCAAATTCTAATTAGACAATTTAAATGATATGAAGCTAACATTACTGAAGAAAGATGGTCGCAAAGAGGTGATTAATCGCGTGGAGTTGGCTGATCTGGCTGCAGCCATCAAAGATGGTCGCATGAGGCAAGCAGTAAGGAAAATGCGTGAGGTGTATCACCTGATGAATCCTCACAGACTGGCTGACGGACAGGTGTCTACGCAATGGGAAGGTGGTATCCGCCTGCCACGCATCTGTTTTGCTGCCGACTATCAGAACCGGAAGGGCGAATGGCGCATGATTGGTTATAACGGGCTCGTGGTGCTGGAGGTGAACGACCTGCAGACGTATGAGAAGGCTGTGGAAATCAGGGAGTTGGCGAAGAAACTGCCTGAAACGATGCTGTGCTTCCTGGGAGGATCGGGTAGGAGTGTGAAGATTGTATGTCGAGGCGAACTCTATGGAGGAGGCCTGCCTGAAAGTGAGGAGGACATCCGGCGGTTCCATCTGAATCTGTATAACACGGCGCGAAGAGCCTATCAGAACCAGTTCGGCTTCGACATCGAATTCCTGGAGCCGCGATTGGACCGGACGGTATATATGAGTGCCGACCCAGAGACGGGCATCAACCTGGAGGCGCGACTCTTCTATGCCGATACGGCGCGACACGATCTGCCCCAGCCTGTGGTGATCAGTCGCGAGGAAGACCATCTGATGCCTGGGCGCACCGTTACGCGGACCTATCATTTGAACTGGACTTTCATCGTAGAGACGGTGATGGGCCATTATTTCGACCTGCCCGATGAGAACAAGGAGGCCACGCTGCTGATGCAGATAGCCTCGATGTGCCTGGATCAGGGCATTCCTCAGGCGCATGCCAAGGGCCTGACCTTGCTCCATCCTGTGCTGAATAGCGACAGGCTGCTCGTCGAAAAGATCTTCCAGACGGTGTATAGCGTCGCTGAACAGGAGGCCTATCGCAAGAAGCACAAGATCCGTCCGCTGAAGAGTGTGCCTGAGGATACGATACAGGCGATGAAGACGGAGATCTTCCTCAATTCCAATTTCGAACTGCGCAAGAATCTGCTGACGGGTGTGGCTGAGTATCGCGAGAAGTTCTCAGACGATCAGCGATTCAAGCCTCTCACGGAAGAAGTCCGTAACGATATGACGCTGAGAGCCACGGAGTTAGGTCTGAAATCGTGGGATCGCGACGTGAACCGTTTCATCGACTCGACGCGCATTGAGCAGTTTGACCCTGTGAACACGTGGCTCGACCAATTGCCCAAGTGGGACGGACACGACTATATCGCTGAGTTGGCCGCTCGTGTACCAACCTCTCAGCCTCATTGGCAGAAGTATCTCAGGTTTTGGCTCGTGGGTATGGTGGCGCAATGGCGTGAGAGCGATAAGCAGTTGACTGGCAATGCGTTAACGCCACTCTTGATTGGTCGTCAGGGTTGTGGAAAGACACGCTTCTGTAAGATCATCCTGCCTCCGGAACTGCGCGATTACTACAACGACAAGCTGAACTTCAAGAACGAGTTCGACCTGAATATCGCCCTCACCTCGTTTGCCCTCATCAATATCGATGAGTTCGACAAGACCACTAATTCGCAGCAGATTGTTCTGAAATATCTGCTGTCGTCGAGCGATGTCAAGTTCCGTCCGCCTTACGGCAAGACCATCAAGCTCTATCGCCGTTATACCTCGTTTATCGGCACTACCAACCAGTTGAAGCCGCTTGTCGATCCCACGGGTTCGCGTCGTTTCGTCTGTGTCGGTGTGACGGGTAATATCAATTTCGAGGACAATCTTTATCATGGGCAGCTTTTTGCCCAGGCACTTCACCTCTTTAATCAAGGTGAGCGCTTCTGGCTGAATGACGATGAAATCGCTACGTTGATTCAGGAAAACGAGCCGTATCAGCATCTGAACGACCTGGTGGAGATGATTGGCGAGACGTTCCGCTGCCCCAATGATGATGAAAAGGGCAAGTGGTGGAGTCTGGGTGACATCAGCGCCCTGCTCACCTCGCGCTATGCCAACTTCGATCCGGAGACCTCTTTCAAGAAAATCGGCAACGCCCTCAACGACGTGCAGTTCAACTTCACCAGCAAGCGAAAGACCAAGCACATGGAGTATTGGTTAATTGAGAAATAAATATGAATATCGTAGTATTAGACGGCTATAGTGCCAATCCCGGCGATCTGTCGTGGGATGAACTGAAGACAATGGGCGAGGTGACGGTGTACGACCGTACCAGTCCGAGTGAGACGGTGGCGAGAGCTGCTGAGGCTGAGGTTGTGCTGACCAATAAGGTGGTGATCGGCCGAGAAGAGATGACACAGCTTCCACATCTTAAATATATAGGTGTGCTGGCGACGGGCTACAATGTGGTGGACATTGAGGCAGCGCATGAGCGAGACATTACGGTGACCAATGTGCCAGCCTATAGTACGGAGAGTGTGGCGCAGATGGTGTTTGCGCATCTGCTGACGGTGACGAACCGCACGGAACAATATGCCATTGCCAATCGTGAGGGGCGATGGAGCAGAAGTCTGGACTTCTGCTATTGGGACTTCTCACACATGGAACTTTCTGGCAAGACATTTGGTATCATCGGACTTGGAAATATCGGTCAGCGTGTGGCTGCCATCGCCCATGCTTTCGGCATGCGAGTCTGTGCCTATACCAGTAAGCCGGAAAATCAGTTGCCTTCCTACGTTGAGAAGAAGTCGAAGGAGGAAATCTTTTCAGCGTGTGACGTCGTCAGCCTGCATTGCCCGCTGACCCCAGACACGCATCATCTGATTGACAATCAGGTGCTTCGGCAGATGAAGCCGTCAGCTATCCTGATCAATACAGGCCGAGGACCGTTGGTCGATGATCAGGCTGTGGCTGAGGCACTTGCGAAGGGGCGGCTGGCTGCTTTCTGTGCTGACGTGCTGACAGAGGAACCGCCAAAGGCCACCAATCCCCTTCTGAGGCAGCCCAACGCCTTCATCACGCCTCACATCGCTTGGGCCTCGAAGGAAGCCCGCAGCCGTTTGCTGCAGGTGGCCATTGATAATGTCCGTTCCTTCCTCACCGCCCATCCGCAGAATGTAGTGTGATAAGTCCAGATCCCACCTAAAATCCTCAAAAATTAGGGAGACGCAGCAATCAATCTGCTGCGTCTCCCTTTAATTTATTGTAAATCAGTGTAACTTACTTGACCTCCTCAAAAATAATTTGTATTGTAAATCAATAAGATACAGCAACGTGTCGCAAATATATCCCAATTTTTTGATAACAGATAGCACGTAGGAATAAGCATCCATAAGTGTCGTTTTTTGTCTTCTCATCATTTGGATTGTTTAACTGTGAATTTCGCAATTAGTATCATGTATGTCATCCTTTATGTGCGTTAAGCTGAAGTGTTAAATTTTGGATTTTTATCTTCAACACTATTTGGTTATGGTTTTTAATGTGTAATTTTGCACTCCATAAAAAGATTGTTATGATAACATTAACGTTTCCTTGGTTGGTTGCATTGGTAGTGCTACTATTTCTCGCTATCTTTGTATTGATGGCTCGTTTCAAGTCGCCAATGCGAAAGTGGCTATGCTTTGGACTTTCATTTATATCCATCGCATACCTATTATATGTTATGATGTGGCATCCAAATGGGGCAGGTCAACCTCTTGACTGGTATCTATTAGGAGGGGTAGGTGTCCTGGCTGCTTTGGTGTTAGCAGGTGTAGGGTTTATGGACTTGGTTAAGCCTATAACCAATACTGCATCTATAGAGAATCAAGTAAATCCGGCTGTTCTTGTTACAATTCAAAACGAGCCAACGGATACAGACGCTGTCAACGACGATGCTTTCAGCGTTAATGCTGACGATACTGGTGTTATTAACGCTGATGGCGTAAACAAAGATGTTGATAACGAAGAAATTGCTGGCTGTAAAGAAGAGGCCTCGGCAAATGTGACAGAAGCGGAAGAAATAGATGATGTTGGGGATGAAATTGATAATGAACTCAAGGATGACGCTAAAGTAGATGCTAAAAATGATACCAAGAATGATGCATTAACTGAAGAAGAAAGAATTCAAAGAGAAGAACTTATTGGGAAAGTGATGCCCTGGTTTTTAGATCAGTTAAATCAATATGGTGAAAAGGAAAAGAATGCAATAAAGGTTTGTGCTATTGATTTTGTGAATGAAGACAAGATTTCCTCTCCAGAAACAGTTATAGAGAACAATGCCCTTTATAGTCAAAGCCGAATAATACAACTATGTAGTGCCTTTTATTTGATTGGTAAAGATAAGGATGCATGTGTAACTTTTATCAAGGAGGTCTTTAAGATTCCTTTTGCTAATACAGAGGAAACAACTATTGGAAGGAAAATAAATGGTTCAGATAAAATGCTGGAAATTATAGATTCCTATTGGGAGGCACATCGTATATCTTGTTAAGTTTACTCTTTTGGGACAGAATCAATGTCTATTTCTGGTAAAAAACGCTTAAAACAAGTAAAAAAGTCAATTCGATTTGCATTTTTGACATTTAATTGTTATTTTTGCAACCGAAAAAGGTAATGAGTCAATACGATTATATAAAAGATGTAGCAAGATACGCTTTAGCGAACGACCAGTCTCGCTTAAGAGAATCCTTGTATTCCTTGGTCGATTATTCCTTTAAGACCAAGAAAGTAAACTTTGCGACTCAATTACAGTCAATAATCAAAGAGTCAAGGGAACGAACTGATAGGTGTGAGGAGTATCGTATAATTCCTCAAGACATGTATAACAATGAGGCCAATGGCCTTATTTTGCAGACAGTCATGTCATCCTTTAAACTTGATAATCTGATCTGTACACCACAGGTCAGAAAAGAATTAGAGTACTTCATCAAGGAGCATAAAGAAAGTTCTTTGTTAAGGTCTGTCCACATTCCCCTTACTAACAAGATTATATTTTATGGGCCATCAGGTTGTGGCAAAACTTTAGCTGCATATGTCTTAGCTGGTGAACTTGAAAAGCCCCTGCTCATAGTCAACCTAGGAGCCGTAGTATCTTCAAAATTAGGTGAGACGAGCAAGAATGTTACTAAGATATTCAAGCAAGGCACCTTCGAGAATGCTGTCATATTCTTCGACGAGTTCGATAGTCTTGGTAAGATTCGTGATTATGATCAGGATCATGGCGAGATGAAGCGCGTAGTAAATACCCTCCTCCAGTTGTTTGATTACCTGCCAGAGAATGCTATCGTGATTGCTGCCACCAACCAGCTTCAAATGATTGACGATGCTCTGAAGAGGAGATTCGACCTATCACTTGAACTCAATACGCCAGGTAAAAAGGAGGTTAATGCCCTCGTTAATCTCACTGTTGGTGACAAATTTCGTTTCGACGATGAAACAATCAAAGCTCAAGCCATAGAATTATGCGACGGGCTTTCATATTATGTCATAAAGAGGACCTTGCTCACATCCATCAAGCGAACAATCCTTGACAAAGGTATTACTGACGTAATTGAATCCGAAAAGTGGTTAGATCTTATAAAAAACGAAAAGAAGGAGTCTAAGTAGGCTCCTTCCTTTGTTTTCTTATGTTTAGGTCTCAGCTTCAACAGCAAGTTCGCCGATAGCCTCCAGTGTGTTCAAGTTTTGTAGATTGTCATACAAACTTTCGTTCATTAAATCCACATTGTCAGTTTCTTCAAGCGTAATGATAAGGGAGAATGGATGTTCTTCCATATTCAGGGGATAAACATTACGTCCAGTACATCTCAAAACCAACGACATTTGGTCTCTGATGCCTTCCAACTCGCTTCCCCGGAAATTATACTCCGCTTTTTGTACATTAGAGAATCGCTTGGAACTGGCAGGATAAAAATCATCCGACCACGAGAAGGGTGTACCTTTTATCCTCATTCTTTCCGCATTGTCCGACTTCCTCGTCAACGAATATTCCTTAGCATTTGCTCCAGGATTATCGTAATTCATGCTTTTCCCTATGAAAAAGCTGATGTGTAATGGATTATACGATAGTGCATCATTGGGCTTTGGCATGAACTTATAGCATAGTGTTGCAGTTAATTTGATAGCTGTTCTGCCTGGATGTCGGTTGATGTATGGAGGAAGATTTAGGTTCATCACCTTATATGAATCAAACGCGATTCGGTCTTCTATCACCAAGGTCACTCTCTTATGGGTTGACGACAAACACTTCACAATATTAGGCATTCCATGTCCGGATATAAAACTATTAAGTAGCTCTGCATTGTACTTTTTAGTCAGATTACGTCTTTGGTTTACATCCAGTCCTCCAATATCATCGACACCGGCATCTTCTTGTTTCAACTTGAGAATAGTATCATTTAAATAGGTGTCCGGTACCTTGTCAGCACTATTTATCAACAGAGCCTTCACCGACTGCATATTCAAATTAGGGTATTTACCAATCACCTTCGCAGCCAGGTTTGCGGCAAGCGGTGCTGCATAACTAGTACCAGAATTCTTGATGTAGCAAAGACCTAAAGCATTTGTACTAATTACCTCCATAGCAGAATCATCAGATAGCACATCTCCACCAGGCATAACAATGTCTGGCTTGAAAATGTGTTTATTGCGTTGATTTTGGTTAAACTTCGTGCCATTTATCTCGCCATTATAATCGATATAATATTTCTTCGTATAATAGGCTGGGAATCCTTTACCTAGACTCATATCTGTATGGTCACCTGCTTGTAGGTTATCTGCCAAGGCACCGATAGTCATATTATTCATACTTTCAGCAGGAACATTCAGATTAGTACAGTCACAGAAGTGACTAGCAGCTCTTTCAAAACCAGGCTTGTAAAAATGGCTGGGATACCGCAGGAAGTTGCGAACTTCTTCTGCCGTATGTTCATCAGCCATTTCTTCTTGTATGGCCTCAACATCCTCTCTTACCAGATTACCGGTAGATATAAAAATAAGAATATCTAGTTCGTATGCTAATGCGTCGAGTATGTAGGCATATGGAGAAATGTCAGAGTTATAGTTCTTGCTTCCTGAATTCATCGAGAGGTTAAATATTCGGATACCATGGTCGTTATGAGCACCTATAATAGCCTGTTTGATATCAGCAATATTCAGTCTTCCTTCAGCATTGTTCTGAACCTTGATAGTATATATTTGGGCATCTGCATTTATCTCCTCCGCATTCTCGTTTGCCTGATAGTAGTTCCATCCAAATGATGCCAGACTGGCTACAGTAGTACCATGACCTTCGTGAACAGAGTGATAGTCATGTTCATTGGTCAGGTCAATGCCTCCGGCATCTAGTTGTGTAAACGGCTCTTCTGCAATAGTTCCAGTATCTAATACGCCTACTATAGGCAGACCGTCTGACACAACAAGTCTAAAGTCTAACGCACGGCGGAAATCATTAAACTGATCTGGTATGACACGGATTTTTCCCAATCCCTGAACCACGCTGTCTATGATGTCAAAATTGCCTATAAGTTCCTCCAAACGGTGTTCTTCGATAGAATCAATCTGTATCATATCATCGGTAAGACGCCTAACGTGAGCATTCTCGTTCAGATAGGCCATCATCGCTTCCTTAATCTGTCTGTTTTCTCTGTCATAACGATTATCGGATATAAGCTTGATGATACTGTTTGAACATAGCGACCTGGCATTCTCATCTCTTTTGATTAACTCGCTTGTAAGATAATGAAAGTTACTAATGGTAGTCAAGGATTTCAAAGGAGTCTCTACATCATTCCCTTCAGAATTACAGAACTCATTCAGATCATTCATAAACACCTGCTCAAACCGTTCAGGATCAGAAATTAAAAACAGAACATCCTGATTAAAGTTTGAATACCTCACAGCATGCAGACCATATTTTTGTTCTATATCATCAGCGAACTCGGGGGCGACATGTTTCAGAAATTTAACCTCCACCATATCCCAGTGAGCAACGTTGATGTCATTTCGTCGATGCTCATGCCTTTCTCTTCTGTCATTAATCAGACGTAAACGAGAAGCTCCTAGCCTTTCTTTTTGTCTCTGATAATCCCTAGGGCGGTCATCGTTTTCCTCCGTGTCATTATCTCTACCTCTGGCATGATTGAATGAGCGATACATGCCAATTTGATTTCTTAGATATAAATGATTCATACGCATCTCATTTTGAGTACAAAGATAATACTATTTTGGGGAATAAGTCAATTATTTAGCCAACTTTTAAGTAAATATGCATAGATTTATTCTAAAGATGATTGTTTTTGGAAAAAAATGAGTACCTATGCAACGTCTTTACTCTGAAAACGAAGCGAAAGCAGAATCGGATGGTGGGGATACATATATGAAAAGGTTTTTGCTGTGGTACTTTGTTCTTTGACTTCTCAAATGTCTAACAAACAGGTTCTTGTATTTCCGTTTTCTCTCTTAGTCTTGCCGAATATGGATACGGGGGTATCTCCGCAAGCAACCTACTCGAAAAGGTTAAAAACACTATTCATAGCAGACTTTTCGCGGAAAATGAGTAATTTTGCACCCAAGTTTGAAAGAGCAATATGGCACAGATAGACGATTTCTTTATGTACGAGAACCGCGTGGAGGGCATCACCGATGCCGACTACCAGCGTGCGCAGCCTTACGTGGAGGCGGCGCAGGCATTCGCACAGACCACCTACCAGAGCATCTACATCATTGACTACTTCCGCAAGAACTTCCTCTATGTGTCTGACAATCCGCTCTTCCTCTGCGGACACACTGCCGACGAGGTACGCCAGATGGGCTATGGTTTCTACCTGAGCCATGTGCCCGAGGATGAGGTGCCGATGCTGACCGAACTGAATCGTTCCGGCTTCCGCGCCTTCTACGACGAGCCCGTGGAGAACCGCCGCCAGTGCATGATGTCCTACGACTTCCACATCACCCACGGCGACCGTCTGCTGCTCGTCAACCACAAGATTACGCCCATCGCCATGACCGACGAAGGCCGCGTCTGGCTCGCCCTCTGCACCGTCTCGCTCTCGCCCCACAAGGAGGCCGGACACATCGAGTTCCGTCAGTTTGCCACGGGCGAGAAGCGCGAGTACTCTTTGGAGGCCCACCGATGGAAGAGTCGCGAGACCATCACCCTGAAGCCTGAGGAGAAGCAGATCCTGACACTCTCAGCCCAGGGCTATACTATGAAGGAGATAGCTGAGAAGATGCTCCGCTCGTTCGATACCGTGAAGTTCTACCGCCGCCAAATTTTCGAGAAGCTCGACGTGCAGAACATCACCGAAGCCCTCGCCCTCGCCACCAGTTACGGCCTCGTCTAAGCCGTCATTCCCACGATTTTAACATATTTTGTTACCCAAATGGGTAATTTTTCATCTCCGCGATGCAGAATTACCCATTTGGGTAGTAGATGTTTTTGGTCGTTTCATTTATTTTGCGGGCATAAACTCGTAAAAGATATGAAAAGACTGATTCTATTTTCAACGATGTGCCTCGTGGCGATAGCCTCGACAGCACAAAGCATCAGCGGCAGAGTGACTGACGAGCAGGCCCAGCCGATGCCGTTTGCCAATGTCGTGCTCGTCAACCGTGCCGACTCTGCATTCATCGCAGGAGCCGTGACCAAGGATGACGGAACTTTCAGCATCAATACCGATAAGCAAGATGGTCTGCTGAAAGTATCGAGTATAGGATATATAACAAAGTATATCGACGCACGACAGGGAAACGTGGGCGACATACAGATGCAGCCCGACACACAGATGCTGGGTGAGGTCGTTGTGAAAGGTCATGTCCCCCAGTTCCAAATGGGCAGCGAGGGATTTGTGACAAACGTCACAAACACCCCGCTCAGCCAGATAGGTACTGCCGACGATGTGCTGAAACACGTGCCTGGCATCATAGCCAAGGACGGAGTTTACGAAGTATTCGGCAAAGGCTCGCCAATCATTTACATCAATGGCAGGAAGATGCGCAATAAAAAAGAACTGGAGCAATTGAAATCCACTGACATCAAGAGCGTAGAACTTATCACCAATCCTGGTGCAAAGTATGATGCAACCGTGGGAGCCATCGTGAAGATTCAGACTATTCGTAGGGCTGGCGATGGTTTCAGCATAGACACGTGGGGACGCTGGCGACAGGGGCGCAAAGCCCAGGAGTCCGCCTCGCTTGACATGAATTATCGTCACAATGGACTTGACATCTTTACCTCTCTATGGGTAAGCAAAGGGAAGTATCTGCAACAGTCGGCACTCACGCAAGAAGTACAGAGCGATACGCTATGGCAGCAAAAGAATGAGATGCAGACGGATATTGTCAACCGTGAATATAGCATTGAAGGCGGTTTCAACTACATGCTGAACGAGCATCACAGTTTCGGTATGAAGTACGAGGTGACATTACCATCCTCTTCTGATGAAATGACCGTACTGACAAGCGATGTAATGGCAAACGGCCAATTCTACGACAAATGGAAAAACTTGACCAACAAGCAGACCAAGGGAATTGCAGGTCATAAAATGAATGCTTATTATTTAGGCAAGATTGGAAAGCTGGACGTTGACTGGAACTTTGACTATCTGCGCAGTGGCTACAACGAGCAAAGTAAGATTGAAGAGACTTGCCAAATACAAGACAATCGTCTGATTGATGCCGAAAACAGGGTGAGAAACAATATGTTCGCAACGAAACTCACGATGACCTATCCTCTGTTTGGCGGTTCTCTGGACTTTGGCGCAGAATATATCAATACTGACCGACAGGATGACTATGCGAATCCGCAGAACTTTGTCGCCTCCAATTACAGCACGCTGAAAGAGCAAAGCATCTGCCCCTATGTGGAGTATTCCAAGATGTTACCCAAGATTGGTATGTTGCGGGCTGGGCTTCGCTATGAACACGTGAAGTTCGACTATTATGAAAGTGACAACCTTGTGGAAGGACAGAGCCGCAGTTATGGGAATCTCTATCCGTCCCTCTCCTTTGCTACACGTCTTGGCAAGGTACAGGCACAGATAGCCTATTCTGCCAAGACCACACGCCCCACTTACCGCCAGTTGAGCAACGACGTGTTCTATGTTAATCGTTACGGCATGCAGCGGGGTAATCCATTGCTTGACAATTCCATCATCCACAACATCTCCATTCAAGGAATGTGGAAGTTCCTGCAATTCTCGGTCAGCTATTCTGACGAACGTGGAAGAATTATGCACTGGATGGAACAGATTGACAACTCAAACATAACGCTTGTAACATACAAGAATATTCACAGTCTGAAATGGATTGTACCTTATGTGACCGCTTCACCTACTTTTGGCATTTGGCACCCGCAGTTATCTGTAGGCATGCGCAAGCAATGGCTAACAATGCAAACGACAGCAGGAGACATCACACTTGGCAAGCCGATGCTGATAGTTCAAGCCAGTAATACTTTTGCCTTCAACAAGACGCTGACAGGTGAAGTAAATTTCAGATATCAAGGTCCAGGTCATTATCAGAACATCTATTTGGACTACCACCAGACCGTTCTTAACGTTAGTTTAGTCAAAACCTTCTTCCACGACCGGCTGAGTATCAAGTTGGCTGGCGAGGATTTGCTTGACCGCAGCCGTGATGGGAACAGGGTTTATAATCAACAGGTGCAACTCTATCAGGGGAATTACTACGACCGACGCCGTTTCGTAGTCACTCTTCGCTACAAGTTCAATACCGCCCGCTCAAAGTACAAAGGCGAGGGCGCAGGTAACGCAGAAAAGAACCGCTTCTAAACCGCAACAACTATGCACAACAGTTTTAAATACATAAATCTCTCTTGGGCCGTGGTGGGCATTTGTAAAAATGCTCGCCAGCCCCTTTTATCCCACATCCCAGGCATCGACAAGGACGAGGCCACAGCCGTGGAGCATTACGTCATCGGCTACATGGCCTTCTGGCACATCGCCTTTGTGGATGAGGACTGCCTCGTGCCCTGCCACGACGACACTCTCCGCACCGATGCCCGACAGAAGATAGACCGCTACATCGCCGACCATCCACCCGTCGAGACCTTCCCCCGCTTCTACCTCGTCCTGCTCCGCCAGCCCATCGCCCCGATGGAACCCGACGGCATGAGCCGCGTGTATCAAATGTAACAATGGTTAAAACTCAATAGCAAAATGAAAAGACTGATTCTATTTTCATACTGTGACTAAAGACGATGCAGATAGCTTGCACCATAAGTCGGAGCGTTTCATCGCCGAAACAGGATGTAAGAAATCTGTAAGCCTTACTATGGTCACTGTGTCAGGGATTGCCCACACTGGATATTGGAGTGAGATACACAACAGCATCACGTCAGAAGACCTATTCAAGGCATAGTCTCATACGTATTTGTTTCAATGTATAGGCAGTCAGTTGGTATAAAAATTCCAATGACTGCCATTTTTTAGTTTACCTTTACCTTTCTCATTCGTCTTTATTGCAGATATGCCCGAAATGGAGACACAGGATTTCCTAAATATAGTCAAAGATACAAGACCCAGATTGTTGACTTTATGCCAGTCGTTTTTCGACCGGCAGGAGATGGCCTACGATGCTGAGGATGCCGTGCAGGAGACCTACCTCCGACTGTGGCAAATGCGAATGAGAATTGGCGAATATCGTAATCCAGAAGCATTGGCGACGATGATTGCGAAGAATATCTGTATTGACATCCTGAAACAACATTCAGCGAGGGTGGAACCTTTACATGAAACATTGAATGCCATTGATGACGCACAGACAGACATACTCGCCATACAGCATGATGCAGAACGCTTGCTAAAAAAAGCCATGCGGAGTTTGCCAGCCACGAAGCGCAAGATGTTGCTGATGCGCAGTGATGGAATGTCTATGGAAGAGATTGCCGCTGCATGTGGCACGACCGCTGCAAGTGCCAAGACCATGATATGTGCCGCAAGGAAGGAACTGGTAAGTATATTAAAAATAAGGAGGACAGAGATATGAGTAAGTTACACGACAAGCGAATCCGCCTGTTGATGGTGAAACGCTATCTTAATGCCGAGACCTCTATAGAAGAGGAACGGGAGTTGGGCGAATTCTATGCCACGACCACCGAAAAGCTCACTTCGGAAGAGGAGGATGTGCGGCTGTTATTACAGGCCACATCCACCAATGACGAGAACTTCGAGTTGTCGAAAAGTAAAGTGGCAGAGTTCGACCGTATGATGGATTCTCGGCCCTGCCAAAGGACGCATGTTCCCGAAAGGCTACGGGGAGGCGACCGCAGGTCGGGCGCTCGAGCTCCGCTCGCTTGCTACCAAAGGGACGCAAGAATGGGGACTCAAGAAGAACCTGCTCGGCAGAGACTCTTAACAATCGCTGGATGGATAAGTGCTGTGGCTGCCTCGATAGTCTTACTGTTTGTACTCTTTGGTAATAATACAAACGGTAACACTGAACCTTTTGATGACCAGATTGCAATAACACAGTCAGGGCAAATAGGCATTCATGTTGAAACGGAAAAACCAGAGGAGCTAATGTCCGCAACAGAAACACCCCACATTTCTTCTGCCAATGCGGGGGGGAAAGAGGATGTGGGGCATATGAAGCCTAGAAAGAGCAAACAAATCAAGCATTCTACAGTCAAGCCCAATGAAGTGAAACCAATAGAGGCCTTTCGTGCCAACAGTCATTCACTTGATGAGGTTATGGCAGCAGCCAACATCATGGGCGAACAGGTGGAAACCTATCACATACAACCAGCAGGCGACGCAACGATTGTCACCAAGACCTTCGTTGACGGCACGTCCAGTTCGTGCCTTGTCTGCGCTATGGATGGCGGCAGCGGGTATAGTGTGATTCCCTTATAAATATAAAGTTCAACTCAAAAATATATCAAGTATGAAGAGAATACTCATAGCAGCAATAACCTGCCTGATGGCGATTCTGACTGCCACAGCGCAGGAAAGTCCGACCAAAGGTGACGCTCAACAGAGCTTGAACCTCTACATTATTGACGGCAGGCATGTGGATAATTTCGACGGCTCTCAACTCGTTGGCAGGCAAATCAAGTTCTATGAGATAAAGCAACAAGAGAGAGTAACCATCCACAACATCTTCACCACAGACAATTGGATGAAACTGAAGGAAAACCTTGACAGCACCCAAGTAATTAGTCTGCAGACCAAGACCGTCCTTAATGTGCCGGACAATGGCAGTTGGACTATTGTTGGGCAGCCGAGCGACACAATCACGGCAAGCAGAACTCCATCCATGCGGATGGAAACCATGTCTGACCCGCTTATCATACTCGATGGTAAACCCTATATGGGCAAGGTGGGCGACATCAAGCCAGCAGACATCAAGAGTATCAATGTCTATAAGCGTAGCAGCGATGTGGCCCGCTCGTATGGTGAGCAAGGCAAGAATGGCGTGATAGAAATATTCACTCTCCGTCAGCCCGATGCCATCACCTATTTCATCGACGGCGAACCGGCTACCAAGGAATCCTTTAAAATTCTTTCGCCAGAGAACATCAAAAAGGTGACCGTGCTGAAGCGAGGTTCCTGGGCTGCCATGAAAGCCAGTCCAGACGGCAAGACAAACGACATTTATCAGATTACGACAAAATGACAAATCAATCAAACTCCATTAGACACATGAAATGGACTTTTTTCACTATTTTGTTTACCCTCGTTTCTATGACGGGGCTGGCACAAGACGCAAACACATGCAAGCGGATAGCAGAGCACATCTTGACTGCCGCACAGAATCATAAGCCTGACGGCATTGAGGAATTGTTGGCATCCGACTTCCATTTTAACAACATCAAGCAACCACTGGCCGCTAAAGTGCTGAAACAAATTATTGCCCAAATGCCAACCATGATGAGTTGGGAACTGGCTGACACCGAACAGAACAGCACGGGGCTGACACTACGTTACATCATCACGAAGCCCGACAGTTCTACCTCGGAGGCAACAATCCTTTTTAGTGCTGACAACTTGGTGCTTGAAGCCAATTTGCTGTCAGGTAATGTCTCTCTTCTAAAAGCCAATCCCACACCCAATAAACAACCCGAAGTGAGCATGGTTCGCGTACCAATACATCGCCATAACGGGTTACCCATCGTAATCGTCATCATTGATGGTCAACCGTGCAATATGTTCTTCGACACAGGTGCCCCAGGAGTCATTCTCAACAGTAAATATTTTGACCACAACATTAGCGGTCAGGTAATGGGAAGTGGAGGCCGAGGTGCTGTTGGCACAGGTTCGGTCAGCGGTGTTCACTACGTGAAATCAATGGACATGTTCGGCGTTACGCTCCATGAGACGGACATCATGACATCGGACTTAAGTAATCTGGAGACCATCGGCGTAACGGTGCACGGCATCTTGGGACAGAGCTACTACAAAGATTTTGATGTGCTGTTTGATTTCAAGAGGGACGAGATAGTGCTGCTAAGCCCGGACACCTCGCACCAATGGCTTCTGAACGAGGGCTACAGTTGCCAAACGGTGAGCGGCATAAAGAAAGGCCACTTGCTGACCTTCGACTGCCAAGTTGGCGGTGTACCCGTTGTGCTTGCTTTCGACAGTGGAGCACAAAGCAACCTGCTCTACAGCGATTGGCCACAACTGCATCCGACCACTGTTAAGGGCATCAAGAAAACCCACCTCACAGGCTATGGCGATGGACGAGCATCGATTACAAAGGGCAAAACCGCCCTTACGCTCGGCGGGCGCACATTCAAGAAACAGCAGACAGCGTTCTCTAATGTGTCTCACCTAAAAGAGAGCAAAGGCATTGACGGTCTCTTCGGTTGCGAAGTACTTGCCAAACAAAAACTGCTTATCTCATACAAACGCCAAGAACTGATACTGGTTGATTAAAGATTATTTCTCATTAGATAAAAAAGTTGTAATTTTCGTGCAGTCTTTTTAGGAAAGTGGTATCTATGTCAGTAGAGGCAGTGTGTTTTTGATGGACATAGAAGGGCTCATAGAAAGAGGGCGACAAGGCGACGAGACTGCACTTGGAAGCCTGTATAAGGCATATCACCGGCAGATGACGGGGATATGCCAACGCATCGTAGGCAATCGACAAGTGGCAGAGGAATTGGCACATGACGCTTTTCTTCTGGCCTTTGCCAAGTTGGATCAACTGCATAACGCACAACGCTTTGAAGCATGGCTGACAAGCATCACAACTAATGTGGCCAGACGATATGTGCAGCGTCACCATGAGCCAACTATGCTTTCACTTTCCACTCTGACAGAAGAAGAGTTTCCTATGGAACCAATTCCGTCAGACGACAAGCCATTACCAACGATGGCAGAACTAATGGCTGCTGTAGATGCACTCCCCAATGGTTACGGGCAGGTGTTCAAGCTGGCGGTCATACAAGAGATGTCGCATAAGGAAATTGCCGACATCCTTGGAATTGCAGCTCACTCTTCATCCTCGCAATTGTCAAGGGCAAAGAAAATGTTGCAGAAGTCACTTGCACAGTATTGGCTGTTATGGTTATTGCCGTTCCTGTTGCCTTTGGCCATCTATCTCTACAAAACAGGAAAGACTATCGAAGTACCTGGGCCATTAGTAACAAGACAAGCACATACTGGACCAGAAACAAAGCATGATGATGAAGTAACTCCTGTGATAGAACATGGAACTCCAACTATTCCTACAATAACTCCACAGCAGGTAGCCATTGTTCCCGTCAATATTGTTTCAGCAGACAGTCTTGCTCCTACAGATACAATCCATCATGCCGGCGAAGATACAGAGCGCACTGATACGGCAACTATTATACGCGACAATAAACCACTGCCCGACTTACGTCCTGACAGAGATACTCATATTGCCGATTTGTTTATAGATAAGCCGATAGAGGTAGAGAATAATGTGCAAAAGTGGTCGATAGATTTGGCTTACAGTGGTAGCATGGGTGAACAGAATGTCAACCGTCCGTTTGCATTCACTGAGGCTGAAAAGAAAGACATAACAAGTGGGAGGCCGCGTGTCCATTCCTTTGAAAAATGGAGTGACTATGCCGAAGCATTGCAGAGCGGGACGCTGGATATTGACTACCAGACACATCAAACCCTACTGAAAATTGCCCAAAATAATGCAGCACAGCCTGGTACGGACATGATTGAGCGTAAAACTCACCATTACATGCCAATCAATTTCTCCTTGGCCTTGAAGTACAAACTAAACAACCGCTTTGGCCTGGAAACTGGTTTGAGCTACAGCCGCCTGAAATCAGAATCTGAAATGGGCACAGGCGGGAATGCTATACGTGAGCAGCAGACCATCCATTACCTCGGCATACCGCTGAAGGGTACATATAATATGTATAATATAAAACGGTGGAGTCTCTACGGAAGACTTGGTGCTAAGTTGGAGATACCTGTCTATGCCCCAATCAGCACAAGCTATTTTGTAAATAGTATGAAAGAACTGGAAGAGAAATCGACGCTCCATGCTCCGCTACAATGGTCTGTCGGTACAGGAGTCGGACTTCAGTACAATCTTACGCCTAATGTTGGCTTCTATGTAGAACCGAGTTTACAGTACTACATTCCAGCTGGCAGCGACATAGAAACATATCGCACGGAGCATCCATTTATGTTCTCATTGCCATTTGGAATCCGCATAACATGGTAGTTTCCTTCTGAAGTCATGCAGTCTTTTCTTGCTTTGTGGTATCTATCCCTATAGAGAAACAAAACAAGAAAAGACTATGCAGCAACGACATCTGAACCGTAAACAGTATTTCTGCGAATTGGCTAACACAGCTCGGACATTCTATATGGAATACCTTAATTCATACATCAAGTTAACGCCTGACACCCGCGTATTGGAAATAGGCTGTGGCGAGGGCGGCAACCTGCTTCCCTTCGCAGAGCAGGGCTGTAAAGTAACGGGTATTGACATCTGTAAGGAACGTATCAATGAAGCAAGGATGTTCTTTACAGAATATCACCAGCAGGGAACTTTCATCTGTCAGGATTTTCTTCTTTCTGAGGAGCCAACGACGGAGTATGAACGGTATGATCTCGTACTTGTTCACGATGTAATAGAGCATATCGAACCAAAATATAAACGAGATTTCTTTCTTCGCATAAAATCATTTCTAAAACAAAGTGGCATCGCTTTCTTTGGTTTCCCTGCTTGGCAGAACCCTTTCGGCGGTCATCAGCAAATTAGTGTTGGTATTGCCTCTAAACTTCCATTCATTCATTTGCTGCCAAAGCCACTCTACAAAGGCCTGTTGAAGATAAGCGGAGCCACGGCAAGCAACATTGGCGAACTGATGAGCATACGAACCTCGCGTATAACCGTCGAAGGTTTCGAACGACTGTCTGCCGGAGCAGGCTACGCTATCTGCCAACGCACTCTGTGGTTCATCAACCCACACTACAAGCAGAAGTTCCACATCAATCCTCGACATCAGTGCACTTTCTTAGCCAATATTCCATATCTACGAAACTTCTATACCACATCTGCGTGGTATTTACTTTGCAAAACATAAACCAATAACGATTCCTATTCTCACTCTTATGTTCTGTCGAGATGCAATATTATCATTCAAATAACGTTTACTATATTAAACAAATAGCAAGATGAAAATAAAACAAATGATATTCAGGAGATACTTTCTAATTGTTCTCCTCACTTTCCCTTTTGTTGCCTCTGCACAGCTCTTTCATCCACTCAATCTTGGTTTCAACGGAGGTGAGCGGCAGGGGAATTTCTCTCTGCCCAAAATGCATGTTGAGGGCGACATGCTTTACGTCTGCACCTGTCAGGGCCTTTACTTCAAAGACCTTTCTTCCGACAATAGTACATGGCAACTTGTGGGCTTCGAGGGCATACCGCTACAGGACTACGCCCGACATGGCAACGACATCCTGGCCTTGCGCTACAATGAGGGCAGCAACTTCCTGCTCCTGTCGCACGACGGCGGGCAGACATACGAGGACGTTACGCCCGAAATCTTCCAAAGAGAGAAACATGAGCGTCTGTTCAGCCTCGTTCAGCACCCTACAGACCCAAACTCGCTGTTGGTTTCTTCTCTCTATTGGGGCGTGTTCCTCTCTACGGACTTCGGCCAGACTTGGGAGAACCTGACTGAATACATTTATGGTAACGCTGCCGCATCTTTTATCGGCTTTCACCCTGCACGTCCTACCATTATTTATAATTGTGGTGAAGGAAACATCTTTGAAGGCCATTTCAACATCAGTTACGACAGCGGCAAGACGTGGAACGACCACGGCAATTCGCTCGGCTTCCCTGGTGATAACTGTGTGCATCAACCGACATTCCATCCCATTAACCACGACCGCTGGCTGGCAGGCGGCGAAGGCTGCGTGTTCTCCACCGACGACAACGGCCAGACATGGAGCTGCCATAATTATTGGGACGACGAGTCTCGCAGCGCCTACTGGTTCTTCTCTGCTTTCGACAACGAGCATCCAGACACGGTATATATGGCGGGATCTCTGGGGCGAAATGGCCAGAAGGATGCTTGTATAAAACTGATGTGTTCCACCGATGGCGGACATTCATGGCATCCGTCACAGGTAATGACATCCGAAAGGGAGTTTGATAGGATAAACGACCTGCAGCAATATGGTAATCGCCTTGTCATTTATTCCGAGTCAGGTGTCTATGAGGTTTCCAAGGCAGAACTTGTTGCCAAGAGAACCACAGGCATTCGTAGCGTCGCATCTGACCAGAAAGAATCCCCGATCTATGACCTTCAGGGCCGAAAGGTTGTTGAACCACAGCATGGAATCTACATCAAGAATGGACGGATAATCTTGAAATAAAATTTGATATGAACAAGAAAGTAATTATCTTCGGACTGTCCACCATCATCTCTCTCGCCTCATGCAGCAGCGACCCAGAGTGGGCAGACCCGGAGGCGCACGAAAAGACTGTGCAACTGCGGGAGCAATATGGGCTCTATTGGGAGCGAAATGATGGTAT